>PVMS01005319.1_pt1 | contig 10342 bp, 8 predicted proteins | sample 1853461 | NCBI WGS metagenome assembly PVMS01 (sample SAMN08582032, study PRJNA380276) | Marine sediment metagenome, whole genome shotgun sequencing project. | isolation source: ocean sediment barecode stripped | collected 2017
CTATTTGCACATGCAAACTCAACCTCCCTTATGCGGCAGCATTTCGTGATTTGGGGCTCAACGCCACACATCACCAGGCAAAATGGAAGAACAACCGCATCGAAGGATCACATGTTCGGGTGCGTCGACGAGAGCGAGCGATGCAAGGTTTTCGATCTCTCGGCTCAGCCCAACGCTTCCTCTCAATCGACGCCGCCGTCTACAACCATTTCACAACGCGCCGACATCTCATCTCAGCCACCGAACATCGACACCGTCGTGATCAAGCTTTCACGGCATGGCGCATTGCTGCCGTGTGTTGCTGTCTGACGGTTTGTTCCGTTAGGATTAGTGCGTGACGCGACCGGGTTTGTGACAAAGCCCATCACAGCAGGGCGGATAACCTCGGGCGAGATCTTGAAATAACGGAATGAATTTCTCATCCACGGACGCTACGAAACTAGCCTCGCCGGCTCAAGTCAATTTGCTCTGACACCACCGGTGAGCGCGTTCGCCGTTTCAATCCAGGCGCAGATCATCTATTTGTTAGACGTTCTGAAACGCGAGTTGGGCCTGATCTATGTTTTTATCTCGCACGACGTATCCGTGATCGGGTATGTCAGCGACCGGTTGGCGGTCATGTATCTGGGCGAAATCGTTGAGATCGGAGCGGTGCGCATCCTGTTGGAAACACCGCGCCATCCCTATACGCAAGCGCTGCCGAGCGCCGTGCCCCGTATGGATGAGGATGCCAAGGCGGACCGGATACGGGTGACTGGGGACTTGCCGTCGCCCATCAATCCACCATCCGGGTGCAAGTTCCACACCCGCTGCCCCATGGCGCAGGAGATATGCCGGCAGACTCAGCCCGCGCATAAATTGATGGCCGACGGTGTGCGCGTAGCTTGTCATCTAATCGAATGAACCAGATCTTCAGCGGCCCACAACCTGAATTAGGCAGTTTGGGACAAAGCATGGGATTGACAGGTGACGCGTTATCGCGGGGTCGTGGCCAGGCGTTGGCCGAACCACATATGGTTTCGGTGGTTAGCGGGATGGTTATGGCGCGCCTCGAATCGGCTGGAGATGGGCTGATATCTGCTGCTGATTACTTGTCCGCGCAATGGAAATTCATGGACGAGCGGGCGCCCGGTCAATTGGCGCAGATTCAGGGAATCGCCGAAGGCTATGGTATCGCTGCGGACGACCTGTTCGCCTATCTGCACTTAAGCCTGATTGACAAAGCGGATGGCGACCCCTGTGCCGAAGAGGATGGATGCAGCGTCGTCGCTTGCCGGGTTGCGGACGGCGGCCCGCTGCTGGCTAAAAACCGCGACCACTGGGGGGAACACCGGGCCTTGCAACGGGTGTTTTTAGAAAGCGACCCGGCCTGGCAGGGCAGACGAATTCTAAGTGTCGGCAGTCTCGGCAGTCCCGGTGCATATTCCAGTGGTATGAATTCTGATGGGCTGGCCTTGGCCGACACCGCTATCGACTGGCGGCGGCCGGGCGTCGGCTGGCTACGCTATTTGCTCATGAACGAAATCCTGATTAATTTCAGCACGGTCGTCGAAGCGCTGGATTTTATCAAATCCCAGCCCCATGCAGGCGGCGGCTCACTGGTACTGATGGATGTCACCGGCCGTTCGGTTTCGGTTGAATTGACGACTGGCCGGATTTTTTCACGAACCGCCAGCCCGGCCGGAATTGGACAAACCAACCATTTCCTGAATCCCAATCATGGCGCCGGACTGTCCCAATCATCGGGAAATCTCGATGCATTGAACTCTCGTGGCCGGCTGACGCGTATTGAAAACTGGCTTGACGACAATAACTTTTCACAGCCCGACATCAACCACGTCGCAGCGCTTATGGGGTCTCATGACTTTCTCGATGCCACTGCTTTGTGCTGCCATGGCGATGACTCGGAAACCATTTCGACAAGCCTATTTGCGTGCGCCTCGCGCAGGCTCTATTTTTGCCCCGGCAATCCCTGTACGGTCGATTGGCGGTTGTACGGTTTTGAACTACCTGGCTGAGATGGAATCAGGGGTCTTGCGTGGTTTATCAGGGTGAAATTATTGGCGAACATCCTAGCATGGTGGAAACTTGCCGGCTGATTTCAAGGATTGCCAAAAGTCCGGCTCGGACGGTGCTGATTTACGGTGAAACCGGCACCGGAAAAGGGTTAGTAGCCAGAAAACTTCATGAAGAGAGCGAACGGGCGAAAGCCGAGTTCATCGATGTCAATTGCGCCGCGATCCCCGCCAACCTGATGGAAAGTGAACTGTTCGGCTTTGAGAAAGGCGCCTTCACCGGGGCGCTTGCCAAGAAAACCGGCTTGGTTGAGGCGCTAATGGGGGGAGCATCTTTCTCGACGAAATCCGTGAGTTGGAGCCCGTCCTGCAGGCCAAGCTTCTCAGCCTGTTGGATACCCAGGAATTCCGTCGTATAGGGGCTGTCCGTTCGCAGCGGGTGGATGTCCGTTTTATCGCCGCCACCAACCGAATTTTGTATGGCGAGGTGCGCGCGGGGCGGTTCCGTGACGACCTTTATTACCGGCTGCAAGTGGTCGCCGTCAACGTGCCGCCCTTGCGGGAGCGTGGCGAGGATGTGCTGGTGCTGGCTGAATATTTCATGCGCAGGTTCAAGGCCCGCTACGGGGGCTTGAACCGAGTCATTGTATCGGCGGTGCGTGATGTCTTTCTTGCCTATCCATGGCCCGGCAATGTGCGTGAACTGGAAAACACCTTGGAACGCATCTTCATATTGGAGGAAGGTCGGCAGATTTTGTTGCGTCACATCCCGCCCCGCATCCTGCGGGTAGTGGATGGCGATGGGATCGGCTCCCAGGGGTTTCCTCATGAGACCGACACCGATACGGCCGATTGCGACGCCGATGCAGGCCTCGATTTCCATGCCCGCACCCGGGCTTTCCAACGCCGCTTGGTGGCGCGGGCCTTGACCGAAAAAGGCGGTATTTCCGCCACCGCCGAGACGCTCGGGCTTTCGCGTCATGCGCTGCGTCATCAGATGAAGAAACTCGGTCTCTGACAGTGGCTCGGTGAAGCGCTGCGTGAGATTCACGCAGGTTGGAGGTTTTTACATTTTCCGATCACCCGCTGTTGCCGCAGAGCTTATTTAACGTATTGTTCTGATGGAGAATTTATGGACGTCTTCTGTTGGCACGATGAATGCATACCGTAGTACAAGAGATAGCCGCATGGGATTATGATCGCCGCCGCATTTCGCAACGACGCGGCGCAAACGAGGTACGCAACGAATGACATCAACTCGCATCATCTGTCCCAACGGGCATTTGGGTTTTGCGCCGCTCAAGACCGAGAGCTTTCATCTCGGTGTCGCTGAAAAGCCGGACTACATCGCCGCCGATTCAGGCAGTGATGATATTGGGCCGGGGCCGCTCGGCCAAGACACATCGGCCAGCCCCCGCCAATGGCAGGAACACGACCTGGAGGAGATGCTTCTGGCATCGCGCAAGCTGGGTGTGCCGATGATAATCGGTTCGGCCGGCGACACGGGGACCAACAGCCGCGTCGACCTCTTCGTCGGCATGATCAAATCCCTGGCCGAAAAACATGCTCTGCCGCGCTTTAAACTGGGCTATTTCTATTCCGAGGTCGACCCTGACTATTTGCGGGCCGCAATGCGCAGCGGCAATCCGATTTTGGGCCTTGATGAGCGGCCGGCGCTCACCGAACAGCAACTCGACGCCACCGACCGCATTGTCGCCATGGCGGGGGTGCACCCCTTCTTGACGTTGCTGGACCAGGGCGCCGATGTGATCATTGGCGGACGGAGTTCGGATAGCGCCATATTCGCCGCCGCCGCATTGCATAGAGGCCATGGTGAGCCGGAGAGCTATTACCTCGGTAAGGTTCTGGAATGCGCATCCTTTTGTGCCGAACCTTACGGCGGTAAGGAAACAGTCATGGGCGAAGTCAACGGAAGCGGTGAGGTCTTGGTCACAGCCATGCACCCGGATCAGCGCTGTACGGTGGCCAGCGTCGCCGGGCATGCCATGTATGAACGCTCAAGCCCCTATTTCGAATATGTCGCCGGCGGCCGGCTCGACATGACCCATTGCGACTATAAACAGGTCTCGGATAAGACCACACGTGTCACCGGCGCCAAATTTTTTCCCGCCGAGGAGATTCGGGTAAAATTGGAAGGCGCGGGAAAGCTGGGCGAACGGTTTATCGGCATCGCCGGGATTCGCGATCCCTATACGGTTCAGCATGTTGACCAGGTCATTGAATGGGCCAAAACCCAGGTGCGGGAACGCTTTGGCGTCGATGGCTACGAACTGTACTACAACATCTATGGCAAGAACGGCGTCATGGGTGATTTGGAGCCCGTGAAGGAAACCCGGAGCCATGAACTCTGTGTGGTTGTCCAGGCGGTCGCGCCGACCATCGACATGGCCGAGGAAATCTGTATGACCGGCACCCGGCAAATGTTCTACGCCCGGCTGCCGGACGTCAAGGGAACGGCAGGGTCTGTGGCATTCATATTGGATGAAGTCCTGCAGGCCAGCCCAGCCTTTGAATGGACGCTTAATCACACTGTGGCGGTGAGCGATCCACTGGAACTCTTTCCCTGCCACATGACGGAAGCGGGGTCGGCGTGATGACAGATTCTGTTGCGACCACAAAACTGGTGGACTTGGCCAAGACCATCCGCTCGAAAAATGCCGGCGTCGATAAAATTACCTTCGATATCATCTTCCGTGATCGTGAGGACTATGACCGGGTCTGCAACAGTGGGGCTGTGACCCGCGAGACGGTGGCGGCGCTCTATGGGATCAAAGGCGATCGCATTTCCGACTTCGTGACATTCGACCCCGCCTTCGCCATCAAGTTCACGATTTATCGGCTGCGTCCCAGCGGCAGCCCGGGTGATCCGGACATTTTCGGCGCCCAGCAATATGCCCCCTTAATGGATATGGAAATTCCACTGTCCCGATAAGTGGCGCGGGGGCTTAGTCAGAGCAAAATTGCTTGAGCCAGAATGCACGTCTCGTAGCGTCCTTGGATGAGAAATCCATTCCGTTATTTCAAGACTTCGCCCGAGATCATCCGCATGGCGGTCATGATGTATATCAGGTTCCCTTTGCCGTTACGGCAGGTCGAGGACTTGCTCCACGAGCGCACTTACCAACCGGTGTCTGCTTAACCAGATAGGATAAGCGGGCGCCAACTTGCGAGGGTAACAACGATTTGATGGCAAAACAGGGGTCCACCCGAGATCGGCCAAACCCGAGGCAGTGTCCGAGCATCAAGCACGATCCTCTGACTGGGCGTCGATCTTCCGGATTCCATCAGGGCCAGCGGTCAGCGTGCCGCGGTGAAAAGGCCGGATACATGACTGCAAACTCTACAGCCGTTTCAGATCAGTTTTTCCCTTGCATCGCCGGGGGCGTCCAAACATGACAGTGCCAGATAGATTATTTTGGCAGCTCAATACGTGCCGGCGACAGGTCAGCCTCGTCAATGCCTTGCTGTCGTAGATCTGACGGAAGACTTCCGGTGACGATAAGGCCTGCTGCGGCACGGCCAAGGGCTGGCGCCATCATAATGCCGTAGCCGCCCTGCCCGGCCAACCAGAAGAAGTCCTGTACCGAGGCGTCAAAGCCGACCACGGGTGCCTCGTCGGCCACGAAAGAGCGCAGCCCCGCCCAACTATTGCCGATACGTTTTACTTCGATGAGAGTCTCGCGTTCGAGCCAGTCCACCAGCACGGCGATATCAAATTCTTCAGGGCGCACGTCCTGCGGCTCGGTTGGTGTTTGGTCGCCGGGGGATGCCATGATCTTGCCGGCCTCGGGCTTTAAATAAGCGTCGGTGCTGACATAGTCGATGGCAGGCATTGTCTCGACGTTGATCGCCTGGGGCGCGTCGATGATGATCCCCGTCCTCCGCCTGGGTTCGAGACCGATTGAGGATGCACCGGCCATTTGGCCAATCTGGTCGGCCCAGGCACCGGCAGCATTGACGATGATGTGGGCGCTGAAAATGGTATTGCCTGCGACTGCCTGCCAATGCCCGTCATAACGCTCCAGTCTTTCGACTCGCTTATCACAAATAACAATGCCGCCTCTATCCTTGAGCCCGCGCAGAAAACCCTGATGAAATTCTGCAACATCAATATCACTGACGCCCCTCTCATAGGTCGCAGCTGCGACACGTTCCGGGCGCAGAAGCGGTGCAAGCTCGAGCGCACGGGCAGCCGTGATCAGCTCTATTTCATTGTCGGGGCCAGACAGGTTAAGGGCGGCAGCAAGACCCTCTTCCTCACCCGGGGCTGCAATAACCAGTAATCCCCGCGCTGTCAGTAACGGGTGCTGACAAAAATTTGGCGGTGGATTGGTGAAGAAGTTGACGCTCACCTGATTGAGACGGCGCACGGTCTCGCCGCCGTATCTTGGGGTGTAGAGGGCCGCCGACCGCCCCGTGCTGTGGTAGCTGGGAGCGGTTTCCGCTTCAATCAGAATGACAGAGCCACACTGCGCCAGTTCATAAGCCGCTGCCGCACCGGAAATACCTGCACCAATGACCAGATAGTCATATTTCATAGTTTCACAGGTTCTCTCTGTTGCGCGCCTTGGCAGGGCTCATGCCTAATGACGCTGTGTCATAAGAGAACGTATCTTTCAAAAATTGCAAGAAATCAAAAATGAATTGACAAAATGTCATTTTTCTTACATTTTACGTTCAGCACCGCCAAAGCGGAGACGTCAACAATATGAGTAGTTCGGTTCAGCAAGAAATAACGAATTATTTGCCAAAAGCCTCAAAGGCGGACAGGGCCATTGCAACTTACATGCTGGCCAAACTGAACAGTATTCCCTTTGAAACTGCCGCAAGTCTCGCTGGTAAAGTTGAAGTCAGCGAACCAACGGTCGGTCGATTCTGTCGATCCATTGGTTATAAAAGTTTCAAAGATCTCAAAGAGTTTCTGAAGAAAGATATCGGCGATAAACCATGGCTGATCAGTGATCGCCTTCGCGATCTACAAGACCGGACGCGGGCCGGAGAAGATCAGTTGGGACGCGGCTTAGAGCTTGAAATTGCGGCCCTGGTTGCGGTCTATGAATATGCCCAGACACCTGAGTGGCAGCGGGTCGTCAAGCGCCTTGCCAAGGCCCCGGCAGTGTTCGCGACCGGGTTTCAGACGGAACGCGGAATGGCTCAGATTTTCGTCAATCAGCTTCAGTATCTACGCGACCGGGTGCACCTTCTTGATCTGGAGGGCGGCAATTTTTCCGAGCTGCTGGCCGCGGACAACAAGGAATCCTGTCTGGTCATCTTCGAGGCGCGTCGCTACTCGCGCATGGCACGGCTGTTGGCGCAAGAAGCACACGAGGCGGGCATCAAGACGACGCTTATCACCGACGCCTTCTGTGATTGGGGTCGGGAGTTGGTCGACGAAATGTTCGTCGTCCCGACCGAATTTAACCTTTTCTGGGAATCAACGGCCCAGATGGCAAGCCTGGCTAATCTACTCGTCAATGGCGTTTTCATAGAACTCGGCCCCACGGTCGAGAAGCGAATGGATGAGATACATCGTCTCTACAGTCGTTTCACAGGGTATGTCGGAGATCGTTCCGGACTCTCAGTGGGAAGTCTCACTTAAAGCTGCTAGCACACCAAAAGCACGAATTCAGGGAGTTCGAATATGAAACATATGTCTAAGACACTTATGATTTCTCTAACCGGGAGGCAGTTCAATGAGACGCCGATTTAAAATAGTTTTGCTCGTCGGTTTGGCGGCATTTGCGTTTGCTAATTCGACCTCTGGCGTTGTTGCAGCAGAGAAGGTCCTGACAATTTCTATGGATGCTGGAAATGCAGGGCAAGATAGCTTTAATCCATTCACGACTAATCGAACAAATAATGTTTATTATTTGATCTACGATCGGTTGGTTGAGATGGGTGCAGATGGGAACATCTATCCTCACCTGTTGAAAAGCTGGAATGTTTCAACGGACGGTATGACGATTACTTTTACTCTGCGCGAAGGAGTGAAGTTCCACGATGGTTCAGACCTGAACTCGGAAGTGCTTAAGTGGTTCCTGGAAAATCTGAGCACGGGCAAGTCCAAATATATGGTCGCCGCTATTGGCTCCATCGACATCAAGGACAATTTAACGGTTGTCTTGAATATGAGCCGACCTGATCCAAACATTATGTACAACTTCACATCTTCGTTTACTGGCGTCCCCAGCAAACAAGCGATTGAGAAATATGGCGAAGAATTTGGCCGCAAATACGTTATCGGCACCGGGGCTTTCAAATTTGTTTCCTGGAAAGCAGGCGCTGAAGTGGTTTTGGAAAAGAACGCCGATTATCAATGGGGTTCACCGCTTTCTGACAACCAGGGACCTGCCCATATTGATAAGATTGTTGTGAAAGAAATCCTCGAAGATTCGACCCGTTTTCTTGAACTGAAAACCGGTGGTGTCGATATCTTGGAAAAAGCTCCGACACTGTTCCTGGATAAAATCAAAAAAGATCCATCCGCAAATGTCATTTCTATGGCCAGTAACGGTAATTACCAATTGGTCATGAATACAAAACGTGAGTTCCTGAAGAACGTTAAGATCAGACAAGCCATCGCGCTTGCCATTGATCAAAGCAACATTCTGAAAGCTGTGTTCCAAGGATATGGCACCCCAGCTTACACGTATCTAATCGATCGCCTTCCCGCTCGCGATGTCGCGCCTGAATTTGAAATTCGTTTCAATTTAGATAAAGCCAAAGCGATTATGGCTGAGGAAGGTTGGACATTAGGCAGTGATGGAATTTTAGCTAAAGACGGCAAGAAACTGTCCCTTAAACTTTGGAGCAAAAGCGACTCTGACGAGCGGAAAACCGCAGTTGTCATCCAAGATCAGCTATCTAAGCTCGGTGTTGAAATCAAAATCGAACAATTTGATCCAAGCTCAATCAAAGCTGAGTACAAGAAGGCGAACATGATCTAGTCGTCCGATCCTACGGTTGGGACAACGCCGATATTCTTGAGTGGTTTTTCAACTCAGTACGTCCGGGTTATCCGAACGTCGCCATGTGGCATGATAATGAGTCCGACTATTTGATGCACAAGGCAATGACAAGATCTAAAGATTCTGAAGAGCGAATTCAGAACTTTAAGGATTATCATGAATATGTGCTCTCTCAATTTATTTGGGCGCCGATTATCAATTCCGTGAATAACCATGCGATCAGCACACGGGTTCACATGCCGACACCAAGGTTCAAAATTCTGGTTGGCGCGCCAATTCAGGACATCACGCTCGATTAAGTGTGTCGAATAGATTGCTATCTCCGCTGTTCTTCTGACTAGTTAAACTTGGTTGGTGGAGCAGTGGAGAAATCTTCCGAAAGACCGGGGCTGTGAGTTAAGCCATCGTAAAACAAGCCTGGCAAATGAAATGTAACGCGATATGTGGATTTATGTTCTACGGCGTACGATCTTATTAATTCCAATTTTTTTCATTATTTCTGTCGTTGTTTTTTCTCTTATACACATGGTCCCAGGCGACCCCATCGATTCGATGTTAGGGCCGGGTTCTGATGTTGGGGACCGAGAGGCCTTGGTTCAGGCATACGGAATGGACAAGCCGCTTCCTGTTCAATATTTCATCTGGCTAAAGGCATTTGTCTCTGGCGACATGGGACAGTCGATTATAGAGAAGCAGCCTGTCGCAGACATGATTTTTTATAACATGCCATTTACGGTCAAGCTGGGCCTGGCGTCATTAGTTATTTCTTTTGTATTGGGAATATTCCTGGGGATCATTTCGGCCGCTGCACGAAATACTATCATCGATTATACGGCGATGATAATAGCATTGCTTGGTGTCACTGTTCCGGCCTTTTGGCTGGGGCTTATATTGATGTTGATATTTTCTGTGACGCTGGAATGGTTTCCGGTGTCCGGTTCCGGAAGCTGGGAAACTCTGGTTTTGCCCTCGATTACGGTCGGACTGGGTGGGGCCGGATTGATCGCTAGAATTACGCGCGCCAGTATGCTTGAAATGTTTAATAAGGAGTTCATCCTGCTCCTGTACGCCAAGGGGCTGAGCCAATATTCTATTATCGTTAAACATGTTTTCCGAAATGCTCTAATGCCGGTTATTACCATCCTCGGCCTGAGGCTGGGCTGGATCTTAGGCGGCGCAGTTACCGTTGAAATTGTGTTTAGCCGCCCCGGCATCGGCAACATGCTACTTCAGGCATTGTATCGGCGTGACTATCCGGTGGTGCAGGCATCGCTGCTTTTCTTGACCATGGCGGTCATAATTGGCGCATTTATCACCGATATTATCTATGCCTACGCC
>PVMS01018150.1_pt1 | contig 10341 bp, 8 predicted proteins | sample 1853461 | NCBI WGS metagenome assembly PVMS01 (sample SAMN08582032, study PRJNA380276) | Marine sediment metagenome, whole genome shotgun sequencing project. | isolation source: ocean sediment barecode stripped | collected 2017
AACGTCGAGTACGCCAAAGTATCCGCACTGGGAGACCGTCAGGACAACCAGGACCGCGCTGCTGTTGTTGTTGCCGAAGATGCAGCGATGCTGCTTGTGTTTGACGGCATGGGCGGTCATTCAGACGGCGCGCGCGCGGCTGAGACGGGACTCAAAGTCGTGCAGGACATATTCATGGAGGCGCGTTTACCGATTTTGGATCCGCAGGGTTTTCTCTATATGGCACTGTCTCGCGCGCACGATGCCGTCGTCGAGCTCGGGCACGATGTTGCGGTCGATTTTCGGCCACGCGCGACCTGTGCCATCTGCCTGGTGCAGGAAGGCGGCTCATTTTGGGCGCACATGGGCGACAGCCGCATCTATCAGATTCGCGATGGTCGTGTTCTCACGCGGTCGCGGGATCACAGTCATGTCGAAGTTCTTATCCAGGAAGGCGCAATCACCGAGGAAGAGGCGCTTGACCATCCGATGCGCAATTTCGTCGAATGTTGCCTGGGCGGAGACGCACCGGTTCCCGATATGAGTATTACTGCAAAATTGCCGCTGACGGTCGGTGACGTATTGCTGGCGTGCTCGGATGGCTTATGGTCAGGGATTAGTGACGACGACATCGGCGAGATTTCCAGTCCTGGCGAGAATAATCTTACCGAAAATCTGAAGGCGCTCAGCCTCAAGGCATTGAATGCCAACTCCCCCTACAGCGACAATACGACCGGAACTGCCATTCGCTGGCAGAATTCCTGATCTAACACAATCTGAAGGAGCAAGCTGATGCGACCAAGCGGCCGCGCCGCGGACGGTATCCGCACGGTCACGTTTACACCCGATTTCACACGCCATGCTGAGGGTAGCGTGCTCGTGGAATTCGGCGAGACGCGTGTGCTTTGTACTGCAAGCGTCGAGGATCGCGTGCCGGGCTGGATGCGCGGCAAGGGTCGCGGCTGGGTGACAGGCGAATACGGCATGCTGCCGCGTGCAACGCATACGCGTTCAGCACGAGAGGCGGCCCGCGGCAAACAAAGTGGCCGCACCGTCGAAATCTCACGCCTGATCGGTCGGTCCCTGCGCGCCGTTATCGATCTTAAGGCACTCGGTGAGCGAACGGTGACGCTCGACTGCGATGTCTTGCAGGCGGACGGCGGAACGCGTACAGCGTCGATCAGTGGCGCATACGTCGCACTTGCGTTGGCGATGCAGCGCATCGTTGCTGCAGGAAAGATTAAGAAAAACCCGCTGCTGGGGCAGGTTGCTGCTGTGTCGGTCGGCGTCTATCGTGGCACAGCGGTGCTCGACCTTGATTACGCTGAAGACTCCGAAGCAGAAACAGACATGAACGTCGTCATGAACGATGCCGGACGTTTTATCGAAGTGCAGGGTACGGCCGAGGGGCACGCGTTCAGTCAGGAAGAGCTGTCCGAAATGCTCGCGCTTGCACAAGCCGGAATCGCACACATTGTGCAGAAACAAGACGAGGTGCTCGCCGCTGCCGAACAGGCCGATTCTTGAAACTGCCAGCGAAAATCGTCATGGCCAGCGGCAACGCCGGAAAAATACGGGAGATACGACGTCTTCTCGAACATCTCAAGGTTGTGGTCGTGCCGCAGTCCGACTTCGATGTCAGCGATGCAGAAGAGACCGGCACGACGTTTGAGGAGAATGCCATCATCAAAGCTCGCCATGCGGCGGCTGCAACAGGGCTGCCGGCCATTGCCGATGACTCGGGACTGCTGGTAGACGCCCTGGACGGGCGGCCCGGCGTATATTCGGCGCGTTATGCGGGCGCGACCGCGACAGACGACGACAATATCAATCATCTGCTCGATGAGCTCGAAGGTGTTGCGCAGGATGATCGCGGCGCTGAATTTCATTGTGTTGCCTGTTTCCTTCTGCATGCCGATGCGCAGCCACTCCTGGCGAACGGTTCGTGGCGTGGACGAATCCTGAACGAACGCCTGGGTGAGGGCGGTTTTGGCTACGATCCGGTGTTTCACGATCCGCAAAGCGGCAAAGCGTCGGCGCAGCTCACGGCCACGGAAAAAAATGCGCGAAGTCATCGTGGACAGGCGCTGCGCGCACTAGTAAAAGCACTGGGCGCGTCAGCGACGTAATCCATGACATCCATTCCTTTATCGCTTTACGTGCATCTGCCCTGGTGCGTGCGCAAGTGTCCGTACTGCGATTTCAATTCCTATACATCCGGTGACGCAGCGCCAAAGGAGCAATACCTCAAGGCTTTGGTCACTGACATTGCCGCGGAGGCGGCACACGCGGAAGGCCGAGAACTTGTGAGCGTATTCCTGGGCGGCGGAACGCCCAGCCTGTTCACGCCGGATGAGATCGGGCGGGTGCTCGACTCGGTCGCTCAGAACTTCTCACTTGCGGCGGACATCGAGGTCACGATGGAAGCAAATCCCGGAACGATCGAGTGCGGCGACCCGGGTGGTTACCGCGCAGCTGGCGTGAACCGCCTGTCAATCGGTGCGCAGTCGTTCTCCAAATCCTCTTTGGCGTTGTTGGGACGGATTCATTCGGTGGATGACATTTCGCGATCGATGCAGGAAGCGAGCGCGGCCGGTTTCGAATCCATCAATCTGGATCTCATGTATGGCTTGCCGCGGCAGGGCGTTGACGAGGCCCTGGCCGACATCGAGTTGGCCCTGGCATTAATGCCACAGCACCTGTCCTGGTACCAGCTGACGATGGAGCCCAATACCGTCTTTTACGCGCGGCCGCCTGAGGGCATGCCTGACGAGGAGCGATTGGCCGATATCCAGGGCGCCGGGCAGGCCATGCTCAGCACGCAGGGTTTCTCGCAGTACGAAGTATCGGCCTGGTCTCGAGAAGGGCAGCAGTGTCGGCACAATCTAAACTACTGGTCATTTGGCGACTACCTTGCGGTGGGCGCTGGCGCGCATGGCAAGGTCACAGACCCCGCGGGCGTACACCGTTACTCGAAACCCGCGAATCCGCTCTCCTACATGCAGGCGATGAAGTCACAGCAGCCGAGCCCACTGCCGGAGGCACTCAGTGAACCAGAGCTGTTGTTCGAGTTCATGTTGAATGCGCTCCGTCTGCGTGATGGTTTCGACGAAGCCTTGTTCGAGCAGCGGACCGGGCTGCCGGCGGATCGTCTGGCGGACGCGGCCGAGGCGGCGACCGAGCGAGGACTGATCGAGCGGTCGGGGGCCGGTCGTTGGCAACCAACTGCGCTGGGCAGGCGGTTTTTGAACGACCTGCAGGGCGAATTTCTGCCCAATTAGGCAATATTTTCGGGCCTGACGCAGCGACTCTTTATGCACAACGAACCGGCCTGTCCTGTAAATTCAGTGCAAGACGCGTGTGTGTTCACTTTGAGTGTTGCATTTGGCCTGTAAACCATTGTTTTTATTGGTAATACAAAATTGGTGACAAAATAGCCAAATTGACAAGCTGCTTTGAAAAACCGTAGCTTAGGCCATTCACTCAATTTTAATCCACAACCTTATCCACAGCTTCTGTGGATAAGATTTCCCGGCTTCCGGGGGGCTTGCGGACGCACGCACTTCGCTATATATTACGCGCCCTTTTGTGCGCAGTGCATGCACCCGGAGAGCAAGAAATGAAAGCCGAAATCCATCCCAACTACAGCGACATCAAAGTCACCTGTAGCTGTGGCAACGAGTTCACAACGCGTTCGACACTAGCGGACGATCTCGTGATTGAGGTGTGCTCTTCCTGCCATCCTTTTTACACCGGTAAGCAGAAGATCGTCGACACCGGCGGTCGCGTAGACAAGTTCCGCAAGAAATACGGAATGTAAGACGTCTGCCGGGCGATAGCCCGGCGCTCGCTGCGGTCCCGCAAGAAGTCTCCAGAATGCCGCTAGCCGGCAGTCTGCTATGCTCGTACGGCGCGTACGTACGTGTTTTGAACGTGTCGCCACTGGCGGCTAATTTCTGAGGATAAAGATGAGCCAGGACGGATACCGCCTGAAAAGCCCCAGCGGCAACGAAACGGATTTACCGGTCCGCTCGGGAACTGCCGGCCCCGACGTATTGGATATTTCAAAGCTGTATGCGCAGCAAGGTGTGTTTACCTACGATCCCGGTTTCGGCGCGACGGGCAGCTGCTCGTCCGATATCACGTTCATCGATGGCGAAGAAGGCGTGCTCATGTATCGGGGATACCCGGTCGAGCAGCTGGCGAAGAGCTCCAGTTTCCTCGAGGTTTCTTACCTTTTGTTGCACGGTGAGTTGCCGACATCCGATGAGTTGGCCGAATTTGATAGCACCATTCGTCGGCACACGATGCTCAATGAGGGCATGCTCAGCTTCTTTAAGGGCTTTCGTTACGACGCGCATCCGATGGCAATGTTGTCAGCGGTGGTGGGTTCGATGTCGGCCTACTACCATGACAAGCTGGACGCCTCGAATCCGAGACATCGAGATATTTTCGCGCACCGTATTCTCGCCAAGCTACCGACGATCGCAGCCGCCGCCTATAAATTGAACAGCGGCCAGCCGTTCATGTATCCGCGCAACGATCTCAACTATTGCGAAAACCTGCTGCAGATGTTCTTCGCGGTTCCGACCGAGCCGTATGTGATTGATGAAGTCGCGGCCGAAGCAATCGACCTCCTGTTCATTCTGCACGCGGATCATGAGCAGAATTGCTCGACATCGACCGTGCGCATGGCAGGCAGCTCTGGCGCAAACCCTTACTCTGCGATCGCTGCAGGCATATCGGCCCTCTGGGGACCGGCACACGGCGGTGCCAACGAAGCCGTTCTCGCGATGCTCCAAGAGATCGGTGATGTCAGCCAGATCAGTAAATACGTAGACAAAGCGAAAGACAAGAACGATCCGTTCCGCTTGATGGGCTTTGGACATCGCGTCTATAAGAATTTCGATCCGCGCGCGACGATTATTCGCAAGATGGCGCACAAGGTTCTTGCGCGATTGGGTCGTGTAGATACACCGTTGTTTGATCTCGCGCTCGCGCTCGAAGAGGTTGCACTCAAGGACGAATATTTCATTGAGAAGCGCCTTTACCCGAACGTCGACTTTTATTCCGGCATTATTTATCGCGCCCTGGGTATTCCGACGTCGATGTTTACAGTGATGTTTGCGATCGGTCGCTCTGTCGGCTGGACAGCACACTGGCGGGAGATGATCGGTGATTCCGAGACGCGGATTTCGCGACCACGGCAACTTTACACCGGACCCGCGAAGCGCGACTACGTCGCCATCGATAAGCGCTAGTGCCGCTACTTTAGCAACGCTAAGACGTGGCGAATGTCAGCGCGGTCCATCGGTTTGTGGTCGATGGGGCTAAGCGGCGCTTGTCGAATGCCATCGACCGGAAAGACGGTTGCTTGTATCTCCGCGCTGTCGTGGCAAAACTCGAATCCCGCATAGTTGTCCGTTTGGCCGCGACGACTTTTTAATCGACGCTCGTAGGGCCAGTACTGAATATTAAGTTTGCTTAGCTGCATCGCGACAGATTCGGCGCTATCAGCGAACACGTGCAAATTGATGGCGGAGTTTTCGTCGGCAGTGCCGATCAGGACCGGACCAACGAGTCGCGGCGTAAAAGACGAGAGAATATCCATCGCTGACAATGCTGTCTCGCGCATGCAACGCAGCAAATCGACATGCGACTCACCGCCGAACAATTCGTGATGCTGTTCGATGGCGCGTTCGATTTCTGAATTGCCGGGCAATGCGCCGCGTGTTTTTAATCCAAGGCGCACGGCCGCTTTGGTCTTGGCCGCACCGTAATCACGAACGCCGTGATTAACGATGATACGAGCAGCTTCCTGCGCGACCATCTGCCGCGCTCGCTCGATCTCGTTGTTGTCGTTTCGCCCCATGCTCGGTATTAGAACAGTGTTTCGGGTTCCTCTTCGATATCTTCGATCTCTTCGGTCTCGGCAGGAAGGTCGTCGATGCCCATTGTGTCGTTGAAGATGTCAGGTTCGCCCGGCGCGGATTGACACTCGGGTACATGCCCCTCACGAAAGATCTCAAACATTGTATTTGCCTGACCCGCGCGTGCCGGGCAACCGTCTACTCTGCTGATACGCCTGTTTACGATGCCGTCCGGCATCGGCAACTGGTGGTTTGGCACGCCTTGCAATGCGATGCGTGCAAACTCGATCCAGATAGGCAGTGCTGTTCGCGAGCCTTCTTCGCCAGGGCCAAGTGGCGAGTCGTCGTCATAGCCCACCCAGACAATGCTTGCGAGATCCCCATTAAACCCGCCGAACCAGGCATCGCGCCGGTCGTTCGACGTGCCGGTTTTTCCGGACAAATCACTGCGGCCAAGTACGCGCGCGCGTCGTCCGGTGCCGCGGCGAATAACATCACGCATCATGTCCTGTATCAGGTAGGTGTTTTGGGCGGACACTGTGCGCGTCGCCGCGTTTACATTTTCGAATAATTTCGGCGCAGTCACGGCATCTGGTTGATAACTCAGCGCGACGTCGGCCATTTCCTCAAGAGTCATCTCTTCGTACGGCTCGAGAGCGTACTCATTCTCGGCTTCGACGTCGCAACGAGGACACACGACCAATGGAGTAGCACGGTATAGCGTTTCACCTTCGGGCCCGTAGATCGCGTCAATAACATAGGGCTTTACGGCAAAACCACCGTTCGCGATCGTTGCATATCCCTGCGCCATATCAAGCGGCGACGCCGCGCCGCCACCGAGCGCCAAAGAACCGTTCCGGGGTAGCGCCGCTTCGCCAAAACCAAATTTTGAAATATGACGAACCGCATTACCGATGCCTGTTTCGAACAGCAGTAAGCGAACTGATACAAGGTTCATCGAGCGGACCAATGCTTCACGCATTCGTGTCGGCCCGTAAAACCGGCCGCTGTAATTGATGGGTCGCCACACCTTTTCAAGCTCGGACGAGTTGATTACGACGGGCGCATCCAGCACGACAGTCGCAGGTGTGTTGCCATGTTCGAGAGCCGCTGAGTAAATAAAGGGCTTGAATGACGATCCGGGCTGGCGATACGCTTGTGTGACCCGATTGAACTTGCTGGTCGCGAAATCAAAGCCTCCCGCGAGACTCGTGATCGCGCCATCCTGAGGATCGATGGATACCACGGCACCCTGTGTGACAGGTACTTGTGCGAGTGCCCAAATGCCGGCCGTTGCCGGCATCACGAAAATAAAGTCACCGACGACCAATACGTCGCTAACCGATTCCGGCGCGGATCCACTACTGGCGCGGTCGATGAACGGCTTCGCCCAATTCAAACCGGCCCATGGCAAATTGTCCGTATCGCCATTTTTGAAAACGATGTCGGCGCTGTTGTCTTCGTTTGTTTGTGTAACGAGTGCGACCGATAATCCACCGGGCGCGTACTGGTCGAGCGTTTGTAGAATCTCGGCCGGCCAGTCGGAAAAATTCGTGACGAGCAACTCGGCCGGTAGCTCCATGTTCCGGATCGGCCCGCGGTAACCGCGACGCCGTGTGAATTCGAGAAGGCCGTTTCGAAGGGAATAATCCGCTGCTGCCTGCATTCTCGAATCGAGGGAGGTCACCACTTGATAGCCGGCCGTGTACGTTGCCTCACCGTAGCGCGATAGCATTTCGGCACGCACCATTTCGGCGACGTAGTCGGCCTGCAACTCCTTGTCGGTACCGTGGAGCTTCGACACCATTGCTGTGTCCATCGCTGCTTCGTATTCGGCGTCGCTTATAAAGCCAAGACTATGCATCCGTCCGAGCACGTAGCTACGGCGATTCGTCGCGCTCACGGCATTGCGGACCGGGTTGTAATTCGAAGGCGCCGGCAGCACGCCTGCGAGCGTTGCGGCTTCGGCAATGCTGAGATCTTTAAGTTGCTTGTTGAAAAATACTTGTGCAGCTGCGGATACGCCGTACGCGCGTTGGCCGAAGAACATCTTGTTAAGAAACAGCTCCATGATGGTTTCTTTGGAGAATTCCTTTTCAATTCTCACGGCGAGCGCGGCTTCCTTAAATTTTCGGTCCACCGTTTGATCGAGGTTCAGGAAGTAATCACGTGCCAGCTGTTGCGTCAGTGTGCTGCCACCGCTGGCGATATCCCCTGTTGTCAAAAGTTGGTACAGGGCACGCATGATGCCGCGGTAGTCGATGCCGGAGTGAACCCAGAAGCGACGGTCTTCCGCCGCGATGAAGGCATTCACGACGTGCTCTGGAACGTCGGCGTAGCGAATCAGAACGCGGCGGCGCTGGCCGATCTCTTCTATAAGGAGTCCGTCACGGCTGAAAATACGCAGCGGAATCTGCAGCGGTATGTCCCGAATGGTTTCCGCGGCCGGCAACGCCGGAGTGACGTAGTAATTCGCACCGATCACGCCTGCGATGGTGCCAATTGTGGCAACGAGCCCCAGGCCCAACAGCACGATAAGCACGCGAGCGTAGCGAACCTTCGACCTGTGACCTGTGTTGTAGTTGGGTCTTGCTGTTTCTTCCATAGTCGCTGGCGTCTTGGGGTTGAATGCTTAAAGGGACGTTTGCCCACATTAGTCTTGGCGCGAACCTACACTATTAGAGGCTAGTCTGGTGTCCAAATGCTGTTGGAATTGTGGCTTTTTCGTGGCAGTTGTCATGTCGCGGATTATTTGACGCGGCCGATCATAAGGCCCGACGACCCGCCACCGCAATGCTCGTCTCAATATTGACGCGCAAAGTAGTGAAAAAACTGCCTAATTGTTCGTTTTGACGCTTTCCGGGCCGTCTCGGCCTGAGCCGACGACCAGTTCACAGAACAAGCGTCTTTGGAGCAGTAGTATTCGATGCTTGGATCGTGAACAAAGTCACGTTTTATTTAACATTTTATTGATATATAGTTAAATCGAAGTGCTTAGTGCCAGACTACGTTTGGTGTGCAACTTACCGACTTAGAAGGAAAAATAGTGTTATTTGGCAAGAAAACTCAACCACTATTGGGACTCGACATCACGACGTCGTCGGTGAAGCTGATTGAGCTGTCGCAGAGCGGCAAGCGCTTTCGAGTCGAGTCATATTCCGCAGAACCCACACCGCCGAGCTCGGTTAGTGAAAAAGCAATTGTTGACGCCAAAGCGGTCGGTGAGGCAATTCGCCGAGCGGTCAAACGCGCCGGCGCCAAAGCAACGGATGTTGCGGTGGCAATCAGCGGCGATGCTGCAATCACTAAGGTCATTCAAATGCCGACGAGCCTCTCGGAGAGAGATCTTGAGGGGCAGGTCGAAATTCAGGCTGACCAGTACATTCCATTTCCAATGGAAGAGGTCAGTTTTGACTATGAAATCGTCGGTCCAAATGAGCAGGACCCTGAGTTACTGGACGTGCTGCTTGTGGCAACGCGTACCGACAATGTAGAGCAGCGTCAGGCAGCAGTATCCGCGGCAGGTCTTGTAACCCAGGTTGTCGATGTCGAGGCGTTCGCACTTGAGAATGCCTGCCAGCTACTGAGTCACCAGATTCCTGACGGCGGCATGGGGCAGTCTGTCGCGATTGTCGATATTGGCGCCTCGAGCACGACGTTCAGTGTATTGCAGGACCTTAAAGTTATTTACACGCGCGATTTCAACTTCGGCGGCCAGCAGCTGACCGAGGAAATCATGCGTACCTACGGATTGTCGATGGAAGATGCCGGTCGTGCCAAAAAGCAGGGCGGCTTGCCAAGTAATTACCAGCCGGAAGTTCTCGAGCCCTTTATTGACGACATGACGCAGCAGGTCAGTCGTTCGCTGCAGTTCTACCTGGCATCAGGTGGCGGCCGCGAGCAGCCGGACATGATTCTTGTTTGCGGCGGTTGTGCAAACATTCCGGGCATTGCCGATGTAATTTCGAGTCGCGTTGGCATACCGACGGAAGTTGGTGATCCGCTGGGTCAAATGAAGATTTCGTCTAAAGCCAAATCACAAGGTGTGCATAAAGATGCAACAGCATTGCTCACTGCCTGCGGCCTTGCACTGAGGAGCTTTGACTAAGATGCCACGTATAAATCTACTCCCCTGGCGCGAGGAAGAACGCAAGACTCGGCAAAAAGACTTCGGTGTCGCTGCAATCGGTGCGTTGCTCGGCGGAATCGCGGTCATCATGCTGACGATGTTGGCGTATTCGCAAATGATTTCGTCGCAGGACTCGCGGAACGAACGCCTGATCACCGAAATAACCGTGCTCGAAAAGAGTATCGAAGAGATCGATGATCTTGAGCGACAGAAAGAAAGACTGCTCGCTCGCATGGAAATCATTGATCGCTTGCAGAAGAGTCGCCCAGAGGTTGTTCATCTTTTTGATGAGCTGGTGCGCCAGGGGAGTAGATTTATACGTGGCATCTTAGTCAAAGCTCCTCAGTGCAAGGCTCGGCAAAA
>PVMS01012881.1_pt1 | contig 10340 bp, 9 predicted proteins | sample 1853461 | NCBI WGS metagenome assembly PVMS01 (sample SAMN08582032, study PRJNA380276) | Marine sediment metagenome, whole genome shotgun sequencing project. | isolation source: ocean sediment barecode stripped | collected 2017
TGCCCGTATCGTTAAAAAATCGATAACATCTACAGTTACAATCTCAGGTTCCTTTTCGGTTTTTTTATTGCTTTTTGTACAAGAAATGAATGAGAGGGTTCCTATTGCTGTTAAGAGTATGATGTGTTTTTTCATTTTTCTGAATTTTAGAATGCAAAGATATATTTCTATATCTTTTTTTGAAAGTAAAACGCAGGAATTAATAATAATAAAAATAAAGGTTGAATTAAAAACCTCCGAACATAGAACAGTGCCAAATGACCTCCCACATCCTTGGAAAATATCAAGAAAACAAATGCGATCAACAATACCACAAAAACTGCTAAGTACAAAAGGCTAGAAATTTTTATGATCTCCTTTTTCATGAATAAGAACCAAAGGATCAACAATGAAATAGCCGTGTTTATAAAAAACCGAAGCGCCACATTTATCAAAAGTTTCCACATATCAAATTCGGGCAGCATATGTGTGCTATGATCTACTTTAAAAAACTGAATAAGCGGATCATAGAATAGATCATTTTCGTAGAAACGCACAACAATGAGCAACCCAAAAAGTAGTACTACCATAACTATTTTGAGTGATCTATTCATGAGTAGGAGACGTTTTTTTTGACAAGGTTCGTACCCAAAGCATCCAAAGCAGGAAGACCATTCCGTAGATAATACCGGGGAAAACGACCCCGTGGAGTACTTGCTCATAATTTGGATATTTGTACAATGCAACCGCCAAGAGTGTAATACGAACTATGTTTGCCGAATAAATAATTACAGCCCCGGCAAAAATAAATAAAGCCGTTTTCTTTCTTTTTTCGGCAAAGGCAATGATAAAAGCGATGAACAAAATAACAATGCTCATCGCATTACAGCCTTCAATAATACGTGCTAAATACTTCCCTTCCACAAAAAGTTTCATGGTGGGTTGAGCTTCGTGAGGGACAATTACCGCTTCATATCCAACGCTATTTAAGAGCAGGCTACTTTGTTTAGCGACGAGATGGGTAATATAATCTGGCTGGTAGATAGAGTCCTTAGACAAATTTAGATAGATGGAATATAAAACGGTCAAGACCATATAGGTCCCCAAAAAAAGAACGACGAAACGAATTACAGATCTATATTTTACAAACAGATTTTTCAAGTAAGAATTTTTAACAGGGTGCAACCAAGAAATAAAAAGTCAGTTCTAAACTACATCTCTTGCCTGTCAGTAAAAATATAGAATTAGAATTTGGGAATTGAACTGCATTTAAAATACATTTACTCAAAATTATTAACAGTGCCTTTTGAAAGCCTAAAACCCGGGTTGGAGAACATACTTTCAGCTACTCAATTTTCAGTAAACGAAAAACTAACGCGTGTTTGTGAATTACTTCAAACCTCAATACCAGTTTATAATTGGGTAGGATTTTACTTGGCCAACAAAGCAAAAAAAACACTTCATCTCAAAGCGTTTGCCGGAGCGCCTACAGAGCATACGGTAATTCCTTTCGGCAAAGGAATATGTGGTCAGGTGGCCGAAAGTAATACTAATTTTGTCGTGGAAGATGTCCTGGCGCAAGACAATTATATTGCGTGTAATATAGCCGTCAAGGCAGAAATAGTGATTCCATTGTTCAAGGACGGCAAAAATATTGGACAGATCGATATAGATTCACATACTGCGGATCCCTTTACTAAAAAAGATGAGCATTTCTTGGAATGGGTAAATAAGAAGGTGGCCGAGATCTTATAAATTTCGATTAAACAATAAATTTAATACCCCGTGCGAATCGCTTCTACGGGATCGAGTCTTGAAGCCGATATAGCTGGGATAATTCCACTAATTAGTCCTATTCCTGCAGCGATCGCAGTGCCGATAAACATGTTCCAGGGAGATAGTACAAACTCAAAATCACCCGTAAAAGATGAAGCGATCAAAGAACCGATATACACAAAGAAAAGGCCTATCAACCCGCCGATAATGGCCAGGATCATGGCTTCGAATAAGAACTGTAGTAATATAAACTTGTTCTTGGCGCCCAAGGATTTCTGAATCCCAATCAGGTTGGTTCGTTCCTTGACACTTACGAACATAATATTGGCAATACCAAAACCACCCACCAAGAGCGAGAAAGCACTAATAATTAGTCCTATCCAGTTCATGGTCCCTGTGATGTTATCAATAGCATCGGTAAATCCCTTCAACTGATTCACAAAAAAAGTGTCAATTTCATCGGATTTGAGCCCACGATATATCCGCAATTTTTGAGTTAGCATTGCGATAAACTCGTCATCATCTACTCCCTTTTCAGGTTTGATAATAATAAAGGGGAAAAGGTTTTCATTATTGGCTCCAAATAACTTGCGTATGATATTGACTGAAAGAAATACAGCGGTGTCCTTTGAGTCGCCCAAAGCCATTCCCTCTTTTTTCAAAACTCCAATAACGGTGAATTTCCTGGCGTACAGTCTAACCTTCTTCCCTAACGCTTTCTCCGGCGATGTGAATAAGGAATTCGCGATTTCGTCCCCTAAGACTATGACGTTAGCACCATTATTAGACTCCAACTCATTAAAAAAACGGCCTTCTTGTAGTTTTAGATCCTCAATATCATAATACTCGTGTGTAATCGCACCAATGGCAACATTTTGCACAGACTTATCCTCATACTTGACCGTCTCATTCTGTACATTCAAAGTATAGGAAATAGCCTCAATATCGGGCATATTTCTCTTTAAATACTGATATTCATCGTAGGTCGTAGTAGGAAATTGACGCCGTTTCCATCGGGGTACATCGGTAGGCCCAAAAGAATGATTGCCCAGATAAATAGTACTGCTATCCAAACCACTTATGCTACCTTCAATTTCTTTTTTTAAAGAATCCACCGCAGCCAATACCGCTATAATCGAAAAGATACCTATGGTGACTCCAAGCAAGGAAAGAAACGTTCTCAACTTATTGTTTCTCAGCGCATTTAATGCAAATCCAAAACTTTCCTTTAATACCCGAAGATAGATTAACATTGGTTTTACCTGGTCGTTTTATATTGTAATAAAGATAAGTCTTTTTCTAGCAACATATGTTACAAAAATCCTTAGTATTTATGTACTTTTGACTCTTTAATTCTTGCAACTAAATTTTTCATGGCAGACTCAAAAAATATCACTTCCGCGCTAATTTCGGTATTTCACAAAGATGGCCTGGCCCCAATCGTAAAAAAACTGGATGAACTTGGAGTAGTTCTCTATTCTACGGGTGGAACCGAAAAATATATCAACGATCTGGGAATTCCCGTGATCCCTGTTGAAAACATCACCGATTATCCTTCGATTCTGGGAGGAAGGGTAAAAACCTTACACCCAAAAGTATTTGGTGGTATTTTAAACCGACAAGAGAACGAAAGTGATGTTGCTGAAATGGAACAATTCAATATCCCTCAACTGGATCTGGTGATCGTGGATCTATATCCGTTTGAAAAAACTGTTGCCTCCAGTGCTGATGATCAAGAGGTAATAGAGAAAATTGACATCGGAGGAATCTCCTTGATCCGTGCCGCCGCCAAAAACTACAAAGACACACTTTGTGTCTCCTCGATGGAGGACTATGAAGAAGTATTGCAGATCATTTCCGAAGGAAACGCGAGGACCACTTTGGAACAAAGAAAAAACTTCGCCGCAAAATCCTTCAATGTGTCGTCACATTACGATACTGCCATCTTCAATTATTTCAACAAGGATCACAATATAGCTTCTTTAAAAATTAGCGAGACCAAAGGTAAGGTACTTCGTTATGGAGAAAATCCACATCAAAAAGGATTTTTCTTCGGAGATTTCGATGCCATGTTTGATAAATTACACGGAAAAGATCTTAGCTATAATAATCTTCTGGATGTAGATGCCGCCGTGAATTTAATGAACGAATTTAGAGGGGATGCACCCACATTTGCTATTTTAAAACACAACAATGCCTGTGGAATTGCACAAAGAGATACCATATATCAAGCATACTCAGATGCGTTAGCAGGCGATCCTGTATCTGCCTTTGGAGGTGTATTGATCAGTAACACAGAAATTGACAAAGCCACTTCAGAAGAAATTCACAAATTATTCTGTGAAGTTGTGGTCGCCCCATCATATTCGGATGATTCGCTTGAAATTTTAAAGGGTAAAAAGAATCGAATTCTATTGATTCAAAAACTACACCAGTTCCCAAAAACCACGACCCGTAGTTGTTTGAATGGTGCTTTAGTTCAAGACAGAGACACGCTTACAGATTCTGAAGAAAATTTAACACAGGCTACCGACAATAATCCTTCACCCAGTGAGTTAGATGATTTATTGTTTGCCTCCAAGATCTGTAAGCATACCAAATCCAATACCATTGTTTTGGCAAAAAAACAAACAATTATTCGCCAGCGGTACGGGACAGACTTCGAGAGTAGACGCCCTGCGGCAGGCCATCGAAAAGTCAAGATCGTTTGGTTTTGACCTCAACGGAGCCGTGATGGCCAGCGATGCTTTCTTCCCTTTCCCCGATTGTGTGGAGATCGCGGATAAGGCGGGAATCACTGCTATCATTCAGCCGGGAGGGTCTATAAAGGATGAATTAAGTGTAAATTATTGTAACGAAAATAATGTTTCAATGGTATTTACCGGTGTACGTCATTTTAAACACTAATTTATTTACATTTGTAGGAATAACAAACCAACCGTTTAATTATCAATATTTAACCACTTATGGGATTTTTTGACTTCCTGACCGAAGAAATAGCCATCGACCTTGGAACCGCCAATACCCTTATCATCCATAATGATAAGGTAGTTGTGGATGCCCCTTCCATTGTTGCCAGAGACCGTACTACCGGAAAAATAATCGCCGTAGGCCGCGAGGCGGCCCGAATGCAAGGTAAGACCCACGAAAATATAAAGACCATCCGTCCATTGAAAGATGGAGTAATTGCCGACTTTGATGCCAGTGAAAAGATGATCAATATGTTCATCAAGGACATTCCGGCACTTAGAAAGAAATGGTTGACCCCTTCATTACGGATGGTGATATGTATTCCTAGTGGAATTACCGAAGTGGAGATGCGTGCGGTAAAAGAAAGTGCCGAGCGTGTAAATGGAAAAGAAGTGTATTTGATCCATGAACCTATGGCGGCCGCCATCGGAATTGGCGTGGATATCATGCAACCCAAAGGAAATATGGTTGTGGATATAGGAGGTGGTACAACGGAAATTGCAGTGATCGCTTTAGGCGGGATCGTTTGTGATAAATCCATCAAGATCGCAGGTGATGTGTTTACCAACGACATTATTTATTATATGCGCACTCAGAACAATCTGTATATTGGGGAGCGTACTGCCGAAAGGATAAAAATCGAGGTGGGCTCTGCTATAGAAGACCTCGAACTTCCACCAGAAGACGTGGGAGTGCAAGGACGTGACCTGCTAACCGGAAAACCAAAGCAAGTTCAAGCATCATATCGAGAGATTGCAAAAGCACTCGACAAATCCATTTTAAGAGTTGAAGATGCCGTTATGGAAACGCTGTCACAAACCCCTCCCGAACTGGCGGCAGATATCTACAATACCGGCATCTATCTTGCAGGAGGTGGATCGATGTTACGCGGTTTGGACAAACGTATTTCTCAAAAAACAGATCTACCCGTTTACATTGCCGAAGACCCATTACGAGTTGTCGTTCGTGGAACCGGAATTTGTTTAAAAAACCTCAACAGATATAAAAGTGTATTGATCAAATAAGATTAGGTAGTTTGCCCGGTTTATTTTATTTTCAAACACTATAGAAATCATACAATAATATCCCACTCTGTAGTGGGACCATTATATAGAGACCTAATTGAAATCACCTCATAGATGAACATTGTTTCCGACAACCGATCTATGTTAAAACCCCAACAGAGTGCAGCAAATTATCTTTTTTTTCGTTCGGAATAAACATTTTCTGTTGTTCGCGCTTTTGTTTTTTATCTCTTTTGTTTTAACGATCAACTCTCACACCTATCATAAAAGTAAAGTGGTGACCTCCGCCAATTTTCTTTCGGGAGGAATTTATTCGGTCAAAAGCAGTATTACAGATTATTTCGATTTAGAGGAACAGAACAAGACCTTGATGGATGAAAACACTCGACTGCGCACCCTGTTGTTCAATAGTGGTATGATGAATTCTGAAATGGTACTGGATTCAATGGTACTGGATCCCAATTACACCTTTGTGACGGCCCGGGTAATTAATAATAGCTATGCTAAGACCAAGAACAGTCTTACCCTTAACCGTGGCTCGAATGATAGTCTAAAAATAGATATGGGGGTTATTTCACCTCGAGGTGTGGTAGGTATTTTGGTGAGTGTTTCCAAGAACTATGCTTCGGTTCAATCTATTTTGAATTCCAATAGTCAGGTAGTGGCAAAATTTAAAAAGTCGAATCATTTTGGGACTTTGGTCTGGAACGGAAAACAACCTAATATCGTACAATTGATTGAAATACCACGGTTGGCATCGGTTGCCATTGGTGATACTATTGTAACCGATGGTAAATCCACTATATTCCCTCCGGGAATAATGATAGGAAAAGTACAGGATTTTGACAGAAAAGAAGGGGATGACTATTATGATATCAATGTTGAGCTGTTCACAGATATGACAAGTGTTAAGCATGTGTATCTGGTATCGCATCGTGATGCGCCGGAAATAAAAGAACTCGAAAAAGCAGTGAAAGATGCGGAGCAATAGTGTATTGGAAAATATCGTTCGGTTTATTACACTTATTTTAGTACAGGTCTTACTATTGAACCATATAAATTTTTTGGGGTATATAAATCCTTACATATACCCCTTATTCATTTTAGTTTTCCCACTCACCGGCAATAAAGGGCTGCTTATCTTTTTAAGTTTTATATTGGGATTGACCATAGACATGTTCGGCGATTCGGGAGGCGTACATGCGGCTGCAAGTGTTTTTATAGCCTGGATCCGGCCTGTTGTCCTAAAATATTCTTTTGGTGTAAGTTATAGGCTTAATACATTAAAAATTAGCACCGCTCCTATGTCGAAGCAAATCGTTTACATTATAAGTATGGTGTTTTTTCATCATTTAATGTTGTTTTCTATGGAAATTTTTAACCTAAACCATATACTAATAATTTTGAAATCGACGTTATTTTCAGGTATATTCAGTACCATCATAATGGTGATCACTATTCTTTTATTCAGTAGAAAAAATTCATGAGAAAACTATTACTTCTATCCATCGTTCTCATTACCGGAGTTGTATTGCTCGGAAGGTTATTCTATTTGCAAATTTATGATACTTCCTTCCAAAGCCTTTCAGAAGATAATGCCGTAAATGTAATTTATAATTATCCCCAACGCGGATATATTTTTGATCGAAATGGGGAACTTTTGGTTTCCAACCAACCCTCTTATGATGTGATGGTCATCCCCAGGAATGTAAAATCCCTGGACACCATAGAGTTTTGTGAACTATTAAAAATCAGCACGGAAGAATTTAAATCGAAACTGAAAAAGGCTCGCGTATATTCTCCTCGATTACCCTCGGTGGTGATTCCTCAATTGACCAAAACCGAATATGCTTCTCTTTCAGAAAAATTGTTCAAATACAAAGGATTTTATATTCAAAAAAGATCATTGCGTGATTATCAGGTAGATCACTCGGCGAACGTTTTAGGCTATATTTCCGAAGTAAATGAAGCCATTATCCGAAAGAATCAGTATTACCAAATGGGCGAGATCATTGGAACAGGAGGTGTTGAGAAACAGTATGAGAAAGTACTCCGGGGCGTGAAGGGCGTAAAATACATACAGAAGGATCGATTTAATCGGGATATTGGATCCTATAGGAATGGTAGATTCGACACTCTTCCTGTACGCGGAAATGACATTTTACTGACCATTGATGGGGTATTACAAGAATATGGAGAGACGTTGATGGTAAATAAACGGGGAGGAATAGTAGCTTTGGAACCTGCCACCGGAGAAATATTAGCCCTGGTAGCAGCCCCCAATTATGATCCTGGTTTGTTGGTGGGTCGAGAACGATCTAAGAATTTTACCAAGCTATACTACGATACCATAGCAAAACCCTTATTCGACAGAGTCCTTTCCGGCGAATACCCCCCGGGTTCTCCTTTTAAGGCTTTGACCGCTCTAATTGGCTTGCAGGAAGGAGTGATTGATATTAATGAAAAGATCTCGTGTAATGGCAATTACCATTATGGTGGAAAAAAGCCGCTGAAATGTCACTATCATAGAAGTCCGTTGAGCATGATCGGTGGCATCGCTAATTCTTGCAATAGTTATTTTGCGACCGTGTACCGCAGGACTATTGACCATTACCCTACGGCCCAAGAAGGGATCGATAACTGGAAAAGTCATTTGAGTAGTTTTGGTTTGGGGAAATATCTGGGATACGATCTGCCTACAGGGAGACCCGGAAAGATACCGAGTTCAGCAACATACAACGCCATGTATCAGTATCCAACATATAATTGGTACACTCCGGCAACCATCTCTAACGCCATTGGACAAGGTGAAGTATTGATGACTCCTATGCAAATGGTAAATTTCATGTCTGCTATAGCCAACCGGGGATGGTATTACAAGCCCCATATCATCAAAAATGTAGTAGGCGCGGACACCATCCCTAAACAATATACTACTAAGATCAAAACAACCATTGATCCAATTCATTTTGAACCTGTGATCGAAGGCCTGTTCGACGTGTATAACTACGGAACCGCTTCACATCTTCAGGTTAAAGGAATTGAAATTTGCGGAAAAACGGGAACTGCCGAGAACTACACCAAAATAAATGGCAAGCGTACTCAGTTGACAGATCATTCGGTCTTTGTAGCGTTTGCTCCGAGGAATAATCCAAAAATTGCCGTCGCCGTATTTGTGGAGAATGGTTATTGGGGATCTCGTTGGGCAGGACGGATCGCCACCCTGATGATCGAAAAATATATCAATGGTGAGATCACCCGCACAGATCTGGAAACCTATATCCTCAATGGAAGTTTGGAGGAAGAATACGCCAAACCCTACAGCGGTGAACCCTTTTTAATCAATCAATAATGAGATCCGCCGCGAGAAATGTAAAATTCGATTGGATTACGATATTTTTGTTTGCCGCATTGGTGGTCATAGGGTGGGTCAATATTTACTCTGCTTCCTTAAGTGATTTAGGCGGTGTATTTGTGGATTTTGATCAGATCTATTTTAAACAGATCATCTGGATAGGACTAAGCTTCATATTGATCATTTTTATATTGGCGCTCGACGCCAAATTTTACGAACGATTTGCGAGTATTATCTATCTTGTCTCCCTGGTTTCATTAATCCTATTGTTTCCCTTCGGAAAAGAGGTCTCAGGTGCTACATCATGGTATTCATTCGGTGGGGTAAGTATCCAGCCGAGTGAATTTGCAAAAGTTGCAACCGCTTTGGCTTTGGCAAAATACCTAAGCAACATACAAACAAGTATGAAACGGTTTAAGGATCAATTAAAGGCGTTTACGATAATGGCATTGCCGGCTTTACTGATCATTCCACAGCCTGATCCGGGAAGTGCTTTGGTATTTAGCGTTTTCATATTTACGATGTATCGGGAAGGATTGCATTTTGCGTATTTGTTGTTGGGTTTTTTTGCTGCACTCTTATTTATAGGCACTTTAAGTTTGGGTGTAACGTGGGTGTCCATTATTGTGCTTTTGATCGCCACAGCTATTTATATGAAAAATCGAAAAAAACGACCCAATCGTTTTAGATATGCCACTATCGTTGTTGCCTGTATTGCCTTTGCCTTTTCCGTAAATTATATTTTTAACAATGTTTTTGAACAGAGGCATCGCGACCGGTTTAATATTGTACTTGGAAAAGAAATAGATGTAAAAGGAATTGGTTATAATACAAATCAAAGTGAGATCGCCATTGGTAGCGGCGGCTGGACAGGAAAGGGCTGGACACAAGGAACACAGACCAAGGGAAACTTCGTTCCGGAACAACATACAGATTACATTTTTAGCACCGTTGGGGAAGAATGGGGGTTTTTGGGTGCGGTTCTCGTTGTTGTATTATTTCTTGCGCTCATTGTTAGGGTTCTGGTATTGGCAGAAAGGCAGCGGTCGAAATTCAGTCGAATCTATGGCTATAGTGTAGCGGCAATTTTATTCGTTCACTTTTTTGTGAATATTGGGATGGTAACAGGATTACTCCCAACCATCGGGATCCCGTTACCCTTCTTTAGTTATGGTGGTTCCAGCCTATGGGGTTTTACAATTTTGCTCTTTATTATTGTACGGCTGGATGGTGCC
>PVMS01082287.1_pt1 | contig 10338 bp, 13 predicted proteins | sample 1853461 | NCBI WGS metagenome assembly PVMS01 (sample SAMN08582032, study PRJNA380276) | Marine sediment metagenome, whole genome shotgun sequencing project. | isolation source: ocean sediment barecode stripped | collected 2017
GATGTTGAAACACTCGATGAACTCGAAGATGCCGAAACACTCGATGAACTCGAAGATGCCGAAACACTCGATGAACTCGAAGATGCTGTTCCAGAATATGTTATTAATTTAGATTCGATTTGATATTTAGAAAAAATAATATTTTTAATACGCCGAATCCAATGCATCATAAAAGATGATTTTTCTGCCATTAATAATAACATTTTTTCTGCATTCATATAATCATACCGATTTGAATCACTTAGAATAGTTAATCCTCCAGTTCTTAAAAAATCTATTCTTTCTTGACGATTCATATTTGAGAGTGGATTTATATCAACTAATCTATTAATCGTCATTAAATCATCATGCGATTTAATACTCGCTCTTAGAATATTTAACAAATCATATCCATTTCCAATGTATTGTAAAATCTTTAATCCATTAATCTGAAAAACAGAATGAACATCAATAACAGGAGATTTTCTTTCTTTTTCATTCTCCTTATCTAAACGCCGTCTTTTTAATGATCTACCGGAACCAGACATCTTTCAAATTAAAAATATAATTTTAAAATAAATAATCATTTTTTATTTATTAAAGTGTAGTGCGTCTTACTATTAAATAAATACTATTGATAAATAGTATTAAGAAATGGATAATATAGTATATAAAGATAATAATCAAAATACAAATAATACTATGTCTTCTAATAATAATTTTAAGAACTCAAGACCAGTTATCGATGGTATTGAATTATTATTGAATAGAGATAAAGTTCCTAATAATCTTGGTAAAAAAATAGAAAATAAGAACGAAGAAGAACTTATATCTGATTTAGATGATATTATTTCTGAATCAGAAGCATCAGAAAGATTTAGTGGAGGAGAAGGACGTAGGCGTGAAAGATTAAAAAGAAGAATTAAAAAGAAGAATAAGTTTGTTCCTACTACAAAATTTAATATTTCATCTCCAAAAGTCACATCTCTAGATTCTCCAACAATAAAACCATCTCATGTTTCTTTAGATTTTGCAAAACCAACATCGCATCGACCAACCTTGGATTCTCATTTTAGAAAGAGAGATGAAGAAGAGGAAGAAGATGACGAAGAGGAAGATGATGAAGAAGATTATGATGAAGAAGATGATGAAGAAGATGAAGATGAGGAAGAAGATGTTCCAGTATATGAAAAAAAATGGAAACACCCGTCTCAAATGAGCAGAGATGAAATTGTATCGGAAAAAATGGATTTATTATATAGATATTCTAGACTAAGTGAAAATGGATATAAGTCTGGTTTAGACTTGAATATTAAAACACCATTAGAAACATTACGTTCTGAAATTTTTAATCTTGAAAAAATGAGAAATACACAAAGAGCAATTCGAACACAAAGAAAATTATTAGTTTCTTTTACTGGAGGGGTAGAATATGTAAACAAGAGATATAGTCCTTATAAATTATCACTTGATGGATGGTCTGGAGAGGTTTTAGAAAATATTGGAGACTATGATGAAGTATTTGAAGAATTACATGATAAATATACGGATAGTATGAATGTTCCACCAGAACTCCGACTTATTGCTATGGTAGGTGGGTCTGGACTTATGTTTCATTTATCAAATACACTATTTAAGTCATCAACTCCTGAACTAAGTGATATATTAAAACAAAATCCAGAGATTATGGCACAGATACAACAAGAAGCATTAAGATCAATGGCACAAAAGAATGCGGGAGATCCTATGTTTAATATGATGATGGGAGGATTACAAGATAGAAAACAACAAAGATCAATGCAACAAGAGTGGAAAGGAAGACCAGGATATTCACCACCAAGAACTTCTAGTTTTCCCCAAGCATCTAATTCATCACAGACAATTGGGGTAAACATTAATGAAGTACCACGACAACAAGGAGTTGTTAATCAAAGAGTAATGTCCGGACCAAGTGACGATATTTTAAGTGAATTAAATTCATCTGAATCTGGACTTATTTCTGATATTGAAGAACAACCGATTAAAAAGGTTTCAACAAGAAGAAAAAAGAAAACTAATGTAATTGATTTAGATAATTAAATTACCAGCAGCAATCATCAGGACAAGGACAAGGCTTAACACGAAGGTAATCCTTAGAACTTGGGCACTTACACTTAGTCTTCTTAACGGGACATTTTACGGGACAAGGACAGCAGCACTTAACTTTGTAAGGGCAGCACTTCTTGTTTCGTAAGTCATCCTTGTAAGATTTTCTGCACTCTGGAACTTTACGCTTGGGAGGACAGCAAACCTTAACATAGCACTTTTTAAAGTGACAGTTAGCATTCGCAGTAGTAGAAACTTTGCGACCTTTAGGCCATTCGGCACATCCATTACACTTTGAAATCTTATCACAACAAGTCATTTTATTTATATATATACATAATAAAAAAATAATAGACTAACAATTTTTATTTGAATAATAAACGCACATTAAAAAACTATCTGTTAAATCATCCTGTTTTTTATGTTCCATTAAAAAACTTTGTAATTCTGGTTTTTCATCTAATAAATACTTTGCATATTCTTTGCAGATAATTTTTCTTATCTTATATTTATCTTTTGTGTTTTCTGTTTGACTAATATAATCTTTATAATAAGATGTATCAACCCATTCTTTATCTAATGTTGGTAATTTTTCTTTAGTTCTAGCACTAACATTTAAAACATCTAAATTATTATTATTTGTTATTTTAAAACAAAAATAAGAAAAAATAATAACTTGGATAGTTTTCATAACAGGATTTTTTAATACAGGTTGATTTTCAATTAATACAATGTCTATGTCTGATAATTCTTTTCTTTCATCTAATTGTTTTTTAATATCAATCGCATAGTCTTTTGGTATTTTTTTTTCTTTCTTAATTTCTTTGCACTTACTATCTTTATGTCTATTACAAAAATATTCATCTTCAGAATAATATTTAGCCTTCTTATTGCATATCTTTTTATTTTTCAAAACTCTATCGCAATAAAATTCAACATCGGGACATAGATTTATCAGATCCCAATCTAGAATTTCATCTGTATCACTATCAAATAAACAATATGATAAATTTTTTTATACCAATGTCAAAAGATAATATTTTCATTAAGATGTATATATATATAATTACTTATATACTTAATTATTATTTTTTGTTGTAACTGTTAAATTCATATAGTTTAGTAATGTTTTTTTCTTATTTAATAATGGATTTTTTCTTTTTAATCTTATATTATTAACAGCTCTATCCATTCTTTCTTTGTCTATTGGAATAAAATTAGTATTATTATTCCAAGATTTTAATCTCTTATTATTATCTGGTTCTACAAATTTCATATCATTGTATGTTCTTGTTAAATGATTATTATGTATATTTTTATCATTTGGATCTTTATATCTTGTTTCTTCAACTACAGGTATTAAAGAAATAATTGATGGTTCAACTATATTATAAATCTTGTAATCATTACAACCTTCTTTTGTAATATTTCTAAAATCTTCAACAGATAAATGCCCTCCAAATATTTTAAGAACATTTTGGGGAGGAGCTAATTTAATTTTTTCAAATTTTGTTCTTTTTAAAATTTTTTGTTTTAACAGATGCAAAAGATTATAGTATTTTAATTTATCACATTCTGTTATATCTCCTCTAAAAAATAAATGTGCTGCAGCACAACTAAAACTACAATAACAATCAAAAACATAAAAAATATTATTAATATATTTTTTTGGTATTGATATCGGAGGTCCGGTAAAAGAATGACAACACCATTTACAATGAACAGATGTATTTTGAGGCCATTTTTCCCTATTATTAGCATCAGCAAACTCTAACATTGTTCTAATTAATTTAATTTTAACATCCAAATCTTTTTCTCTTTCAATCTCAACTATATTATTACATTTTGTAATATTAATACTTTTAATATTCAAAAAATAATTAACATTATTTTTAACTTTTTCTTTTTTTTCTATTGTATCAGAAAAAGATAAAAATGTATCACTTATATTAGATTCAAATGGTATAGGAATATTATCTTTTTCAAAAGAACAATAATTAATTTTATTTTCAATTTCTATTTTTTTTTTTAGTTTTTGTAGAAACCGATGAAAAATTTTTACCTATGCTTGCTTCAAATGGTCTAGGAATACTATCTTTATTTTCATTTTTTTTAAAACATATTCTGTTATCATAATAATTATTTATATCAGAATCATTTATTTTTAAATGAATAATAATATGAGGTTCAATTCTATCCATATATATGTAATTTTAACTAATGCTCTTTATATATTTATCGAACTCTCTTAACTTTGCGTTCGTGAGTTGAAACAACTTTGGTCTTTCCAAATTTCTTAACACGAGGTTTTGCAAGTTTCTTGTATTCGCCTTTATACATGTATTCTTTTTTCTTAGAACCTTGGGTAGTTTCTCTAATAGTAAATTCTAATTTACAAGAATTCTTATTTTTTCCCATCTTAATACAAATTTGTTTAAATGCCTTTCCTGCGGCCTGAAGAGGTGTTCTTCCATCATAGTTTCCAAATTCTTTCTTATTTCCAGAAACAGAAACAACCTTAAAATGGCGCATAGCTTTCTTATTTGCACCACCCATCTGAGGTGCCGTTCCGCAACTACCTCCTCCTTTCTTGGTTGAATAAAAGTTTTCAATCATACCTCCAAGTTGTTTTAAATCCTTAGCAAATTGTTTTTGTGTATAGCGTGGCATATTTAATATATATAATAGTAAATATTTTTTTTTTGAGAATTATTTTCTGAAAATATAGATTGACATATTATCTCTATCAAATTTGTCAATATCAATAATTTCTTTAATTTTAAATCCATTATTTGTTATGTATTCTAATATCTTATTAACAGGCGGTATCCAATATTTTGTTGTTCTAATAATAAAGTTTTTATTACTAAACATTATTTTTTCACAATATTTATAAAAATCATCATCAACCTTCTCCCACCAAGCATCATGTGTAAATCCTTCAAAATATGTCAGAGAATGTTTAACATTATTATCAGATTTATAATATTGAGAAAATGCACGAGGACCAGGGTCTAATTTATTTGGATCAACAATATTCATTACTAAATATCCTCCTTTCTTTAACCATCTATTAAAATTAACTAATATTTTTCCAATATCTTTTAAACTATTTTCATTTAGTGTCATTCTCATACACAAAATATGACTCAAACTTTCTCTCTTATATAGACTATTGTCTGCTAAAGAAGCACATAGTAAATTACTTCCAGGATTATTTATTCTAGATTGAATTATCATATTTTTTGAAATATCAACTCCTTCAACTCTTGCGTCAGGATATAATTTTATTATATCTAAAATATTTCTACCAGTTCCGCACCCAGCATCTAATATAACAGATTCATTATTTAAATCAGTATATTTTTTTATTGTTAAAATGTCATTCTTAAATACCGCCGGTTCATTAACTACAATATCACTTAATTTAACATACATCTTATCTTTTGGGTCTTTGTATGTAATCTCTTCATAGTCTTTTCCTCTGATACTTTTCATATAATTATCAAAGTGTTCAATTCTTTTACAACACATCATTGTTAAAAATATAAATAATATTAATACCAAAATATACTTCTTAACTAATGATTTTTTCATTATATATAAAGAAAAGATTTAACTTAACTTAAATATGTCAGATATTAAAAGTAAAAGTTGGATTAAAAATCAAGTAGATATGATATTTGAAGAGGTTAAAACCGCAACACCAAACCAAAGAGATTCTGTTCCATATAGAAGAAAACTTGCAAATAAGTATCAAACATTTTTTGAAAAGTTTCCTAGTTTATTAATGTCTATTATTGACCAAGGAGAGGATTTTGATATGAAAAGATTAAATGAAATGTTAAATTTAATGACAGATATTCATTCAGGTGAAAAGAAAATGGAAGATGTAAATAAAGAAATGGGACAAAAATATTTTAATGACTATGTTGCTCCTGTTATTGATATGGAAAAAGAAAAATCTACAGATACTCAATAATATCTATTATTAAATCTGATACTAAAATAAATTCTTTTAGATGATTAGATATCTGAATTATCTCTTTTTCTACTTCATAATCAACAATAATATTATCAGTTGATATATTGTTTGAAAGAAACATTTTAAAAAACTCAAAAGGAATTTCTTTTCTTTCACTAATAATATCATAATCCCAATCAAGATATGGAGTATTAAGAATACTACTAAAATCACAAAATGATGATAGTTTAGAATAATTAAATTTAATTCTTTTATTAAAATATTTAATTAAATTAATTGGAATTTGATTTTTAGAATCTAATGATTTTTCTTCTATAATCTTTGTATCCCAATTATAAAATGGATAAGTATCAATAGTTTTCCATGATGATAATTTTGTTTCTTCTTTCATATCTTTCTGAAATTCTACAATTGGTAATTCATACCTATTTAATTGAACCAATCTTCCTCTTGATCCAAATTCTAATTTTTTTTTAATATCATCTAATGATAGTTTATCTGTTAGTAAAAATAAAGAATCAATATTCTTATATTCAAGAACAATATTTTCACAATATTCAATATTATTATCATAAAAATATCTTAATTGTCTTATTTCTGGAAGTTTTGATGTATCAATAACTTTTGTATTAATATTCCAATCAAGATAATGAAATTTTAATATATCTTTATATGAGAAACGATGAATAATTTCATTAAGTTCTAAAATATAAGGATTTTTATATAAAACACGCATAATATGTTTTGTATTAAGTTTATATTCATAATTATCATTAGATCTACAAATCATCTTAGTAAAAGTCTTTTTATGCCAATATGAAATATCTAGATTATCTAATATTTTTTCAAGTTTGAAATTTTTTGTTATTTGTTTTAGTTTCCATTCTGGAAAATTAATATTTGGATATTTTCTCATAAATTTTAATAAACACTCTTCGCACATTTTTACAGGATTGACCCTTTTTAATGCTTCTTTATGAAAAGGATAATCTTCAAGAATCAAGGAATCATTGCAGAAAAATGAAAACTCTTTTATAGTTAATCTATAAATACAAGATGAAAAATCACCTATATATTCTAAGTCTTTTAAATCAATCATTCTTAAGTCATCCCTTCTTTTAATTACGCTTAGAGACCATGTAATATCTTTATGTTTTTTAATATATTCTAAACTTACATTAGACGTTATAGTTGCTTTTTCTTTTGGTGAAAGTTTTTTATAATAATATCTTAGTAAGTCAGGATCAGGATTTAATCTTGATTTTAATAATACTTGTTTTCCAATATTCCATAAAGATAGTTTATCTTTTTTAGTCTCATTATTCTTTTTATTAAATGAAGATATCTTTTTACTCTCTGTATCGTGTAAAGACATATTATATAAAAAAATAAATATATTAAAATATATATCATTTTTTTTATATGATTTTAGGTTTATCAGGAAAAATTGGGTCTGGAAAAGACTATTTGGCGTCTCATCGTTTTAGTAAAGAACACAAGAATGTATTAATTCTAGCATTTGCAGATTTTTTAAAAATAGAATATGGTGTTCAAAATAATGTATCGTATGAGAGGTTATTTGTTAATAAAGATGCAAAATCTAGAATAGGATTACAAGAAACAAGTGGATATTATAAGGAAAAATATGGAAACGATTACTATATTAATGCATTAGACTTGTTTATCAAGATCCATAAACAAAGAAATAATATTAATTGTTTTATAATAACAGATGTTAGGTTTCCTAATGAATATAATTATATTAAAAAGATGGGAGGAAAAGTATATCGTATAGAGGCTAAGGATAGAACATTGATAAAATTAAGAAAAGAAACTGATAATGACCAAGAAAAGATTAATAAGATTATGAATCACGAATCTGAAACTATGTTAGACGACTATAAATTTGATAAGATTATAGATAATAGTATTAGAGAATCGACCAGTTATACCAGTTCTGAATAGCAGATTTAGAAACATTTGCGAGTTCAATAGTTTTCTTTTGAAGTTCGCGCATGTTAATATTGCTTTTCTTAATTGCTTTACTAATATCATCAGTAGAATCTTCAAGATGTCTCCCTAATAATTTAGGATTATTAAGAATATCATAAATCACTTCTGCTTGTATCATTCCGTATATAATATCCAACATATGACATTCTGTTTCTATCTGAGATAATTCAAACTTTGACGCGCAGTCTTCTGTAATAGATTCTTTATATCCTTTTCCAATAGGTAAACAAAGTATTTTACACGCAAGTTCTTCAAATATTATTGAGTATTCTATATATTTCTTCATCTCAGACGATGATAAATCATTTCCTTCAAGATGTCTTCTAAGTCTTAATATAAGAAGATTACGATATTGTCTCTCATAATCTGCACATATTTTCAAATCGTCAGTAGAAATATTTTTAGAATATTTCTTTTCTTTTAGTTCTTTTGTACAAAATTTTAATACAATAGATGGAGATTTTCCACATATGCTATTACCCATTTTATGTATTAAATATAAAAATTTAAAAAAATAAATCATTTTTTATGTCCAATTCTTAGGAATATTTGCTTTTTTTTCTGTATTTTTTTTAATAAAATTAATTAAAGATTTATTTAATTTATTTTTTTTGAAAGTTTTTTTAAATTTAATAGGGTCTTTAATATATAGGTCTCGTATAGGTGTAAATAAGTATGAATTCTTAAATGTTGCAGGTCTATGATGTAAGTAATTAGCGGCTTCTTTAATTGCTATAACTGTTTGTTTATTCCTTTCTTTATTTGAATAATCTTTATTTACATCTTGTAATATCTTTTGTATAAAAATTATGTTTGCGTGATATGTTCTGAATGTTTTAACACTAATACTATCATCGTATTGTTTTAAAAAATTATTCATCGTAACGTTAGTTATATTTTTATTAAATATACGATCGCTACTTTTTGCATTCTTAGATAATCTTAAAATATGTTTTGCAAGACTTGTATTTAATTTAATCCTACAATGATTTATGACACCGCTTTTTCCTTTAAATTCAATTTTTAAACAATTACTCTTTTTCTTAATGTGTTTTTTACACAATGTTGTTGTTCCATACGACCCTGTATTTTTTAAATGTTTTTCATTTCCAGGTCTTATCTTACAAGAATCTAATAATTTAATTGCTAATGCTGTATACATTTCTTTATCTTTCTTGTTATTCTTAATAATTAAATCAATCTTGTTCATTATTTTAGGATAAAGGTTTGCAAAAATAATTAAGTCTCTAAATTTCTTACGATTACGTTCAACTATCCAAGTTGGATGATATCCAATCTGAATTCTTCCTTTATCATCTTTTGCAACATATTGTTCTTTTGAATTTTTAGAATATATCTTAACATCTTTATACGCAGGTGGTATTCTTAACTTGTTTATTCTATCAACTTCGTCCCTATTTATTATTTTTTTACCATTCTTATAAAAATAAACATAGTGTTTATTTTTTATTTTTCTCGTTATGGGGTATTTACTAACCATTTAATATCTAGTTATATAATTATAATAAACATTTAATGTCTAGTAGTATATGTTCTCATGGTATTGATAAAAATAAAATGTCTTGCTGGACGTGTTCATTAGAAAAAGAATATGTTAATCCAGAAAAAGTAAATAAAAATTATAATAAGATTGATAAAAAAGTAGAACAATCTAAAAATATTGGTTCTTTTATGAAACGTTCATTAGACGCAAAGAACTTTATAACAGAAAATAATTCAAAAAATATATGGGAAAATCCTATGGTGTATAGTAGTTCTATACATACACCAAATATAGAAAGAAGTGATAATATGTATAAAGGATTAACTACGAGAAAGGAAAAGAAAATAAATATTAAAAATAATGAAGATATGTTCCTTAAAAGGTCTATGTTAGGAAATGATTTTCGGCATGGAAATAGATTTTATGAAATGAAGCCGACAAATACAAGAACCTTTACATATAGAGAAAATGGTAATGAAAACGCAATTAAGTTTCAAAATCAAACACAGAAATTATTTAATGATTCTAGTTATTTTGACGCATACAATAATATATAATTAAAAAAATGATTTATTTTTTTTTGAAGTTTATGTTCTTTATTGAAGTTTGTAATACAATGACCAACAGTAATCTTGAAAAAAGATTACAAGAACTCCTCGCTCAACATGAGCGAGCAACTTTAAACAATAACACTGCTGCGGTATGTCAGGCACGGAAAGAAATCCGCATTCTCATTCGTGAGAATGGTCTGAAACCCCCATAAAGTAATGTA
>PVMS01116176.1_pt1 | contig 10338 bp, 7 predicted proteins | sample 1853461 | NCBI WGS metagenome assembly PVMS01 (sample SAMN08582032, study PRJNA380276) | Marine sediment metagenome, whole genome shotgun sequencing project. | isolation source: ocean sediment barecode stripped | collected 2017
CACGTCACAACCAATGGGCTCGAAGCGTCGTTCCCGGTAGCGCCGAGAGCCGTCGCAGAGCTGCTTGCTTGCGTCGAAGACGGCACGATCAACGGAAAGATCGCTAAGAAGGTGTTTGCCTGCATGGTCGAAACCGGCAGGGCCCCGAAGGCGATCATCGACGAGCAAGGCTTGGCGCAGGTGACCGACACGGGTGCCATCGAGGATGAGGTCCGCCGCATCCTCGAAGCCAGCCCGTCGCAGGTGGCTCAGTACAAGGAAGGCAAGGCCAACCTGATTGGTTACTTCGTCGGGAAGGTGATGAAGGCGACCAAGGGTGCCGCGAATCCGAAGGCCGTCAACGAGATCCTTCGGCGGCTCTTGGACGAGCGATGAGAGCGAACCTTTCGCGCGCGCCGCTGAGTGGCGCCGATTGGTTTGCTGTGGAGTTCGATCCAGCCGCTCGAGAGGTCGTGATGCTCGACCAGCGGCTCTTGCCCGCGGAGGTGCGGTATCACCGCTACCGAAAAGCGGACGAGGTCGCAGTCGCAATCCGCGACATGGTGGTCCGTGGCGCGCCTGCGATTGGGATCGCGGCGGCGTATGCGCTGGCGATGGTCGCGCGGGACGAGAAGGGCGAGGGGCAGATGTTTCTCGTTGCCAACGGGATCGCTGGACGGATTCTCAATGAGACGCGGCCCACCGCGGTCAATCTCGGATGGGCGATCGCGAGGATGTCTCGAAAGGCGGGGGAGGTCTATGAGCTCGCGCCCGAGGTGAGGTATCAAGGAATGCTCGAAGAGGCCGAAGCGATTCACCGTGAAGACGTGGCATCGTGCCGGCGCATGGGCGAGCTCGGCGCAGCCGACGTTCCCGACGGCGCGGTCATCCTCACGCACTGCAACGCCGGCGCCCTGGCGACCGGTGGCTATGGTACGGCGCTTGGCGTCATTCGCGCGGCGCATGCTGAGGGTAAGAACGTGCGCGTGCTGGCGGACGAGACGCGGCCGTACCTGCAAGGTGCGCGGCTCACGGCATGGGAGCTTCAGCAGGACGGGATCCCGGTCGAGGTGATCACCGACAACATGGCGGGACACTTCTTTCAAAGCGGGGAGATCCAGTTCGTGGTGGTGGGCAGCGATCGCATCGCGGCGAACTCCGACGTTGCCAACAAGATTGGGACGTACCCCCTGGCCATCCTGGCCAATCATCACGAGGTTCCGTTCACGGTCGCCGCGCCCTGGAGCACCGTGGACCTTCGAACGCGGTCAGGCGCGGACATTCCAATCGAAGAGCGCTCGCGAGACGAGGTAGCAAGCATCGGGAACGCCATGCTGGTGCCGGACGGTATTCCTTGCCGGCATCCGGCATTCGACATCACGCCTGCGCGCTTCATCGACGCGATCTACACGGAACGTGGTGTCGTCCGGCCGAAAATCGGCGAGCGTCCCGACGTGTTACAGTCGTAGGAGGGCGGCGCCCCAGTTGAGTCCCGCGCCGAGTGCGAGGAAGCACAACAGGTCGCCTTCGCGGATAATGCCGTCGCGCCGGAGCTCGTCGGTCAGGATGCCTATGGTGGCCGCGGACGTGTTGCCGTACCGTGCGATGTTCGAGGGGATCCTCTCGGGCGGAATCCGGAGGGCCTGGCGCACAGCCTGATTGATTCGATCATTGGCCTGGTGTGCGATGAAGCAGTCGATCTCGTCTTGGGCGATCCCGTGCGTCTCGCAAAGCGATTTCACGGTTTTCGAGAGCGTCCGGACCGCTTTCTTCAGAAGCGAAGGTCCGCGCATCTGCGGAATGTGCTCGTCGGCGAGCAACGCCTCCGGGGTCACATAGGGAATGTTCCTAAAGCCGCACCCCGAGATGAACAGATGGTCGAACGAGTCGCCGTCGCTGTGAAGCTCCGCGCCGATGAAGCCGCCGTCGGGCGCCTTGCTTTGCCGGAGCACCATTGCCGCGGCACCGTCTCCGAAGATGACGGCCAGGCCTCGGTGCTTGGTCGCGCGCTCGTAGGCTTCGGTCGTGACGTCGCGCTCGGCTTCGGAACGGACCACGTCCCAATCAGTCCAGGGCATGAACCCCGCATGGACTTCCGCGCCGACGAGCAGAATCGTCTTCGCTGCGCCCGATTGAACGAGGCCATTGGCAAGCTGGAACGCGTAGGGCATGGCAGCGCACTGCTGCCGAATATCGAGCGCGGGTATGCCGGAGATACCGAGCTTCGCGCCGAGCAGTGGCCCCGACCCCGGGAAGAAATAATCGGGGGTCATCGTCGCAAAGATGATGTAGTCGATGTCCGTCGCTTCGATACCGGCGTCGTCGAGTGCCTTCCTGGCAGCTTCAACGCCGAGGTCGCTGGGTCCCTGGCCATCGCGTGCGAAGTACCGCTGCTGGATGCCCGTGCGCGCTCGGATCCACTCGTCATTGGTGTCCATCACGCGCGAGAGGGCGTCATTCGGCACCGGTGCGCCGGGTAAGTGGCGTCCGGTCCCGACGATTGTAACTCCGTTCATGCGAGGATTTCGCCTTGCCACAGCGCTTCGGGACCGCTGCGCCGACGGACGAGGCGTGAGCGCGCTTCGTCCACCAGAACTTCGGGCGGCAGGGGGCGTGCATTGTACATGCTCTGCATCTCCCGTCCGTACGCGCCGGCTCCGCGGATGGCAAGCAAGTCACCCGGCCTTAGTTCGGGCAATGGGCGGTCCTTCGCGACGAAGTCGCCGGACTCACATACAGGCCCCACGACATCGACCGGGACGAGATCGGCGTTCGGGTCGGGCTCCACGATCGGCATGATTGCGTGATACGCGCCGTAAAGTGCGGGCCGAATGAGCTCGGTCATCGCTGCGTCGACAATTACAAAGCGGCGATCACCTTGCATCTTGGTGTACAGAACGCGCGTCAACAGCACGCCTGCATCGCCGACGATCGCGCGTCCGGGTTCGGTGATGATTTGGATCTCAGGGCGCAGCATTCCAGATGCCTCCAGCCCTTCGCGGATCGCTTGGCCAAACGTGTTCGCGTCCGGGTACGCGTCGACCTCCTGACCGTAGTGCATTGGCCAGCCGCCACCGACGTCGATCGCGCGCACTGTCGCGCCCCGGTCGATGCAGTGCCTTGCGAAATTGCCCAGGATCTCGACCGCTTCGCGAAGCGGCTGCGGAGACGAAAGCTGGGAGCCGATGTGACAGGCCACGGCCTCGAGCTCCAAGTGTGGGCTCCCGAGGACGCGCGGGACAATCGATTCGGCGACTGGAATTGCGAGTCCGAACTTCGATTCACGAAGTCCGGTTGCGATGTAGGGGTGTGTCTTCGGGTCGATCTCGGGGTTGACGCGTAAGCCGATAGCCAACGGACGGCCAAGTTCCTGCGCGACGCTTTCGACGACGTCGAGCTCCTGAATGTTTTCCACATGCACCGCGCGAATCCCCGCTTCCGCGGCCGCAGCAATCTCTTCACGCCGCTTGCCGACGCCGCTGTAGACGATGCGTTCGGGCGGGAACGCCGCCTTGAGGGCGCGCTGCATCTCGCCGACCGATACGATGTCCGCGCCGCACCCTTGGGAGGCAAGTCGCGCGAGCACCGACAGATTGCCGTTGGCCTTGACCGCGTAGGCGATCAAATGCGGGGCGAAAGACAGCGCCTCGTCGATCGAGCGGTATGCATCATCGATCGCAGTACCCGAGTACACGAACGCGGGGGTATCGACCTCCGCTGCGATCGATGCGAGCGGGACCTTTTCACACGCGAGCGCACCGTCTCGATACGAGAACCAGGGCGATTCCGGGATGTGCACGTTGGACATGGCGGTCCTTTATGCGTCCCGCCGTGCCTCGAGTCGACCCCGAAGCTCGGCGATGGCGTCTGCGACCCGCCCGCGTGCCGGCCCACCGACGACGTCGCGCCGCTCGACTGCGGTTTCCATATTCAGGGCGAGGAACACCGTGTCATCGAATACTTCATGCGCCGACGTGTAAGCCTCGAGCGGAAGCTCGGAGAGCGCCTTGCCTTGCTGAACGGCCTGGTGAACGAGCTTGCCTGCGACGTGATGCGCGTCCCGGAAGGGAACGCCGCGTGAGGCCAACCAGTCGGCGACCTCGGTTGCATCCAAAAAACCCGCCTGCAGCGCCGCGGCCATCCGATCCTTGTCGAACGTCGCCGAACCGATGGCGCCGCTGAGCACCGCCAAGCAGTCGTGGACGGTGTCGAACGCTTCGAACACCGGCGCCTTGTCTTCTTGCAGGTCGCGGTTGTAGGCGAGCGGGAGGCCCTTGAGCATGACCAATAGGTTCACGAGAGAGCCGACGACTCTGCCGGTCTTGCCGCGCACTAGCTCAGGCATGTCTGGATTCTTCTTTTGCGGCATGATCGACGACCCGGTGGTGAAGGCGTCGCTCATCTGCATGAAGGCGAACTCCTGGCTCGACCAAAGCACGAGCTCCTCCGCGATCCGTGACAGATGCACGGAGCAAATCGCGAGTGCGCTCACCGACTCGAGCAGAAAGTCTCGACTGCTGACCGCGTCGAGTGAGTTGCGCATGGGGCGATCGAAGCCGAGGGCTTTGGCGGTCGCCTCTCGGTCGACGGGAAAGGTCGTGCCGGCGAGGGCCGCGCTGCCGAGCGGGGATTCGTTCATGCGCTTGGCCGCGTCGACGAGGCGGCCTCGGTCTCGCTCGAGCATCTCGGCCCAGGCCAAGAGGTGATGGGCCAACCGGATCGGCTGCGCCCGCTGCAAATGCGTGTACCCCGGCATCAGGAAGTCGAGGTGCCCATCCGCCTTGTCGACGAGGACCTCGAGTAGTGCGTCGATGTCGGCGACGACCGAGGCGCAGGCCTGCCGGGTCCAAAGTCGCATGTCGGTCGCGACCTGATCGTTACGGCTTCGCCCCGTGTGGAGGCGTCCGCCTGCCTCGCCGATCGCGCTGATCAACGCAGCCTCGATGTTCATATGGACGTCTTCTTTGCTTGCATCCCAGTCGAAGTCGCCCCGTTCGATGGACGTGCGGATGGTTTCCAGGCCGGCGATGATCTGGTCGGCGTCGTCCGCAGACAAGATGCTGCGGTCGGCGAGCATGCGCACGTGCGCGATCGATCCGTCGATGTCCTGTGCCCACAGGCGTCCATCGACCTCGACGCTGGCGCTGAATCTCGCTGCGATCGCGTCCAGGTCCTGTTCGAACCGGCCGCCCCATGCCTTGTCACTCATCGTTGGTTCTCCGTTATTGCTGCAGCGGCACCCGCAGATCTACACGGCGAAGCAGGCGGGAGCCAGCCCGAAGCGTCCACGCCTCGGTCGCGAGGGCACATAGCGCCGCGATGACGGGCGTCATCCAACCGAATGCAGCGCCGAGCACCACCAAGGCAGTGGCCAAGACACACGATCCGATGCTCCGCCGCGTTGCCCGCCGGACCGCCCGTGCCACCCATAGGGCGCCCGCGGCGTCGCGCACGTCGTGACTCGCAATCACGATGCCGCGGTCCTCCAAAGCGGAGCCGACCAACCGAAGGGAGATCGGGACGTCCGCCGCGGCCAGCACCGCGTCGTCTTCGCCGCCGCGGCCAATGGTTGCGGTGACGCCACCCGTCTCGCGGAGAGCCCGCACTTCGGTCACGCGTTCCTGCGGTAGGAGAGGAGCCTTGACGCGGGGGGCGCCGAGATGTGCAGCGATGCGCTCCACGGTCCGTCGGTCGTCTCCGGAGAGGATGACGACCTCACACGGTAAGTCGGCGATCCGCTGGACGGCGTCCCGGGCCCCGACGTGGGTCGGGTCGTGGATGGCGACCAGCGCTTCGAGTCGGCCGTCGACGGCGATGAAGATCGGCGTCAGTCCCTCGTTCTCGATGTGAGAGGCGTCAGTGTCGGCTGCGGCTACGCTGATGCCCTCGTCGAGCAGGAGCTGCCGCCGGCCGACGACAATGGGGACCCCGCGGGAGGTCACCGCGCTCACCCCAAGACCTGCGTGCACCCGCTCCTTGCGCACCGTGCCGGCGGAATGGCCGTGCTCCTCGGCGTACCGTTGGACGGCCCGGGCGATCGGGTGGTCTTCGGCTGCTCTCTCGACGGCTGCCGCGAGGGCAAAGACACGGTCGAGGTTCATGCCTCCGAGTGCATGCGCCTGCTGAACGATCGGCTCGCCGACGGTCAAGGCACCGCGCAACAAAATAGCGGTCGTGCCCGTTCGCCCGGCATCGCGGAGCGCGCGCGAGCTTCCAAAGAACATGCCCCGCCGCGCGGAGGCGAGGGCGCCCGCGTTCAGGGGGACGTCGAGCGAGGCTAGAAGACCAAGCACCGGGATGCCGAGCAGAAGGGTCGCGGCCCCGGCTGGTCCGACCCAAACCAGCGCCGCGACGGCTGCAGGGGCCAACACCAGCCAGCTCCAGCGTGTGACCGCGAAACGCAGCCGGGATGCAATGGCACGGTCTTGCTGCTTCCGCCGGCCGAGCTCGATCGCCCGCACGACGCCTCGCTCCCGAGCGGTCCGGCGCACGCGAATGGTGACGGCACCCTCCAGTATGCGCGTGCCGGCAAGAATGAAGTCGCCCTCGGTGTACGGTCTCGAGTGCGCGGCCTTGGGGTACTGCAACGCCAAACCCGAGCCCTCCTCGACCACGCCATCGGCGGGAACGAGCTCGTCTTCCAAGACGACTGCGAGGTCGCCTTGGCGCAGGCTGGCCGCCGGCACCTCTTCGTAGGCCGATGGGTCGTGAGAGGGGATGCGAGCCTTCGCCGGCAAGGTCTCGCGAAGCTCCTGCGCTGCCGCCCGGAGGGACGCGGAGAGGGAGGAGTGAACCCAGTTGCGGATGGACACCGCGATCGCCGCGACCGCCGCTCCGACGAGTGACCATCGCTGCGTTTCGGGGTCGGCCGTCAGCACGCCGGCGGCGACGGCGAGAGTCAGACCGAGCGGCGCAACGACTTGGAGGGACTGGCTTGCCCGGAGCGCGGTGAGCGGGATGCGGGCGTTGACCGCTGCGCAAACAACGATGAGAAATGCCGCGAGCCACCCCAGCCTGGGGCTCGCGGTCGAGAGGAGCAGGGCGAGCGCAAGAAAGGCTACGCTAGTCGCGATGATTGCGTCGTAGCGGTGCGCGTGGGCGCCTTCGCCGTTGACCGTGTTGCTCTCGTCTCGGACCACCGTGGCTTCGCGGACCAGATCGGGAATCGACGGACGCTCGACACGGGGTCGCTCGGCGGGCCGGCTCGTCGGCGCGTCGAACTCACGCTCGCCGCGGAGGAATCGACCTCTGCATTCCTCGCCACAAAGGAATCGAACCCCGTCCTCGAGCCACAGCACTCGCGCGGCGCGCAGCGGGTCGACCTCCCGCCCGCAGGCGGGGCATGGCTGAGACGGAAGCTGCGGCCGTGCCGGGAGCATCTGCCAAGGCTCCTACGAGGAATCGACATTGGGTCAAGGACGCGGTAAGGGAGCGCCCGGAGGTCAGATGACGACGCGTGTGGAAACCGATTCAATGGGCCCGATCGAGGTGCCTGCGGACAAGTACTACGGCGCACAGACCATGAGGTCGCGCATGAACTTCCGCATCGGTAAAGAGCGAATGCCGACGGAGATCGTCCGTGCCTTTGGCATCCTGAAGAAGGCCGCCGCGATCACCAATTACGAGCTCGACAACCTAGAGAAGGACGTGCGCGACTTGATCGTGCGTGCGGCCGACGAGGTTATCGAGGGCAAGCTCGACGAGCACTTCCCGCTGGTCGTTTGGCAGACGGGCTCGGGAACGCAGTCGAACATGAACGTCAACGAGGTCATCTCGAACCGCGCGATTGAGCTGGCCGGTGGCGAAATGGGCAGCAAGACGCCGGTTCACCCGAACGATCACGTCAATCGGTCGCAGTCCTCCAACGATACGTTTCCGACCGCCATGCACATCGCGGCGGTCATTGCGGCGGAGGAGATGCTGCCGACCGTTCGCGTGCTTCGCGACACCCTGGACGGCAAGGCAAAAGCGTTCGCCAACATCGTGAAGATCGGCAGGACCCATCTTCAGGACGCGACACCTCTGACGCTAGGGCAGGAGATCAGCGGATGGGTCTCGCAGATCGATCACGCACTGGCCGCGGTCGAAGCGACCATGCCTCAGCTTCGTGAGCTGGCGCTCGGGGGGACGGCCGTCGGCACCGGCCTCAACACACACCCGCAGTACGCGGACCGCGTCGCTGCGAAGATCGCGGAGCTCAGCGGCGAGGACTTCGTGTCGGCGCCGAACAAGTTTGCGGCGCTCGCTGCACACGACGCGTTCGTAGGCACGAGTGGCGCGCTCAAACAGCTCGCCGTAGCGCTCATGAAAATTGCGAATGATGTGCGTTGGCTGTCCTCGGGTCCGCGGTCAGGCATCGGTGAGATTCGCATTCCGGAAAACGAGCCCGGAAGCTCGATCATGCCCGGGAAAGTGAACCCGACGCAGTGTGAAGCGATGACGATGGTCTGCACACAGGTCATGGGGAACGACGTGACCATCGGGATGGCGGGTTCGCAGGGTAACTTCGAGCTCAACGTGTACAAACCGGTGATGGCCTACAATCTCCTGCAGTCGATTCGGTTGCTTGGCGATACGTGTCAAAGCTTCAACGACAACTGTGCCGTGGGCATCGAGCCGAATCTCGAGACGATCGATGACAAGCTTCGCCGCTCGCTCATGTTGGTGACCGCGTTGAATCCGATCATCGGCTACGACAAGGCCGCCAAGGTCGCCAAGCACGCCCACAAGAACAACACGACCCTCCGAGAGGCGGTGATCGAGCTCGGCTTGCTGACCGGTGAGCAGTTCGACAAAGCCGTGCAACCGGAAGACATGGTGGGCCCCCTCAAGGTATGAGTATCGAGATCAAGCAGCATGAGCCCGGCAAGGACCTGAAGGACTTCATTCAGGTTGCCTTCGAGGTGTATCGCGACGACCCGGCCTGGGTGCCGCCGCTCAACATGGAGATCACCGACCGGCTCACGCCGGAGAAGAACCCTTTCTTCGAGCACGCCGACGTTGCGCTGTTCACTGCTTGGAAGGACGGGGAGGTGGTTGGCCGGATCTCCGCGCAGATTGACCATGAGCATCTTCGCATCCACCAAGACAATGCCGGGTTCTTTGGCTTCTTCGACACGATAGACGATCAAGAGGTCGCGTCGGCGTTGGTCGCCGCCGCCGAGGAGTGGCTCGCGGGCCGTGGGATGACCGTGATGCGCGGCCCGTTCTCACTGTCGATCAACGAGGAAACCGGGATGCTCGTCGAAGGCTTCGATTCGCCCCCGACGATCATGTCGCCGCATCACCGCTCGTATCAGGGAGCGCTTGCCGAGGGAGCGGGTCTCCACAAGGCGAAGGATTGCTACGGCTGGAAATACGACGTGGCGCCGGCTCCAGCGCGCGCTCAAAAGGCATGGGAGACCATCAACAGCCTTCCCGAGGTTCAGTTCCGTTCGGTGAGCCCGCGCAAGCTCAAGAAGGAAGTCCGCGACATTCTCGACGTCTTCAACGACGCCTGGCAGCACAACTGGGGTTTCGTGCCTGCGACCGATGCCGAGGCAAAGAAAATGGCGGCCGATTTGCAGCTCATCCTCGACAAGGAGCTGTCGTTCTTTGCGGAGATCGACGGGCAGCCGGTCGCGATCTGTGTGTGCCTTCCCAACCTCAACGAAGTGATCTTCGACTTCAAGGGGAAGCTGAATCCCGTCACCATCTCAAAGCTGCTCTGGCGACTGAAGATCCGGCGACCGAAGTCGGCTCGCTTGATGCTGCTTGGGGTTCGGACGGAGCTACGTGGAAAGAAACGCTACGCTCCGCTGGCCACGGCAGTGATCGCGGAGCTCGTGCGACGCGGGTTGAAACGGGGTTATGACTGGGCCGAGCTCGGTTGGACGCTCGAAGAGAACCGGCTGATCAACGCGGCCATTCGCAGCATTGGCGCCAAGGTCTACAAGCGCTATCGAATTTTCGAGAAGCCCATCGGGGCTTAGCGGCGGATTCGGAGTTGCTCGCCGTCAGTGGAGATGATGACTCCGCCTCGAACGTCGGTTCGGAGAACCTTCACGCCTGCTTTGCGCAATCGCGCGATCACGAGCGGGCTCGGATGTCCGTAGCCGTTGCCGGCGCCGCTGCTAATGACGGCGAGGGAAGGGCGAACTGCAGCGAGGAAGCTCGGTGACGTCGAGGTTTTCGAGCCGTGATGGGCGACCTTGAGCACATCGGCAGGCTGTATGCGCCCAGCCTCTACCAGAAGCCGCTCTGAGTCGCGTTCCAGATCTCCGGTGAGTAGGAAGGAGCGTCGGCCGAAGACGAGCCTCAGCGTGAGCGAGTTGTCGTTGAGCCCAAGCGCCGGGTCGTACCGGGGGCAGGGCCACAAGA
>PVMS01085948.1_pt1 | contig 10337 bp, 8 predicted proteins | sample 1853461 | NCBI WGS metagenome assembly PVMS01 (sample SAMN08582032, study PRJNA380276) | Marine sediment metagenome, whole genome shotgun sequencing project. | isolation source: ocean sediment barecode stripped | collected 2017
AATACCTCTGCGCTGTCTGACAAGCTGCCCTTGTATCTGGCTTTGGCGATGGCCCACATCAGGCCGCGGTGATGTTCACTGGCGTCCATGTTGCGCGTGCCGAACAGCATGGCAAACAGGGCCAGCGCCAAAGCCAGATACAAGGGCAGCTTGTCAGACAGCGCAGAGGTATTCCCCGTTGCCCGGCTGATCACTTCGACGCCGGTCGTGATGCCTTTGAGCTGCAGTGCGATATAGGGTACTGAGCCAATGACTGCCGCACAGGTGATCAGCACTGCAATGGTGTGGCTGCGGCCATAGCGGTAGGCAATAAAGTCCGCAATAGAAGTAATGTGCTGGTCGCGGCTGGTGATGGCTATGCGCCGCAGCACGTCGAATCCCAGCATCATCATCAGGGCTGGACCCAGGTAGATCGGAAGGAAACCCCAGCCGGTGTTGGCCGCGCTGCCTACCGCCCCATAAAACGTCCACGAGGTGCAATAACCGCCAGCGAAAGTGCGTAGATGACGGCCTGGAATCGGCGATGATGCAGCTCGATCCGTTGCTTGTCGCCATACCAGGCGATGGCGAACAGCAGGCTCATGTAAGCCAGCGCAATCAGGCTAAGTTTCCAGGGAGTCAGCATCTGTCGTTGAGCCGATTCATCAAAGTTCGCAGGGTACACTCCGGGCCGGCTATCCCTATTCGACTAAAGTAGGGGCGTCTCGCTTGCGAGAGCAAAGTAACATAGCGATCGGGAACTTACCATCGGAGAGACAGCCCATGAGTGAACAACTGAGCAGACAAGCTTACTGGAAGGCGAACCTGAAGCTGGTGGCATTATGCCTGAGCATCTGGTTTGTCGTGTCATACCTGTTTGGAATCATCCTGGTTGACCAGCTGAACGCCATTAGTATTGGCGGGTACGATCTGGGCTTCTGGTTTGCGCAACAGGGTTCAATGTACATCTTTGTCATCCTGATCTTTTTCTATGCGTCCCGCATGAATAAGCTCGACCGGCAATTCGATGTCCACGAGGACTAATGGAGGCAAATGATGGACCTTAAAACACTAACTTTTATTGTCGTCGGCGCGACTTTTGCGTTGTACATCGCCATCGCCTTCTGGTCCCGGGCTTCGACCACCGGAGAGTTCTATGTAGCCGGGAAGGGCATACACCCGGTGCTTAACGGTATGGCGACTGCCGCCGATTGGATGTCCGCAGCATCGTTCATTTCCATGGCTGGCCTGATTGCTTTCCTCGGCTATGATGCATCGGTTTATCTGATGGGCTGGACGGGTGGCTATGTATTGCTGGCCCTGTTGCTGGCGCCCTATCTGCGTAAATTCGGCAAGTTCACTGTTCCCGAATTTATTGGTGATCGATACTACTCAAAGGCCGCGCGGCTGGTTGCTGTGATCTGCCTGATTACGGCTTCCATCACCTACGTAATCGGCCAGATGAAGGGTGTCGGTGTCGCTTTCGGGCGTTTCCTGGAAGTCCCTTTCGAGATCGGTGTGCTGGTTGGTATGGGCATCGTTTTCATCTACGCCGTGATGGGTGGAATGAAAGGTATTACCTACACCCAGATCGCCCAGTATTGCGTGCTGATTTTTGCCTACACGGTTCCAGCGATCTTCATTGCGCTGAATCTGACCGGAAATCCGATCCCGCAACTCGGACTGGGCAGTTCAATGGCGGACGGGTCCGGTGTGCATCTGCTTGACAAGCTGGATCAGATTGTGACAGATCTCGGCTTTGCCGCGTACACGGCGCAGAAAGGGACATCGCTCAATATATTTCTGCTAACCCTGTCACTGATGATCGGAACAGCCGGCCTGCCACATGTAATCGTCCGTTTCTTCACGGTGCCCAAGGTGGCGGACGCCCGCGTTTCAGCCGGTTGGGCGCTGGTCTTTATTGCCATCCTTTACACAACCGCACCGGCCGTTGGTGCGATGGCGCGCCTGAACCTGATGAACACGATCCAAACGGGTGAAGTGGGTGCCGCTGACGGCAACCTGGTCTATGAAGAACGTCCCAGCTGGTTCAGGAACTGGGAAAAAACCGGCCTGCTGAAGTTCGAGGACAAGAACGGTGACGGCCGTGTCCAGTACTACAACGACAAGAATGAAGCCTTCGCCGCCAAGGCCGCCGGCTTTGGATGGGAAGGTAACGAAATGGTCAAGGTGGATCGCGACATTATGGTGCTGGCCAACCCGGAAATTGCCAATCTGCCGAACTGGGTAATTGCCCTGGTCGCAGCGGGCGGACTGGCGGCAGCCCTGTCGACAGCAGCCGGTCTGCTGCTGGCTATTTCTTCGGCTGTCTCGCACGACCTGATCAAAGGCATGATCGCTCCGGATATCTCAGAGAAGAAGGAATTGTTGGCCAGCCGCCTGGCCATGGCGGGCGCCATAGTGGTGGCCGGCTACCTTGGCATGAATCCACCCGGCTTTGCGGCCCAGGTGGTGGCGCTGGCCTTCGGCCTCGCCGCGTCGTCAATCTTCCCTGCGCTGATGATGGGCATCTTCAATAAGAAGATGAACCGCGAAGGCGCTATCGCCGGTATGTTGACAGGCCTGTTCTCGACCCTGATCTACATCTTCTGGTTCAAGGGTTGGTTCTTCGTGCCTGGAACCGAGATGGCGGCAAACACGCCGGCCAACTGGTTCATGGGCATTTCGCCTGAATCCTTTGGTGCGGTAGGTGCGCTACTCAACTTCATAGCCGCCTCAATCGTTTCGAAACTAACGGCAGATCCACCGGAGCACATCCAGCACCTGGTGGAAGACATCCGTGTGCCCAAGGGCTCCGGAGTAGCTGTGGATCATTGATCCAGGCTGCCAGGCAAGACAAAACAGGGCCGGTATTCGTACTGGCCCTGTTTTTTTGTACCCAACAGGCTTTAAAATCCACCTATGTCCAACGAATTTCATGACGTAAGCCACGCCGCAGAATTCCTGCATACGGTCCATCCCTTCAATTCTCTGGAAGCCGGGGATTTACACCGGCTTGCCGGCAAGCTGGAAGCGGCCTACTACCCGCAAGGAAAAACCATTCTTTCATCCCGTCCCGCGCCCGGCCTTGCCATCATCCGCAAGGGAGCGGTTCGGCTGGTGGGTGAGGGCCACAAGTTCCTGGACAAGCGTTCCGAGGGCGAATTATTCGGCCACGACATTTATTTCCATGGCGAATTGAAGGAATACGTGGCCGAGGCTGAAGAAGACTGCCTCTTATGGCATCTGAACGAGGAACATTTCGCCAAGCTGCGCAGTAGTCATCCATTCATCGGAGAGTATTTCAGCAGCCTGCTCAAGACGCGGTTGAGTGCCGCAACCAGGGTTAAACACAGCGTAAGGCACGTTAAAGGCCTGCTGAAGCGTGAACCGGTGCTGGTTGACCACGAGTTGAGTATTTGCGAAGTGGCACGGCGAATGAGCGCCGAGGACGTATCCAGCGTGCTGGTTATGTGTGATGAGGAGCTATGCGGAATTGTCACAGACAAGGACCTGCGCCAGAGAGTGCTGGCAGAGAATCTGGATTCCGGCCTGGCGATCGAACAGGTAATGACAGGCAGTCCAAAGACAATTGATGCAGATGCCAGTGTTGACTCCGCCCTGTTGCTGATGATGCGCCAGAATTACCACCACCTGCCGATCCTGGATCAGGGCAAACCGCTGGGCCTGGTCACCGCAGGTGATATTTTGCGGGCGCAATCGGAACACCCTTTGCGCGTCGTGCGCGATATTTACAAGAAGAACTCGATCGAGGAACTGCTTGTACTTAGCAGGCGACTGCCGTCCCTGTTCGAACGCATGGTCAACCTGGGCCGTGGCGTTGAGCAGATCGGGCGGATGGTTACGCTCATCACCGATGCGTTCACGATTCGGCTGATCCAGCTTGCGCAACAAAAACTGGGACCCCCGCCAATGGCTTATGCCTGGATAGTTTTTGGCTCACAGGCACGCGAAGCGCAAACGGCAAGGACAGATCAGGACAATGGCCTGGTGCTCGAGCGCGAGGCTGAAGAGGACGAGGCAGCTTACTTTGCAAAGTTCTCCGAGTTGGTCTGTGACGGCCTGGATCAACTGGGCTACGTTTATTGTCCCGGTGAGATTATGGCGCTAAACGTCAAGTGGCGAGTATCGCTGGTCAGGTGGAAGCGGCATTTTGACAAATGGATCGACCAACCGGACCCGAAGTCGGTGATGCACTGCAGCATATTTTTTGATATGCGTTGCGTGTATGGAGAAAGCGGGCTGGTGGATGCTTTACAGGAGCACGCCAGCACCCGCGCACAGGATAACCGCATTTTCCGGCGCTTCATGGCGGCCAACGTCCTGGGAAATCGCCCTCCCCTGGGATTTTTCCGTCGTTTCGTGCAGGAAGATGATGGCTCGCAAAGTGAAGGCCTCAACCTGAAACATCGCGGTATCGTACCAATCACGGGGCTGGTCAGAATCCGCGCCCTGGAGGAGGGGATAGGTGAGGCCAATACTTTTCGACGGATCGAATTAGCGGTGGAGGCCGGCGCGATGAATGACAACGATGCCAGTAGCCTGCGTGATGCACTGATACTGATCAACCAGATCCGCCTGTCCCATCAGTCGGCACAGATGTCTGCCGGTGAAAAACCGACAAACTTCGTCCCACCGGAAGATCTCTCACCCTTGATGAGGCGCAACCTCAAGGCAGCTTTCATGCTGGTAGTCGAAGCCCAGAACGCGCTGGCCCTGAGGTACCAGGTGCACTGATGCTCAGGCGCTGGCGCCACCGCAGGCGGTGCCGGGTGTTGGCACAGCAGTCCAGACAAGACAGCCTGGCTGCCTACATTGCACAATGTGCCAAACTCAAGGTAGACAAGCTCGCCAATTCACCGCTGATCTCGGTTGATCTGGAATTGACCGGGCTGAATGCCAGGCAGAACCAGATTATCGCCATTGGCTGGACCCAGGTGGATCATGGCCGGCTTCAATTTGCTTCCAATCGACATCTACTGATCACTGCAGATCAAACGGTGGGGCCCAGTGCTGCAATCCACGAATTACTGGATAGTGAGGTGGCCGGCGGCGTGCCACTGGAAAGCGGGCTCCAGGCTTTGTTCGAAGCAGCGCGTGGCCGTGCATGGTTGTTTCATCACGCCAGACTCGACGTGGCTTTCCTGCACAAGGCCTGCATCTCATGGGCCGGTGTTGCGCCGCCATTCGTGGTGCTGGATACCATGCAAATTGAGTTGGCGCTGCGGAAACGGCGGGATATTCCGGTACAACATGGTGATCTGCGGCTGAGTAAGCTTCGCGCCAGCTACAATCTACCGCGCTATACTGCGCACAATGCCCTGATTGATGCCTGTGCAACGGCCGAATTGCTGTTGGCCATTGCAGGACGGATGCATTCTAACGGGTCGCTCAGGCTTCAGCCTTATGTCAGGTATTTCTGACTAAAGTCGAATGTTTACCGCCCCGGGCAGGAAGGTAGAATGATCAATTGACCGGCAGCAATCAGGAAGACAGGATGAGCATGAATTATCGCGCATTGTATCAACACTCATTGGATCACCCGGACGAATTCTGGGCTGAAGCGGCATCCGACCTGGTTTGGGACAAACCCTGGGAAAAGGTCCTCGATGATTCAGATGCTCCCTTTTACGAATGGTTTTCCGGCGGTGAGATCAATACCTGTTACAACGCTCTGGACCGGCACTGTATTGAGGGCAGGGCAGAACAGGCAGCGTTGATATACGACAGTCCGGTCACCGGGCAGGTCAGGAGCTATAGCTATGGCGAACTTCGGGACGAAGTTGCTGTATTCGCTGGCGCACTGCGTAACTTGGGGGTCGACAAGGGAGATCGCGTGATTGTGTATATGCCGATGATCCCGGAAGCAGTCATCGCAATGCTCGCCTGCGCCCGCATCGGCGCGATTCATTCCGTGGTGTTCGGCGGTTTCGCCGCCAAGGAACTGGCGGCCCGGGTGGAAGATGCCAGCCCGAAACTGGTGATCAGTGCGAGTTGTGGAATCGAAGGCAAGCGTATTGTTCCCTATCTTCCGTTGCTGGACGAGGCGCTGGAAATCGCCGGCGCGGCGGATTTGCCGCGAATCCTGGTATCCAGGCCCCAGCTGCCCATCGAGGAAGCGCATTCTGCGGCAATACTTTGGCAAGATGCCGTAGCGGATGCGCCAGCCGTGGACTGTGTCCCGATTGGCGCAACCGATCCGTTGTATATCCTGTACACCTCTGGCACCACTGGCCACCCCAAAGGCGTGGTCCGGCCAAACGGCGGGCACGCAGTTGCGCTCAAGTGGAGCATGAAAAATATCTACAACATACAGCCGGGTGACGTCTACTGGGCGGCATCGGACATCGGCTGGGTCGTGGGGCATTCCTACATTGTGTATGCGCCACTGCTGCACGGCTGCACGACCATTCTTTATGAAGGCAAGCCGGTTGGAACACCGGATGCAAGTGCGTTTTGGCGCGTGATCGAGCGGCACAAGGTCAAATGCCTTTTTACCGCTCCCACCGCCTTCCGCGCAATCCGTCGTGAAGACCCACAGGGTGAACTGCTTCGCCAGCACGACATCAGCAGCCTTGAGTCCCTCTTCCTCGCGGGGGAGCGTTGTGATCCTGACACCTTGCACTGGGCTGAGAAACAACTTGAAGTTCCAGTCATAGACCATTGGTGGCAAACGGAAAGTGGCTGGCCTATGGCCGCCAATCCAATGGGCATTGAGCCTCTGGAAGTGAAAGCAGGCTCGCCCACGGTTGCTATGCCGGGTTATGACATTCAAGTGCTGGATGAAGCAGGTAAGGAACTGCCACGGGGTGAATCCGGAGTCATCATGGTCAAACTACCGCTGCCGCCAGGCACCCTGCCCACGTTTTGGGGAGACCGGCAGCGCTATTACGACACTTGCCTGTCCCAATTTGAGGGTTTTTATCTCACCGGAGATGCTGGTGTGATGGACGAGGAGGGCTACCTTTGGGTGATGAGCCGCATCGATGATGTGATCAACGTCGCCGGTCACCGCCTGTCTACGGGGGTGATGGAGGAAGCCCTGGCTACCAACCGTGATGTAGCGGAGTGTGCTGTCATCGGCGTGGCGGACAAGCTCAAAGGCGAAATGCCATTGGGTTTCGTGGTGCTGAACAATGGCGCCATGGTTGATGCAGCCGAGCTGAAAAGCACCTTGATGCAGACGGTGCGTTCGCATGTGGGGCCTATCGCCACGCCCAGAGACATTATTATCGTGAACCGCCTGCCGAAGACCCGCTCCGGCAAAATTCTCAGGGGCACGATGCGAAAGATAGCCGACGGCAAGGAATACAGCGTGCCGGCGACCATTGAAGATCCTGCGGTCCTGGATGAAATCGCACGCGCACTGGGGCGCTGAATAAAATGTGCTGCTAGCTGCGACGCAGGCGTTGGTAGAGCGGTCGTACACGGCTTATCAGGAACCAGCCTGCATCCAGCAGCAGACTCCAACTCCACCAGAGCCATAATGGGCCGCCAGCACTGATGCGCGAATAGCCCAGGGCTTCCATGTGCCGCCCGGCAACCCGGTCGTAGCGGTACTGCCTGAAAGCGCTCCAGTGGGCATGACGCGACATGGGATCAAATTCGTTTGTCTTCTCTATGGGGTCCCAGTGTATGGTCCGTTCACCATCATTCACGAGGTCGGAGGATCCCTTTACCGGCAGTTCATGTGCCCGGTCAAAATCATAGAAATCCGGGTCCAGCTCAAGAAAAGAGAACAGGCCCCGCAGTTGTGTTTCCATATCCTTCCACAGATCTTCGTAGCGGATGATTCTGTAGCGGGCGCTGGTTCCTTTGCTGTGTTGTTCAAATCGGCTGATGGTCCTGGCGGCACTTGCAAGGGCGTGTGCTGTGGTCTCACGGCGCCAGCCGAAGGAGCGCAAAGCTGATTCGATAACGGCACGCCCGTCACGCACCAGGATCAACAGCCGGGCCTCGGGGAAAAAACGGAAGAACAATTCCAGGTTATCCACCCGCGGAGTCTTGGTGATGAGGCATGTGCCCTTGCCGCGCTGGGTGAGGAATGAGGACAGGCCTTTGCCCAGCGAGGCGTCCAGATCAGCCTGATCATGATTGCTTATTCCCCAGCTCTCATACCAATGGCCGGCGACGCTGTCGCTGTACTGCGCCAGCAGATCACTGTGGGCGACGAGAAAGTCTTCCCATACGGGATCGGGCGGGCCGCAATCAGGATGCAGTATCAGTAGATTCGAAAGGAAATTTGTCCCGCAGCGGGGCATGATGCCAAGGATGAAAACTGGCGGGGCAAAGGAGCCATTGTTGTTGGCGGCTGCTTGATTTGCTGTTTCATTCATGCGACGAAACCGGTCATGATCCCGTTGTGGTTCAGTCAGCGTACTGCAGGGCGCCTGCTTTATCGGCTTCACGTTCCACGTGCTGTTTCAGGCCGCGCAGGCCGGCCCGCATTTCCCGCTTAACCACAAACTGCACCAGTACCCAGTCCAGCAGTCTGCCCAGGACGCCCAGGCGCATGCTGTATGTCACTTGAGTGGTTACGGTGGAGAGGCCATTGTCATGGTGTGCAGACCAGGTTTCGTGTACGTCTTTCATGGGGTAAGGCGCACGGTAGACCTCAAAAGAATAGCCCTCACCGTCGACCCATTTGGTCACCATTTCTTCAAAATTGAAACCCAGGTCATGGTGCATTATCCGGCGTGTTCCCACACCGGTTCGCAGGCTGCCAACCAGCTTGGATCGTTTCATGTATGGCGCCCAGTCCGAAACGCCGCCAAAATCTTCGAGTGTTGCCCAGACAACATGGTGTGGCGCCAGAATTTCAATTTGTTCAGTTAATACACGCATTTCTGGAGGAATGCCCCTGTTAATTGACCTAAGTCTGCTTGCAGGCCGCTTTCGAAGACGTAGACTAACAGAACAACGGATTATGCTAAAGGAGCAGATTTGAAACTCTCCTCACAACCATCCGTAGCGGATTCGTTCTCTTCCATTAACGAGAGCGAGGAAAAGGATTTTGCCCTGCGGGACGGATCTCGTGTGGCCGTCATTGGGGGCGGCCCATCCGGTTCGTTTTTCTCTTATTTTCTTCTCAAGATGGCCGACGCTATCGATCTTGACATCGAAGTGGATATCTTTGAACCACGCTCGTTCAAGCGTTGTGGTCCAGGTGGCTGCAACCACTGTGGTGGCATCGTATCCGAATCGCTGGTGCAGATTCTGGCTGCCGAGGGAATCAATCTGCCGCCGTCGGTCGTGCAGCGTGGCATCGAATCTTACCAAGTACACATGGACGTGGGTGATGTGACCATCGCGAGTCCGGCGGGTGAGCAACGCATCGCGGCACTGTATCGGGGCAATGGGCCGCGCGAGGGCGCGGATGCACCGCTTGAAAGTTTTGACGGCTACCTGCAGGGCATGGCGACGGAACGGGGAGCCCGGATCGTCAGAGAGTTGATCACGGGAGTCGAGTGGCGGGAAGAATATCCGTGGCTGCAGTTTGCGAATGGCGAGGAGCATGCTTACGACCTCGTTGCAGTTGCCGCGGGAGTCAATAGTAACTTCATCAACATGTTGGATGACTTGCCGGGCGACTTTGAGCCACCGCGCACTACCCGCGGTTATATCTGTGAATTTCGCCTGAGCGAGGAAGAAATGCTGAAGACCCTCGGTGAGGCGGTGCACGTATTTCTGCTCTCGATCCCACGCTTCGAATTCGCGGCGATCATCACGAAAGGGGAATTCGCAACGGTTGTCATGGTGGGTGAGGATCTGGACCAGGAACTGGTGCATGCCTTCCTGCAGGACCCGGTTGTGCAAAGATGTTTTCCAACGGATACGGCGCCATGCGTATGCAGCTGTTCACCCCTGATCAACCTGGGAGCGCGTAAACGGCCCTACGGGAACCGGGTGGTCATGGTTGGCGACAGCGGCATTACACGCCTGTACAAGGACGGGATCGGCTCTGCTTTTCGCACCGGCAAGGCGGCTGCCAGCACCGCTGTGTTTCAGGGTGTGTCCAGGGAAGCCTTCGCGAAATACTTCTGGCCGGCCTGCAAGTCCATCGTGAATGACAACAACATCGGCAAGATCATGTTTGCCACCAACACCATATTCAAGCACTCACGCATTACACGCAGTGCGATGCTGCGGATGGCACAAAGGGAGCAGGCGAAGGCTGGCGCAAAACCTCATATGAGTTCTCTGCTGTGGAATATGTTTACCGGCAGTGCGCCGTACGTGGAGATGTTCCGCGGCACGTTTCACCCGGGGTTTATCGGCAATTTGATGCTGAATCTGGGCATTGCCATGTGGCCGGCCCGCAACAGGAAAAAGGTGGT
>PVMS01038264.1_pt1 | contig 10336 bp, 8 predicted proteins | sample 1853461 | NCBI WGS metagenome assembly PVMS01 (sample SAMN08582032, study PRJNA380276) | Marine sediment metagenome, whole genome shotgun sequencing project. | isolation source: ocean sediment barecode stripped | collected 2017
CGAGTTGGACGGTGTCGGCCAGCTGGTTGAGCCGGGCCGTGATGTCCTCCTTGCTCCAATTCAGCAGCTCGGGGACGGTGGTGATGTTCTCGCCGACGGTCTTGTGCGGGAACAGCCCGACCTGCTGGATGACATACCCGATACGGCGGCGCAGCTGATGGGCCGGGACGGTGTCGACCGGCTCCCCTGAGATCGTGATCGTTCCCGATGTCGGCTCGATGAGACGATTGATCATCTTCAGCGTGGTCGTCTTGCCGCATCCAGAGGGGCCGACCAGGACGACGATCTCGCCGTTCTTGATCTCGATCGAGAGGTTGTCGACTGCCGGCGAGTCGGAGCCGGGGAAGGTCTTGGTGACGTTGATGAGCTCGATCACGCGCCTTGCCCGACCCGTGCGGCAACCTCATTCACGGCGTCATCGACCGTCGGCACCAGGGTCACCAACGATCCGTCGGTCTCCAACGTCTCGGTGAGTAGCGGAACCAGCGTCGACCATGGCTCGCCGACGGCGACGATCGGTTTCGGCTGCGTCTCGCCGAACCGGGTCACGTAGGCGAGGTTCCAGGCGGCGAGCAGCTCGGTGGCGGTGCCCAGCGAACCCGGCAGTGCGATGGCGGCGACGGTGGTGTCGGCGAGCTCGTGGATACGCTCCAGGAGCCCCCGCACCCTGGTCTCATGGGTCAGATGCGGGTTGCCGCCGTCGCGGTGGGGAAACACGGAGGGCACCGTCACCCCGATGACGTGACCGTCTGCATCCCTCGCCCCGAGGGACACGGCCTCCATCAAACCACCGTAGCCACCGGTGGCAACCGCGAATCCCGCCTCGGCGAGCAGCCGGCCACAGCGCATGCCCTGTTCGTAGAGGGGATCGTCCGCAGCTGCGGCCGAGGCTCCGAATACCGCCACCGAGTCCATGGCGGCAGCGTACCCGGGTGAGGAAGTGCCAAGTACCGACAGAGCGCCAAGTATCAAGTACCAGGTATCAGGCCTTGCGTCTTGCGTCTTGCGACTTGCGACTCGTGACTCAGCCCTGCTCAGTCGCAGCTCAGGCTCAAGGTGTCCTGGTCGGCATCGGCCGGTTCCACGCCTTCGGCGATCACAAAGCGCATCTCGGCTCCGTCGGCACAGTTCTCCAAGTCTCGCCGGTACACAAGGAGAAGAATCGATGGGTCGATGCCCTTCGCCCCGTCGATCTTGCCGATCCCGAGATCCACGACCTCCTCCTGAACCAGCTGGAGGATGTCCGGCGGCTTCACCGCCTCGCGCTCGCGGTCGAAATCCTCGAGCGCCTGTCGCTTCCTGTGTCTCCCCATGCGCGAAAGCAGAACCATCACCACGAGAAAAGCGAACCCGATGCCCACGATGGCCAGCGTCATCCCTTACGCTCCGCTCTGCCGTAGACGTCCGCGTAGCGTTTGATGTCGTCCTCGCCGACATAGCTGCCGACGTCGACCTCGATCACTTCGAGCACCTCGGTGCTCGAAGGGTTCTCCAGTCGATGAACCTCACCGGCGGGTACGAACACGGAGTCCTCCTCGGGCACGAGCCGCGTGGTGTCACCGATGCTAATTCTGGCAACCCCCCTGACCACGATCCAATACTCCGAGCGGTGCTCATGGGTCTGGACGGACGTCTTGCCTCCCGGCTCGACCCACAACCGCAGCACGCGATAGCCCGGTGCATCGAAGAGGGTGGAAAAGCCACCCCAGGGCCGGGTCTCGGTACCGTCGCTCTCCACCTCGCGACGGTGCTGCTCGGCGAGCCGGTCGACGATCACCTTGACGTCCTGAGCGCGGTCGCGTGCCGTGACCAGGATGGCATCCGGGGTATCGATGATGGCGACGTCATCCAGACCGATGGCGGCGACGAGGCGACCCCGGGCCCGGATGTAGCTGTTGGTCACATCGAGCATCTCGACGTCGCCGGCGACAACGTTTCCTGCGGGATCGGCGTCACCGAGATCCCACAACGCTTCCCATGATCCAACGTCGCTCCATCCGGCGTCGAGGGGCACCACGGCGGCTTTATCGGTGGCTTCCATCACCGCGTAGTCGATGGAGATTGCCGGCGACTGCATGAGTGACTCTTCGTCGAGGGTGGTGACGGTACCGTCGTTCCCTCCGCGAGCCAGTGCCTCGCGGGCCGCACTCAAGATGTCTGGCTGGTACTTCTCCAGCTCCTCGAGATACCGTCGCGCTCGGAACAGAAACATGCCGCTGTTCCACAGATGGCCGTCTTTCACATAGCGCGCTGCCGTTTCGGCGTCGGGCTTCTCACGGAAGGCTGCGACGGTCATCCCGCCGGGGCTGAGGCCGTCTCCGACCTCGATGTATCCGTACCCGGTCTCTGCATGGGTCGGTGTGATGCCGAAGGTGACCAGGAAACCGTCGTTCGCCAATGCAGAGGCGACGGCGACGGCATCGGCCAGGGAGTCGGCGTCTTCGATCACGTGATCGGCGGGAAGGACCAGTAACAGCGGATCGCCACCGGTGGCGCTGCTATCCAGGGCGGCGGCGGCGACGGCGGGAGCCGTGTTGCGGCCGATCGGCTCGAGCAAGATGCGGGCTTCTGCTGCGCCGGCCAACGCCAACTCGCGCTGGATTCCGGCACGCTGCTCGGCGTTCGACACCACGAGCGGGGTCGTGGTGTCGGGGAGAGCGGCGGCTCGTTGGACCGTGGTCAGGAACATCGACCGGTCATCGACCAGCGGCAATAGTTGCTTGGGCTGGCGTTGCCTCGATTCCGGCCACAGCCTGGTGCCTGCGCCTCCCGAGAGCACGATCGGGAGTATCTGCTTCGTCATGTTGCGAAATGTATCGGTTCCTCGTCGCCACACCAAAGCGAAGAGTCGAAAGAAGTACCAAGTACCAAGTACCAAGTACCAAGTTCTTGTTCGGTCTTGTGTCTTGTGTCTTCATTCGAGCCGCCACTCGGCGGTCGGTGCGCCCGATGGTTCCATCAGATGGCCCAGCTCGATCCTGGCATCGGTGGTACCAAAGAAGGTCAGCGCATCGTCGGGCTGCAGCATCGTGTTGCCATGTGGGATCAACACATTCGTGCCGCGCCGTATCGAGACGAGGGTGGCCGAGTCGGGCCAGGGCACGTCCTTCACCGTCTGGTTGGCAAGCGGAGAGCCGCGCAGCACCGCCACCTCGAAGAAGGCGGCGTCGGGTTGGGAGCGGAGGCGTACCCGCTCGCGGTACAGCTCCCTGCCGGTCGCCGTCCCCAGGGCGGCGTGATAGGCCTGCACGACCGACTCGCGGCGAAACATGCCGACGAGATCCGAAGTGTCGGTCTCGGACACCACCGGGAGCCTCCCCAGGCCGAGTGAAGCCATTCTCGCCAGCGCCGCCGAGACCGGTTGTCCCGCGGTCACCGTGATGGCACGCTCGGTCATGATCGCTGCTACCGATTCCGCCCCGGGCTCGGCTCGGGCGATGTCGGTATACGAGACGATGCCGACGAGTCGACCGGCCTCGACCACGGGGACCCCATGGTGGTGAGTTCGATCGAGGAGCTCGGTGAGCTCCTCGACGGTCATCGTCGGACTCGCCGGCTCATCCACACCGGCCATGACCTCGCCGACATCGATGGTGTCGAGCAGATCGATGTCCTGGGTGGTCGGCAGGTGGATGCCGTTCCTGGTGAGCTCGATGGTGTACGCAGAGTCGGCATGGAGCCGGTCACCGAGGAAGGAGGCAAGGGCCGCTCCGAGCATGAGGGGCAACACCAGCCCGTAGTTTCCGGTGATCTCGAACACGATGATCACCGAGGTCAACGGCGCCCGTGCCACTGCGGCGAAGGTGGCCGCCATGCCGACGACGGCAAAGGCACCAGAGTCGAGCTCGGAGAAGGTCCATATCGGGTCGACGAGCTGGGCGAACCCGGCTCCCACCGCGCCGCCGATGAAGAGGGCGGCCATGAAGGTGCCGACCGAACCGCCGCCGGCTCTGGTCATTGTGGTGGTGAGGATCTTGACGCCGGCGAGCAGGAACAGGGTGTACCAGACCTCGGTGCTGTCGGCGGCCCCCGCCAGCAGCTCGCTGAGGAATCTCTGACCAGTGCCCAGCGCGTGTGGTTCAACGATTCCGATGAGGCCGATCAGGACACCGGCACCGATGGGCACGGCCCATCCCGGCACCGGTAGGCGCAAACCGCCGGCGAAGCCGAGCACCCTGAGGAAGGCAACACCGAAGAGGACGGCGACCACGGCGAGGGCGGCATACAGCACGAGCTCGAGCGGGTCGGTGAGGTCATAGGCGGGGGACTGGAGTATTCGCTCGTCGCCGACCAGCTGTTGGGTGGTCACCGCGGCGATCACCGAGGTGATGACGATGGCGTTGAGGTGGCGGACCGAGAACGAGCGGAGGATCACCTCCATGGCGAACAGCATCCCGGCGATGGGGGCGTTGAATGATGCGCCGATCCCGGCACCGGCACCGGCGGCAACGAGGCTCCTGATCTGGTCGTGGCCGAACCCGGTGTAGCGGGCGAAGGAGGAGCCAATTGTCCCGCCGATGAGGGCGATCGGGCCCTCCCGGCCTCCCGAGCCGCCGAAGCCAAGCGTCGCCGCGGTGGCCATGATCTTGGCCGGGATCAGCCGGGTCGGGAGGTAGCCGCCGTGGAGGGCGGTGCCGACGATGGTCTCGGTCACCCCGCCGCTGGACACGCCGGGCCCGAACCTGCGGTTGAGCCCCCACGAGATGAACAGACCGATGGGGATGGAGACGACGAAGAGCCACGTGCCCCAGCCGAGGGCATCCTCGGTGGACTCCCAGACATGGAACACCCCGGCGATCGCCCACACCAAGACGGCGGCACCGAGGCCGACCAGGACCCCGAGGGCCAGCGCCGCGGTGAGGAAGCTCGCGGTGCCCCGTGTCGCGAAATGCTCTCTGAGCCACCTGCGGAACCGAATCATGCCGGGAACGGTAACGACTAGCCGGCGGTTGGTGTTTGCAGTCGGCTTGCACTATTGCCATTGGGCCCTGTCGGCCGTGGCCGGCCCGTCGATAAGCTGGTCCTGCCGACCACGCACCAGGAGACCATCATGAACTTCCGACCGCTTGTCGACCACGAGACCGGCGATCGCTATCTCCCCGTCGCCAAACGGGGCGATGCGCTGCTCCACGACCCCTTTCTCAACAAGGGCGAGGCGTTCAGCAGAGACGAGCGGCGGGTGTTTGGCCTGGAAGGGCTGCTACCCGATCACGTCGCCAGTCTCGATGAGCAACTCGTTCGAGTGCGAAGCCAGTTGGATCAGAAGCAGACCGATCTCGAAAAGAACATCTACCTCAACAGTCTCATGGACCGCAACGAGACGCTGTTCTACCGATTCGTCATGGACAACCTCGAAGAGGTCGTCCCCATCATCTACACGCCAACGGTTGCTGCTGCCTGCCAGTACTGGAGCCGCATCTATCGATCGGCACACGGGCTCTACATCACCCCGCGCGACCGGGGGCGAATTGCCGAGCTGCTGCTGACCAGACCGGTCGAGCAGCCGCCGATCATCGTTGCCACCGACAACGAGCGGATCCTCGGCATCGGTGATCAAGGCGCGGGAGGCATGGGTATCCCGATCGGCAAGCTCGCGCTCTACAGCGCTGCCGCCGGGATCTGCCCGGCGCGTTGCATCCCGATCTCGCTCGATGTCGGCACCAACAATACCGAGCTGCTCGAGGATCCCCTCTATCTGGGGTATCGAGAGCCGCGGCTGCGCGGCGAGGCCTACGAGCAGCTCATCGAGGAGTTCGTCCACGCGGTCAAGGAGGTGTTCCCGGGAGCGCTTCTGCAGTGGGAGGACTTCGCCAACCGCACCAGCTTCCACCACCTGGAGATGTATCGCCGCTACCTCCCTTCCTTCAACGACGACATCCAGGGAACGGCGGCCATGGTGGTCGCCGGCCTCATCGCGGCAACTCGCCGCCTTGGAGGAAAGCTGGCCGAGCATCGCGTCGTGATCGCCGGCTCGGGTTCGGCCGGTTACGGGATTCGGGAGCAGATTGCCAACGCCATGGCTGCCGACGGGGTCACCCTCGACGAGGCGCGAGGGCAGATCTTCGTGCTCGACAGTCGCGGGCTCGTAGTGGAGGATCGCCCCAACCTCACCGACATCAAGCAGCGCCTGGCAACCCCACGGGCCATCGTCGACGAGTGGGAGACCACGGAGGCGCCCCCTTCGCTGCTCGACGTGGTGAGGAATGTTCACCCTTCGGTGCTCATCGGTGTGAGCGGCACCGCAGGACTGTTCGACGAGACGGTCATCAGAGAAATGGCGGCACACACGGATCGCCCGATCATCCTGCCGCTGTCAAACCCCACCAAACTCACCGAGGTGACACCGAAGAACGCCCTGACCTGGACGGAGGGACGGGCGCTGCTCGGCACCGGGAGCCCGTTTGCTCCCGCCGTGCACGATGGGATCACCCATCACATCGGTCAGGCGAACAACGTGTTCATCTTTCCCGGGGTTGGGCTCGGTGTCATCACCAGCCGGGCCGAGCAGGTCACCGACGGGATGTTCCTCGCCGCCGCTCGCACCCTCGCCGATGCCGTCACCGATGAGATGCTCGAGCGTGGCCAGCTGTACCCGGATATTGTCGACGTGCACTCGGTGTCACGGTCGGTAGCCGCCGCGGTTGCGACCGAGGCGATCAACGAGGGTGTCGCCGAGCCGCTCGATGATCTCGAGAGCGCGCTCGACGAGGAGCAGTGGCAGCCCGGGTACCTCACCTACCGGGCGGCAGGGGATTAGCAGCTGTGAGCTGTGAGCTGTGAGCCTTGAGCCAGTTTTGCCCATAGCTCATAGCTCATAGCTCATAGCTCATAGCTCATAGCCTTGCGGTCCGGGGCCTTCTCCAGGGCGAGGGTGAAGATGGTCTCGGTGCCGTCATGGTCGTAGGTCAGGTCGCCGCCCATGTGATGGGCGAGCTGTCGTGAAACGGTGAGGCCGAGGCCGACCGATCCGGTCACCCCGGTTCGTTGGCGGGCTCGGAAGTAGGGCTCGAAGATCGTGGTTCGTAGTTGCTCAGGGAGGGGGCTGCCGTCGTCGCGAACCTGGAGAAAGGTGTGATCGCCGGCGTCGCTCACCACCAGGCGGATGTTGGGCCCCCCGTACCGGACGGCATTGGTGAGGAGGTTGCGGACGATCTGGCGTACGCGGGTCGGGTCGGCCCGCACCGGGGCCGCCGAGGGGTCGGATTCGATGGCAATGACGTCGCGGATCGATCTCAGCACCGCCGCCGCCTCGACCGCCAGATCGACCGGCTGCGCGATGATCTCCAGGTCGCCGGGGTCGGTCTGAGCAGCCGCCAGTAGGTCGTCGACGATGCGTGCCACGTCGAGACTCTGTTCGGCAATCAGCGAGATGAGCTCCTGTCGTTCGAGCTCGGAGAAATCCCCGTTGGCGTCACGGAGCTCCTCGGAGATTCCGGAGATGGCGGTGAGCGGTGTGCGCAGCTCGTGAGAGACGGTGGCGACGAACTGGTCCTTGGAGCGGATCAACTCGTGCAGCTGGCGTTCGACATCGCGCTGGTGGGTGATGTCGACGATGGCCACGATCACGTTTGCCAGGTCGAGCTGGCCGTCCACCCGTGCCGCGCTCCACACCAGTAGCGCCTCGATGGGCAGGTCGGTGACGCCGAGACCGCCGATCAACTCGGTGGAAGCGGTCTCCTCGTCATTCCAGATGGCGACGAACTGCGGAACCAGTGAGGCGAGGGCGCCGCTGGAGAGCCGGTCGCCGTCGAGGGGGCCGAGCAAATCCTCGAGCAGCGGGCGCTGGGTGAGGCGGACCGCGGCGTTATTGGCGTCGGTCACCTCGACGAGGGACGCCAGGCGATTGATCTCTTCAGGGTGCACTTCGAGATAGGCCTCGAGGTTGTCGACACCCTCGCTCTTGAGCCGCTGGAGATCGTTGCCAACGTCTGAGAAGTCCTCTTCCCACAGCGACACCGGCGCATTCTCGAAGAGGTTGCGGTGGCGTTGCTCCCGGTGCTCGAACTCTCGCCGGATCCATGACAGGAGGGCGGCTCCGAAGGCCACAGAGATGGTGACCAGTACCGCCTGCAGGATCTGGACATCGGCGGCGGGCCACCACAGCCTGGAGGCGAAGACGAGCGTCGAGTAGGCGGCGATGTAGGGAACGACCCACTTGCTGCGGATGAAGAACGCCCCGGTGATGCCGATGATCGCCAGCGGCATGACCGATGCGTTGGAGAGGGAGACGTCTCCGAGCAGCCGGTTCTGGACGATGGTGACGGCGGCGGCGGCGAAGAGCACCGGCAGCAGGTGATGGCGATCGGTCACCAGCATGAACGTGCCGATGGCCGTCACGATCGCCGGTCCGGCGACGCCGGCGACCATGGACAGATCATCGTGGTACCAGCCGGTCCATAGGAAGGCGATGGCCGCGCCGAATGCGAGCGCCGTGGTGAGTTGGAGGAGCGTTCGTTCCACCTCACGCGGAGGTGAGCCGAACGGCGCCCCCCGTTCCGAATCGCGCATGTGGTTGGTATCGGCCGGGGCACCGCCAAGGTGAAGCCGCCTCCGGCGTTACGGTGCCCGTGGCACGACCTGGATCGCGGATCCCGCTCCCTCAGAAACCGTGATGATGCTCCCGTCGCTGAGGAAGGCCAAGGCCTCTCCCTGGATCTCGTCCGGGGAGGGAACGGTGCAGGGAGCCGCGGTGAGCGCTTGTCCGATGGTCATTCCCGGGTCCCGGTGCCACATCCAGACCGTTGAATAGCCGCGGAACGCAACGACCGACCCGTCCCACGAGACGTCTGCGGCGGTGACCTCGGCGCCCAGATCGAGCGTGGCAACGAGCTCGAGGTCGAGGGAGGTGGCGCCGTCGATCGGCGAGGCGGTCCGGTAGACGAGCGTCGTCTCCTGGTCCTTGGTGGCGACGTATATCGACTCGTCGGCGACGAACAGCGCCTCGAAGTCGTGGGGTCCGTCCGGTGAGTGAAGAGTGATGGCATCCTCCGCCGGGATCAGCGCAGCCATCGAGGCCGGCTCCGGTTCGAGGACGCGGTACACGGTGATCTGACCCTGCCGGATGCGGAAGTTATCTCCGATGTCCCCCACGTAGAGATACGACCGGTCTGGATCAGGCCCGGGGCCGATGGCCACATCCTCCCAATCGAAGGCCACGGCGCCGTCGATGGTGAACGAACCGAGATCCTCACCCTCGGGCCCGATGGCGTAGATGTTGGGGTTGTCTCCCGAGTCGTTGTGGGCCCAGATCACGCCGGGGGCGGTTCGCGATGCGGCGATCCCAGAGGTTTCGACCAGGGCGGTCGACTCGACGGTTCCGGCCACGCTCACCGTCTGATACGGCTCGCACACCGAGGCGCCGATGGCGAGTGTCGAGGACGGTGGCCGTGGTTCGGTGGTCGTCGTACTCGGTATCGACGTGGTGGTTGGGGTGCCCGTTGTCGAAGTATCGGCCTCGGCGACGGGCGCCGCGGTGCCGCCGTTGCCGGCGAGCACGATGGCTACGACTGCGGCAGCGACGGCGATGAGCAGGATGACGAGCCAGTTGCGGCGGTCCATCCGGTGAAGGCTATGCCGATTCCGCGAGCAGCCTCAGTGCGATTGCCTCGGCGAGGATCCCGCTGCGCAGATCCGCCAGGCTCACGCTCTCGTTGGGCCCGTGCATGCTGCTGGTGCGATCGGCAACGCCGTTGAGGACGATCGTGGCCTCGGGGTGCGCCGCTCGCAGTGCCGCCACGATCGGGATGGCGCCACCGACGCCGATCTCGACCACCTCTTCCCCGTATCCGGCCGACAGGGCATCGGCGAAGGTGACGCTCGCGGGGCGCGTCGCATCGATCTCGAGCGGGCTCGCAATGGCGCCTGGGGTGACCGTGACCTGAGCCCCCCACGGCGTGGCGGACTCGAGGTGGGTGATCAAGGCCGTGAGGGCAGTCTCGGGATCCTGGCCGGGAGGGATCCGCATCGATATCTTGGCCCGAGCGCTGGGGACGATCTGGTTGATCGCTTGTGAGATCGGGGGAGCGTCGAGCGCCAGCACCGAGAACGCCGGCTTCCGCCAGGTGCGCGGGGTGAGGGTTCCCGATCCGATGAGCGCGAGACCGTCGACCGCTCCCGTCTGGGCGCGCAGCATCTCCTCGGTGAACCCGAGGTCCGGTGCGTCGCCGCTCACCAGGCCGGGGATGGCAACGGACCCGTCGTCGTTGTGGAGGGAGGTGATGATGCGGGACAGCACGGTGCCCACGGCGTGGCGGACTCGAGGTGGGTGATCAAGGCCGTGAGGGCAGTCTCGGGATCCTGGCCGGGAGGGATCCGCATCGATATCTTGGCCCGAGCG
>PVMS01063604.1_pt1 | contig 10336 bp, 8 predicted proteins | sample 1853461 | NCBI WGS metagenome assembly PVMS01 (sample SAMN08582032, study PRJNA380276) | Marine sediment metagenome, whole genome shotgun sequencing project. | isolation source: ocean sediment barecode stripped | collected 2017
AGCCGCGCGTCGAGTTTGTCACTTCAACAGCTGATCTGCGTAAAGCTCTGCATGAGCGTTTTGGTGAACAGGTGCGTGAAGACACCAAGGGGGTCGATATGCCGACCTTCTGGACCGATTCGGCTACGGCACCGGAACTGCTCCGCTTTCTCAAGGAGCAGGCGCCGAAGAAGTTCCGTCGCCTCGAGGATCTGACGGCAATTGACGAACGTGCTCGAAGTAAGCGTCCTGATCATGATTTCACCATGGTTTACCACCTGTTGTCCTTTGATGATCCCGGCTACCTGCGGGTCAAGGTGCCGCTCCACGGTGAGACGCCTTCAGTGCCGACGGCCACCGGTGTCTGGGCCTCTGCCAACTGGTACGAGCGCGAAGTCTTTGATATGTTCGGTATCGACTTCAAGGGTCATCCCGACCAGCGTCGCATTCTCATGCCCCGCGACTGGCAAGGTCATCCGCTGCGCAAGGAGCACGTCTGTCGCGCTACGGAGATGGCACCCTTTACTCCGGAGGCGGCCATGAAGATGGTGCCGCGGGATGCCGAGAGCTTTTTCGGCGGCAAAGAAATCGAACGCATCGACGACGAGACCATGGTGCTCAATCTCGGTCCGCACCATCCCGGAACTCATGGTGTTTTGCGCCTGGTCGTCAAGCTCAACGGCGAGGAGGTCACCGACATCGACGTCGATCTCGGCTATCACCATCGCGGTGCCGAAAAGATCGCCGAGCGTCAGCACTGGAACCAGTATATTCCCTATACCGATCGCATCGACTATCTCTCCGGGGTGCAGAACAACCTGGCTTACCTGCTGCCGCTGGAAACCATGCTCGGCGTCGAAGTGCCGGAGCGTGCCCAGGTTATCCGGGTTATGCTCTGCGAGCTGTTTCGTATCTCCAGCCACCTGGTCTGGCTGGGGACTTTTGCCCACGATGTCGGCGCCATGACCCCGGTCTTCTATGCCTTTGAGTCACGCGAAAAGATCTTCGACATCATCGAACAGATTACCGGCGGGCGCATGCACCCGGCCTGGTTCCGTATCGGCGGTCTGGCGATGGATCTGCCGGACGGCTGGAAAGAGACGGTGGATATCTTCACCCGCGACTTCGACAAGCGCATCGATGAGTTTGACCGCATGCTCACAGATGGTCCGATTTTCAGGGCACGCACCGAAGGCATCGGTGTCACCAGCCTTGATGAGGCGATTGACTGGGGGATGTCCGGAGCCAACCTGCGTGCCTGCGGTCTGGAATGGGACCTGCGCAAAAAGATGCCCTATTCCGGCTATGAACGCTTCGATTTCGATATTCCCACCGCCACCGGCGGTTGCAGCTATGCCCGCTACCTGGTCCGCCTTGAAGAGCTGCGTCAGAGCCTGCGTATCGTCAAGCAGGCCGCCGCCGACATGCCGGATGGTCTCTATGTGACCCGTGACAACCGTTATGCCTACCCTGAGCGTAATGCCGGCAAGAAGGATATCGAAACACAGATCCACCATTTCATGAATGTGACGCGCGGTCTGACGCCACCGCGCGGCGAGTGCTATCGCGGTATCGAATCGAGTAAAGGTGAGTGCGGTTACTATGTCGTCAGTGACGGTGGCAACACCCCGTACCGGCTGCGTATCCGTACGCCGAGTTTTGCACATATGCAGGTTTTCCCCAAGATGACCAAAGGCTGGATGATCGCGGATTTAATCATGGTGCTGGGGGCGATTGACTTTATTTTGGCTGATTTGGACAGGTAGACAAGGGACGCGTGGCGAGAAAAAGCAAAAACGCATAGCGAGAGAAATCTAAAGACAATGGCAGAACTTTTACCACAAGAGCAGGTTGACAGCTTCAAGGCCAAGGCGGCGGCGATTTCTCATCCCCATGAGTTGATTGTTGATCTGCTGCGGGCGGTCCAGTCGCATCATGGCTGGGTGCCGGACGACGGCGTGCTGTTGACGGCCGAGACTCTGGGGGTTATGCCGGTCGAAGTGGAAGAGGTTGCCACCTTCTACGACAAGATTTTTCGTCACGCCGTGGGGCACCGGGTGATACACGTCTGCGATTCGATCTGCTGCTGGTCGACCGGTGCGGAAATGATCGCTGAGCACTTGCAGAAGAGCCTCGGCATCAGCCTGGGTGAGACCACGGCTGACGGTGATTTTACCCTGCTGCCGACCTGCTGTCTTGGTGCCTGCGGCGACGCTCCGGCGATGATGATCGGCCTGACGACCCATGGGCATCTGACCCCGGAGAAGATCGACGAAATTCTGCAAAAGGAGCGTGCCGCAATCGCGGCCGAGATTTTGAAATGAACTCGTATCCGCAAGTTCTCTTCAAAAATCGCCGGCCTGGAGAGACGGTCCTGTTGCCCGAGTACGAGAAGAGCGGCGGCTATCAGGGCTTGCGTGCGGCGTTGCAGATGTCGCCTGCGGAAGTTTGTGCGCTGATCAAGGACTCCGGCCTGCGTGGTCGTGGCGGAGCCGGGTTCCCGACGGGAATCAAGTGGTCGTTCTTCCCTGCCGAGCAGCCGGGTGACAAGTTCCTGGTCTGCAACGGTGACGAGATGGAACCGGGGACTTACAAGGACTGTCAGCTACTGCTGGCCGATCCCCACCAGCTGGTGGAGGGGATGGCGATTGCCGCCTACGCCTTGCAGGCCCCGATCGGCTATATCTTCCTGCGCTATGCCTACGAAGAGTGTTCGCAGCGGGTTGAGCGGGCCGTTGAAGAGGCGGTTGCTGCCGGTTATCTGGGAAAAGATATCCTCGGCTCCGGTTTCGACATCGAGCTGCATGTGCATCGCAGTGCCGGCCGATACATCCTCGGTGAGGAAACCTCATTGCTTAACGGCCTTGAGGGTCGCCGACCCAACCCGCGTTCCAAACCGCCCTTTCCGGCCCAACGCGGACTTTTCGGCAAGCCGACCAATGTCAACAACGTTGAAACCCTGGCCACCGTGCCGCATATCCTGGCGCACGGCACCGCGTGGTTTCAAGGCTTGGCGCTGAACCCGGAAAGCGCCGGCACCAAGCTGTTCGGTCTTTCGGGGCATCTCAACCGGACCGAATGTTTTGAGCTGCCGCTCGGCGTCACCCTGCGTGAAGTGGTGGAAGACTTCGGCGACGGTGTGCTTGGCGGGAAAAAGTTCAAGGCCTGTCTCCCTGGAGGGGCATCGACACCCTACCTGACGACTGAGCATCTTGACCTGATGATGGATTTCGACCCTCTCGAAGAGGTCGAGAGCCGCCTCGGCACCGCTGGTGTCACGGTGTTCGATGAGCACACCTGCATGGTGGCAGTGACGCGCAACCTCAACCAGTTTTTTGCTCGCGAGAGTTGCGGCTGGTGTACGCCTTGCCGCGACGGTCTGGCGACAATTTCCTGGCTGCTCGACCGCATCGAGTTCGGACAGGCGACCGAAGACGACCTGGCCATGCTTAAAGATCAGGTGCGTAATATCAAGGGACGCTCCTTCTGCGCTCTGGCCGAAGGCGCCATGGGCCCGGTGGAGGCGCTGCTGCGCCTCTTCGAAGACGAAATCAAGGACCACATTCGTAAAGGATGTTGTCCCTTTACAAGGAAGTGAGGAGTAAAAGGTGAGGGGTTAAACGTCTAACTCCTATCGCCTCACACCTCACGGAATAGAATGCCTAAACTGACTATCGACAATCTTGAAGTGACCGTGCCCGAGGGGACCAACGTCCTCGAAGCGGCGCGCGCGCTTGATATCGTCATCCCCCACTTCTGTTACCACGAAGCTTTGGGGGCGGTCGGTTCCTGTCGCCTGTGCGCCATGACGTTCCTCGCAGGTCCGGTCGAGGGATTGAAGATGGCGTGCATGATCGAAGCCCAGGACGGCATGGTGGTCTCGTCGACCGATCCGGATGCGGTGGAGTTGCGCGAACATGTTATCGAGTGGGCGATGACCAATCATCCTTTCGATTGTCCGGTCTGTGATGAGGGTGGTGAGTGCCAGCTGCAGGAGATGACAGTGGCCGGTGGCCACGGCGTGCGTCGCTATACCGGTAAGAAGTGCACTTTTACCAATCAGGATCTTGGCCCGTTTGTGCAGCAGGAGATGAACCGCTGCATCACCTGTTACCGCTGTGTGCGCACCTATCGCGATTATTGCGGCGGTAGCGACTACGGGGTCTTTGGTTCACGTAACCGGATTCAGTATGGGCGCCTTCAGGAAGGCACGCTGGAAAGCCCCTTCTCCGGTAATATCATCGATGTTTGTCCCACAGGCGTCCTCACCAGCAAACCGTTCCGTTACAAGACACGCCTCTGGGACCTGCAGGAAGCACCGTCGATCTGTCCGCACTGCAGCCTCGGTTGTGCGACAATTCCCGGTGGCCGCTATCGTGAAGTGCAGCGAGTCAAAGCCGGAATCAACCGGGAGACTAATGGTTTCTTCATCTGTGATCGCGGCCGTTTCGGTTACGATCATGTCAACCACCCGGAGCGGCCGCGCCAGCCGCGTATCGACGGCCAGCCGTCAGTTATGGATGAAGCGCTGACTGCTGCCCGGGAGCGAGTTGCCGAAATGGTTCGGGAACATGGCCCGGAGAGTGTCGCTTTCCTCGGTTCTTCTCGTGCCAGCTTTGAAGCTAATGCTCTCCTGCGTGATTGGGCTGTTGCCACCGGTTCGACACAACTGCTCTTTGAGGCACACCAGGGGCGTGATCGCGCCGCCCGGACGCTTGCCGCCCGGCTCGGTGAACATGCTCGCAGCCTGGAGGATCTCCGGCAGAGCGACCTGATCGTCCTGTTCGGCGCCGATCCACTGGCGGAGGGGCCGATGCTCGCCCTGGCTATGCGTCAGGCTGTGCGTAACGGCGGCAAGGTCGTGGTGGTTGATCCCCGGCCGGTTGACCTCCCCTGCGCTGCAAGTCATCTGCCTCTGGCGGCGGAGAGGATGCCGCAAATTCTGGCGGCACTCGGCGAGAACGATCTGAGTTCTCTCGATGCTCAAGAGCGTGAGCTGTTTGAGAACTTAGCGGAACAAATCAGTTCCGCCCGCCGTCCCGTCATGGTCGGTGGTGCTGATCTTCTCGACGGCAAGGGCGTCGATGCTCTCTGCTCTTCTGCCGCAAAGCTCTCAAGCGAGGATCGCAACGTCGGTGTGATGGTGCTGCTGGCCGGACCGAACAGTTATGGCGGAGCCCTGCTGGCGGGTGACGGTCCCGGTTTTGATACGATTCTCGATGCGATCCAGGAGGGCACTGTGCGTGCACTTGTCTGTCTGCAGAGCGATCCCTTCTGCGAGGCCATGGACCCGGCACGTGCCCAGGCCGCCCTCGGTCATCTGCAACTGCTGGTGAGTATCGATGCCACGCCGAGTCTTGCTGCCCAGCGTGCCGCTATCTTCCTGCCGGCTCGTACCAATGCCGAGATGGCCGGTAGCTATATTAACAATGAAGGCCGACTGCAGGCATTCCTGCCGGTTATTGATCCGGGTCTGCCGATCCAGGTGACCGGGGCCGGGAACCATCCTCCGCGCGAGTTTTTTCATAAGACACCCGGCTCTTCTCCTGAGCCGGACTGGTGGCTGCTGGCTCAACTGCTTGAACGCCAGGCGGATCTCAGCGCCGTGCGCAAGATGATTGCACAGAACGATGAGCGCTTTATCGGCTTAATGACAATCACTGCCGAAGCCACAGGCTTGCGTCTGCGCGCCAAGGGGAGCTTGCCACCGGCAACTGAAAGGGAGCTGCCCCATGCCACGACCTCTGCTGCCCTGAAGCTATTGACGATCACCGCAGCGGTGGGTTCAAACTGGCTGGCTCACCTGTCGTCACCGTTGGCAGCCACAGAACCGAAGCCTTATGTCTGCTTGCATCCTGAACAAGCAGAAGTGCTTGGCTTGGCAGCTGGTGATCGCGCACGTTTGACGACCCATTTTGGGCACTGCCACGTAATGATACGCGTCAATGAAAAAGTGCTGAACGGTCTGGTGCTGGTTCCGCAACTCTGGGGGACTGCTCTCGAAGGGATGGGCCCAGGCAGCATCCTCGACGGTCAACTTGAGAAGGAGGCAAAGGCATGAATGATCTGTTGATCAGCCTGATCCTCATTCTGGTCAAGCTCGGCCTGATCTTTGGCGTGGTTCTCTCCATGGCGGCGTACCTGGTGCTGGCCGAACGCAAGATCCTCGGTCGCATGCAGATGCGTTACGGACCGAACCGGATCGGCCCCGGCGGCATGATCCAGCCGTTGTGTGATGTTATCAAGCTGATCACCAAGGAGGATTTTGTTCCCGACCGGGCTGATAAATGGGTGTTCCTCTTCGCCCCCGGGCTGACTGCACTGACCGCGCTGCTCAGCTTTGCCGTAGTGCCTTTCTCGCCGCCGCTGACCCTTTTCGGTCGCGAGATCCCGATGGTGGTCTGTGATCTCAATATCGGTGTACTTTTCCTGTTCGGGCTTTCTTCTCTGGCCGTTTACGGCGTGGTCCTCGGCGGCTGGGCATCCAACTCGAAATATTCGCTACTCGGCGCTATCCGCAGCCTGGCGCAGATGCTCTCCTATGAGCTGTCTCTCGGCCTTGCACTGGTACCAATAGTAATGAGTGCCAAGTCTTTCTCGCTGACCGAGATCGTCATGTCCCAGTCTGACTGGCCGAACATGCTGAGTCATCCGCTGGCTTTTATCATCTTCATGATCAGTATCGCCGCTGAATCAAAACGCACCCCCTTCGATATGCCGGAGGCGGAAAATGAGATCGTCGGTGGTTTCCATACCGAGTACTCCGGCATGCGTTTCGGCCTCTTCTTCGTCGGTGAATATATCAACCTGATCGTCATCGGTGCCATGACCACGGTTTTCTTTCTCGGTGGCTGGCACGGGCCGTTTCTGCCGCCGGTAGTCTGGTTTATTATCAAGGTGCTGTTTGTCGCCTTCATCTTTATCTGGGCACGTGGCAGCATGCCGCGGCCGCGTTACGATCAGTTGATGCATTTCGGCTGGAAAGTGTTGATTCCGCTGGCATTGTTGAATGTGGTTATTACTGGAGCTGTGCTGGTGGCAATGAATGGATAACAGATCACGAATTACTGATCGCTGATTACTGGTTTAATTATGAGTTTATGGCGCGACATAAAAGGGACCCTGCAACCCTTCTGGATTACCCTCGGCTATCTTTTCACGAAGCCGGTGACGATTCAGTACCCGGAGGAGAGGAAGACGCCACCGCCGCGTTACCGGGCGCGCATCGTGCTGACCCGTAACCCCGACGGCAGTGAGCGCTGCGTCGCTTGTCAGCTATGCAGCGCCGCTTGCCCGGTCGACTGCATCTCCATGCAGGCTGCCGAGGATAGTGACGGCCGCCGCTATGCGAGCTGGTTCCGTCTTAATTTCGCACGTTGCATTTTTTGCGGTCTCTGCGCTGAGGCTTGTCCGACCATGGCGATCCAGACCACACCAGATTACGAAATCTGTAACCGCGATGTGCTCAAACTGCTCCATGAAAAAGAAGATCTATTGATTGACGGTTGCGGCAAGGACACGGAGTACAATTACTACGAACACTCGGGGATCGGCGTGGTTAATGAACGCGGCGGCAACGACGATGAATACGGTCCGGTGGATCCGAAGTCTTTGCTCCCATAGAGAGTAAAGAATCATTCTAAAGTAGCGATAGATTTATGGCGACAGTGCTTTTTTACATACTCGGTTTCACTATGTTGGCAGCAACGCTGCTCTGCATCACGCGGCGTAATCCGGTGCATGCGGTGATCTACCTGGTGGTGAGTTTCTTCGCTCTGGCACTGATGTTCTACCTGCTTGGTGCGCCGTTGGTGGCGGCCTGGGAGGTCATCGTCTATGCCGGCGCGATCATGGTCCTGTTCCTCTTCATCATCATGATGCTTGGATTGGCACCGCAGGAGACCCCGGAGGGGCCGGGTTGGCAGCGTTGGGGACCGCTGGTCTTGTTGTCTTCCAGTATGATGGTCTGCACCCTGCTGCTGATTTTCCAGGATCCGCTGGCGGGCAAAGAGATCGGTGATTTTTACCTGGCGCCACAAGCACTTGGAGAAGCCCTCTTCGGTCGTTATGCCCTGGCTGTTGAGATCGTTTCGTTCCAGCTGCTTTTTGCCACCATCGGTGCGTACATACTCGGTCGGCCATTACCTAAAGGGAATAAGCAATGATGATTCCCTTCGGACATGCCCTGGCTTTTGCCGCTGCTCTCTTCGTACTCGGCCTGACCTGCGTGCTGCTGAGACGGCAGATCATCATGATTCTGATCGGCGTGGAGATCATGCTCAATGCCGCTTCGCTGGTTTTTATAGCGTCTTCGGCCTACTGGCGTCAGGTGGATGGCCAGGTTTTTGTAATTCTTCTCATGGCGATCACTGCGGCCGAGGTTGCGGTGGCTCTGGCCATGGTGGTTTATTTGTGGCGACGCAAACGCACGCTGGTCGCCGATGAGTTTAACGGGATGCGCGGATGAACGAGAGCCTGCTGTTCCTCATACCCCTGCTGCCGCTCTTCTGTGCGGTGATCAACATGCTCTTCGGCATGCGCCTGCCGCGGCTGTTTACCGAGGTCATGGCGGTTATCGGCGTGGCCGGCGCCTTTGTGCTGACCATACTCTTCTGGGGTTATGCCGAGGGCGAAGGGACCCGGGCTGTACTCTTTACCTGGCTTAACAGTGGTGCAGTAGACGTCTCCTTCGCACTCAATTTTGATAGCCTGGCGGCACCGATGACGCTGATGGTGACCGGGGTCGCGACCCTGATTCATCTCTACGCGGTTGGCTACATGCATGAAGAGGAAGATTACGCGCGCTTCTTCGGTCTGCTCAATCTCTTTGTCTTTGCCATGCTGGCGATCATTCTCGCCGACAACCTTTTGGTGCTTTTTCTTGGCTGGGAGGGCGTGGGGTTATGCTCCTACGGCCTGATCGGTTTCTGGTATCACAAGCTGGATAATGCAAAAGCCGGCACCAAGGCCTTTCTGGTCACCCGCGTCGGTGATGTGTTCCTCGGCATCGCCCTGCTCTGGCTCTTTGCTCTCACAGGCACCCTGTCGATCAGTGAGATCAACGCCCAGGCGGCAGCGATCTCACCGGGGGTGGTCATCGCTCTGACCCTGTTGTTGCTGCTCGGAGCCTGCGGTAAGTCGGCGCAAATGCCGCTGATGACCTGGCTGGCAGACGCCATGGCCGGTCCGACACCGGTCTCGGCGCTGATTCATGCCGCGACCATGGTCACCGCCGGGGTCTACCTGCTCTGCAGGCTCTTCCCGCTGGTTTCTCTTTCGGCGATCGGTATGACTGCAATCACCGCTATCGGCGCCGCGACGGCAATTTATGCGGCAACCTGTGCCATGGCCCAACGTGAAATCAAACGGGTGTTGGCTTATTCGACCATGAGCCAGGTCGGCTACATGTTCATGGCGGTTGGTGCCGGCACTGTCACCGGAGCTATGTTCCACCTGCTGACCCACGCCTTCTTCAAGGCGTTGCTCTTCATGGCTGCCGGTTGCGTTATCCACCTGGCCGGTGGCGAAAATGATATTTTCAAGATGGGCGGCCTGGCTCGCCGTGGGCCGGTTGAACTCTTCTGGGTCTTTCTGGCCGGGGCGGTTTGTCTGGCCGGGCTGCCACTGACCGGTGGTTTCTTTTCCAAAGATGGTATCCTGTTGGCCCTCTACACTCATCCCGACCCCACCTACAAAGTGTTCTGGCTGATCGCGGTACTGACTGCCCTGCTGACGGCGTTTTACACTTTCCGCCTGGTTTACCTGGTGTTTGCCGGTGAGTGGCGCGGCACGGGCAAGCCTCACGCCGTTTCATTGCAGATGCGTTGGCCGCTCTGGCCCCTGGCCCTGCTCGGTTTGGCCGGCGGACTTCTCAACTTGCCGGCTTTCGTCGGTGGCGGTGAGGCTCTACATCATTGGTATGGGGCTTTGGCCGGACGTGCGGTGACTGCCAGCCATGAGCTGGAATGGATGCTGATCGGCCTGGCCGTCGTCATCGTCGTCGTTGGCTGGTTTGCTGCCCATTGGCGCTATCGCAACTATCAGGCCCCCCTGGACAATGCCGCCGGCCGCTTCCTCTTAAGCGGATGGTATGCGGATGCCCTGGTTGATCGCCTCTTCGTGCGTCCGTTTGCGGCCATGGCGCGTTTCTGTTCCTCCGGCTGTGACCGCTCCCTCTTTGACGGCACCATCAATGGCCTGGCACGTATGGTCTCCGGTTGGGGCTCCATGCTTGTACAGTTGACGACGGGACGCCTGACAACCTACCTGTCATCCTTTGTCTGGGGTTTTCTGATTCTGCTTGGCTGGTTCCTGCTGAAACTGGTGAACGGGGGAGGGCACTGATGACCGAGCTTGC
>PVMS01131773.1_pt1 | contig 10335 bp, 8 predicted proteins | sample 1853461 | NCBI WGS metagenome assembly PVMS01 (sample SAMN08582032, study PRJNA380276) | Marine sediment metagenome, whole genome shotgun sequencing project. | isolation source: ocean sediment barecode stripped | collected 2017
CCCAGGTACTCTGCTCAATTTGCAACTGACCCCATTCGATGTTGAGCTGAGTACCTGGGCAACACACGCGCGTATTGAGCGTGTAGCGCAGGAGGAGTTGTCGCTGGCGCGACCGGAATCAACGGATATTTACGTTATTGAACGCCAATGAGTCGCGGAGCAAAAACAAAACATCAAACTGCACGGAGATTCTCGGGCAGACTGTCGCTGGTAATCGCGTTCTTTACGCTATTCGCCATATCGCTGCTGGCGCGTGCTGTGCAGCTGCAGGTTTTTACTAAAGACTTCCTCAATCAACAGGCAGATACCCGTCATCTGCGCACCGAGAAAATTTCGGCGCACCGCGGATCGATAATGGATCGTAACGGCGAGCCACTAGCAATCAGTACGCCGGTTGACAGTGTCTGGGCGAATCCGGCGGAGCTGGTGTCCGCAGTTGATCGCGTGCCGGAACTGGCGCGACTGTTAAGTCTGGATGCAGAGCTGCTCATGCGCCGCATAACGCGCAGCATGGATAAGCAATTCGTCTACCTCAAACGCCACCTGAATCCTGAGCAGGCGCGCCAGGTCATGGCGCTCAAATTGCCGGGCGTCAATATCTTGCGCGAATATCGTCGCTACTACCCTGCCGGTGAAATAGCGGGCCACCTGGTCGGTTTTACCAACGTCGATGACAATGGCCAGGAAGGGCTCGAGCTCGAATTCAATCACTGGCTGAGCGGCGAATCGGGCTCGAAGCGTGTGCTCAAGGATCGGTTGGGTCGTGCAGTCGAGAACGTGGAAAGCATCAATCCGCCGAAGCATGGCAAGGATTTGCGCACCAGTATCGATTTGCGACTTCAGTACCTAGCCTATCGGACCCTGAAGGCAGCGGTCCAGCAGCACAAGGCGGAGTCGGGGTCGATCGTCATTCTGGATGTCAAAACGGGTGAAGTTCTGGCGATGGTCAATCAGCCGACTTACAACCCGAATGATCGCTCCCAGTACTCGGCGGAGCGATATCGCAACCGCGCGATTACCGACATTTTTGAGCCGGGTTCCAGCATCAAGCCGCTGATACTCGCTGCAGCGCTTGAAAGCGGCCGTTACCGTCCTACCAGTATGGTCGACACGTCGCCTGGCTATGTGGTTGTTGGACCGAAAAAAATTGAGGATCCACGCAATCTGGGCAGAGTGAGCCTGACGACCGTTCTTTCGCGCTCCAGCAATGTTGGCGCGACCAAAATAGCGATGTCGCTCGAACCGGATCAACTGTGGAATGTGATGGCGAATTTTGGCCTCGGCTCACTGACTTCCAGCGGTTTTCCGGGAGAGTCTGCCGGGCTGCTGACACACTACAACGACTGGCGAAAAATCAGCCAGGCGACACTTGCCTACGGCTATGGTGTCTCTATGACGCCGCTGCAACTTGCGCAAGCATATGCAGCACTGGGTGATGGCGGAAATCTGCGGCCGGTTTCACTCGTGAAACTCGATCAGCCCAATGACGGCCAGCAGGTGATCTCAGAAGATACAGCGACGGCGATCTGCCACATGATGGAAGAAGTCGTACGCCCGGGTGGGAGTGGCCATGCAGCAGGTGTAGACGGCTATCGTATTGCCGGTAAAACCGGTACATCGTGGAAGTTCGCTGCCGGTGGCTATTCAGAGGACAAGTACTTCTCGATTTTTGCGGGCCTGGCACCGGCGAGCGATCCGCGACTCGCCGCGGTTATCGTCATTAACGAGCCGACTGGCGAAAAATATTACGGCGGCGAGGTTGCCGCGCCGGTTTTCTCGGAAGTCATGACCGAGTCACTCAGGCTTCTTGCAATTGCACCAGACGCGCTGCCAGTTTCGCATTCGGGCAGCCTGGTACAGGCAATGAGTCAATGAGCATGCCGGCAGAGACTCTCACAGCCAACAAAACACTGGCGCAGTTGCTGCGCGGATTCGGTGACGCCCCTGCGGTCGTGCCCGCTGGCATCTCGACAGATAGCAGGACTTTGCAAGAGGGCGACGTATTCCTCGCTTGTCAGGGTGCTACGTCACACGGAATCGAATTTCTTGATCAGGCCATAGCTGCGAACGTTGCGGCGGTCGTATGGGACTCCGCTACCACTGCGAACGTCGAATCGGAACTCGTGTCCGTACCGATGATTCCCGGCGAGGGTCTCGCCGGTCATGTCGGTACGATTGCCAATCGCTGGTTTGATACGCCCTCGCGCAGCGTCCGCATAGCCGCCGTAACAGGGACCAACGGCAAGACCACCGTTGCCTACCTGATCGCCAGATGCCAGCATCTGCTTGAGCGGAAATGCGGCTACATCGGCACGCTGGGTAGCGGCATCGATGCGATCGAAGGTGCGGGGGGGCATGACGACGCCTGCCTGCATCGAATTGAATACATTGCTGGCCGAGTTTCGCGATCAGGGCGCGCGCCGTGCCGCAATTGAAGTGTCATCGCATGCGCTGCAACAAAAACGCGTTGACGGCATATATTTTGATGCGGCTATTTTCACTAACCTCAGCCGTGACCATATTGATTACCACGGCGATATGCGCGCTTACGGTGAGGTCAAGGCAAGACTATTCCTCGACAACGACATAAACAATCGCATTATTTGTATCGATTCCGAGTTCGGTGCACAACTCGTTGCACGTTGCTCAGGCAACGTCATTTCTGTCTCGACTCAGTTGGGCTGGGAAGATAACGGCACTTCCTTTGTACGTGTGTGCAGCGTTGACACCAATGCGGCGGGTTCGAAAATTTCAATAGCCAGCTCCTGGGGGTCTGCAGAGATTCACCTGCAGTTACCAGGAGCATTCAACGTGACTAATGCGGTTGAGGTGCTCGCGCTGCTGCTCTCCTGGGATACTCCGCTGGAAGATGCCTGTGCGGTTCTTGGTCGGGTATCTGCACCGCCGGGAAGAATGGAATTGGTCAAACCCGGCCAGCACGAACAGTTGCCTGGGGTCTATATCGACTACTCGCACACACCGGCAAGTCTCGAGGCGGCGCTCAATGCATTGCGAGCGCATTGTGCAGGCGAGCTGTGGTGCGTCTTTGGTTGCGGTGGCGACAGGGATCGCGGCAAGCGACCGTTGATGGGTGAAATCGCAATGCGGCTTGCCGATCACGCCATTGTCACCAACGACAACCCGCGTTCGGAAGTGCCTGCACAAATAGTTGCTGACATCACGGCGGGCATGGGCAATGACGCAGTCGTGATTGAGGATCGCCGCGCGGCCATCGCGCATGCCGTGTCTGTTGCGAAAAGCGATGACATCGTACTGATAGCGGGCAAGGGCCACGAGAATTATCAAATCATTGGTGAGAAACGTGAGGTCTTTTCAGATCTTGAAACTGCTGAAGCAAGTCTGCTTACGCGGCTGCACGAAGTTGCGGCCGGGAAATGATGGAGAGCACTTTGGCATACGCAGCTGAATCGATGCAGGGCACTCTTCACGGCGAAGACGTCGCGTTTCGTGGTGTCAGCAGTGATTCGCGGACGTTGCAATCCGGTGAATTGTTTTTTGCACTGCAAGGACCAAATTTTGACGGTAGCAAATTCGTTTCGATGGCGCAGGAACGACAGGCTGCCGGTGCAGTTGTGCAGAAAATGGTAACTACAGAGCTGCCCATTATCGTCGTTGACGATACTTTGAAAGCACTTGGCACTCTGGCGGCAGACTGGCGTAAGCAAATGCCGGCACGTGTTATTGGCATTACCGGCAGTAACGGCAAGACCACGCTCAAGGAACTGGTCGCAAGTTGCTTGTCGCTCTCTGCAAACACACTCGCGACACTTGGCAACCTGAACAATGAAATAGGCATGCCGTTGATGCTGTTGCGGCTCGCGCCCGAGCATCGCTACGCGGTTATCGAAATGGGTGCGAACCACGCCGGCGAAATCGCTTACCTGACGTCACTGGCGATGCCGGAAGTTGTCGCGATTACCAATGCTGCACCGGCCCACCTGGAAGGTTTTGGTTCGCTGGAGGGTGTAGTCAAAGCCAAGGCCGAAATTCTGCAGGACGCAGCTCGGCCACAATTCGCGATTCTTAATGCGGACGATGAGTCCTACGCGTTCTGGTTGGCAAAGGTCACCGACGCGACAGTCCTGAGTTTTGGTTTCGCGCCGGCGGCAGATGTTCGCGCCAGTGATGTTGTCGCGACAAAGGAAGGCTCGACATTCGCTTTGCATATGCCGGATGGTGATTTGCAAATCGACTTGCCATTGCAGGGTGTGCACAACGTCATGAATGCTTGTGCAGCCGCTGCAATCGCCTGCGCACTGGATATTGACGCGGCACAAATCAAGCAGGGTCTCGAAACGGTGCAACCGGTTGGCGGTCGACTGCAGCCGGTCAGATCGGCTTGTGGTGCAACGCTATACGACGATAGTTACAACGCCAATCCGCTGAGCGTAGCCGCCGCAACCGCGTTTCTCGCCAGCCAGTCGGGTGACACCTGGCTGGTGCTTGGCGATATGGCTGAGCTTGGCAGTGAGTCAGCAGCGCTGCACGCACAAAGCGGCAGCCTGGCCAAACAAATGGGCGTCAAGCATTTGTTGGCGACGGGTGAATTGTCACGCCACTCAGTCGATGCATTTGGCAGTGGCGGGCAGTGGCTCGCATCGGTCGACGATATCGTCGACGAGTTGCAACGTTCATTGTCCGGCGATGAATTTGTCCTCGTCAAGGGCTCCCGCTCCATGGGCATGGAGCACGTTGTCAGTGCATTGCGCGCGTCTGCGGACGTGGCGGGAGGTGCTTGAGCATGTTGCTGTACCTGACTGAATATCTGGCCCAGTTCGAATCAGGCTTCAATGTCTTCAGCTATCTCACCATGCGCGCCATTCTGGGTGCTTTGACGGCGCTCATCCTGTCGTTCGTTATCGGCCCGAGAATGATTGCCAAGCTCAGCGTGAACCAGGTGGGCCAGCCGATTCGTGAGTCTGGTCCGGCAACGCATTTGCCCAAAGCGGGCACACCCACCATGGGTGGTGCGTTGATATTGAGTGCAATTGTCGTGAGCACGGTGCTCTGGGCAGATCTTGAAAATCGCTATATATGGGTTGTGCTGTTTGTAACGCTGGCCTTCGGTGTCATCGGCTATATCGACGACTACCGTAAGTTGATATTGCAGGATCCGGCCGGGATGTCAGCGAAACAAAAAATCTTCTGGCAAACATCGGCAGCCTTGGCTGCCGCAATTGCGCTGTACATGATGGCTACCGATGACACCAGCACGTCGTTATTAATTCCCTATTTCAAGGATCTGGCTGTGCCGCTTGGCAAGTTCCAGATTGTCGTTACGGTTCTTTTTATTGTTGGCTTCAGCAATGCCGTCAATCTGACCGACGGGTTGGATGGACTGGCAATCATGCCAACGGTTCTGGTCGGTGGGGCGCTGGGCCTGTTCGCCTATGTGACCGGAAATGTAAATTTCTCTGAATACCTGGATATTCCCTACGTTAGCGGGACCGGTGAAATTCTCGTCTTTTGCGCAGCACTTGCTGGCGCGGGACTCGGCTTTCTCTGGTTTAACACTTATCCCGCACAGGTATTCATGGGCGATATTGGTGCACTTTCGCTTGGTGCAGCTCTGGGTGTTGTAGCGGTGGTCGTTCGGCAGGAAATTGTACTCGCCATCATGGGTGGAGTTTTTGTCGTCGAAACTGTGTCGGTCATAATTCAGGTGGCTTCCTTTAAGCTCACCGGCCGACGTGTGTTCCGGATGGCGCCGCTACATCACCATTTTGAATTAAAGGGCTGGGCGGAACCGAAAGTCATTGTCCGATTCTGGATCATTACGGTCATCCTGGTGCTGATCGGTCTGGCGAGCCTGAAAATCCGATGATTGCCGCGGCCAAAAAGAAGCGCGTATCGCGAAGGAAACCGGCGCAGAAAAAGCAGGTGGATCTCGTGTTTGGTCTTGGTGCGACCGGCTTGTCCGTGGCGCGATTTCTGCAACGCAAAAAGATCAAGGCGACCTTCGTTGACAGTCGCGAGGATCCGCCCGGGCTCGCGGAATTGGGCGAAATCAACCCCGATGCCGAAATAATCCTGGGCGATGTGTCAGGCAAGTTGCTGAAAAATGTCGCACGCATAATCGTCTCCCCTGGAATTGCCGATAGCGAACCGCTGCTGCGTGCTGCTCGCGAGAAAGGCATCGAAGTCGTTAGCGATATTGAATTGTTTGCACGCGATGCCGAGGCACCGTTTGTTGCAATAACAGGCTCGAATGGCAAAAGCACAGTGACCACCCTGTTGTCGCTAATGTGTGATGCAGCTGGCGTCAATGGCCTGGCCGGCGCAAACCTTGGTGAACCGGCACTGGATCTGCTCGATACAGATAAGCCAGATTTCTTCATTCTGGAATTATCCAGTTTTCAGTTGCAACGAACACTTGACCTGCCAGCGAAAATTGCCGTGTTGTTGAACATTTCGCCGGATCATCTCGACTGGCATGCAAGCGCTGAGCAATATCGCAGTGCGAAATACCGAATTTTCGAGCAGGCAGAGTCTGCTGTCATTAATCGAGCAGACGAGGATGTTGAGGAATATCTTGCCAAAGACATGCCGCGTATCAGCTTTGGACTTGATGCTCCTGCAGATGGACAGTATGGGCTGGTGGAGGATGAGGGCGAGCAATTCCTGGCGCGTGGTGATCAGCTGCTTTTGTCAGGCGCAGATATAGCGATGGTTGGAAGCCACAACCAGGCCAATGCACTCGCAGCACTTGCAACAGGCGAGCTAATGGGTCTTCCCTTGTCGGCCATGCTGCAGGTATTGAATGAATTTCCCGGCTTACCGCATCGCATGCAATACGTCGGTCACAAAGGTCGTGCAGATTTCATCAATGATTCCAAAGCGACCAATGTGGGTGCAGCGATCGCATCGGTTGATTCGATCGATGGGCGGGTTGTCCTGATAGCTGGCGGCCAGGGCAAAGGTGGTGACTTTGCAGAACTGGCGAGATCGGTGTTCGGCAAACTACGGGTTGCGATCCTGATTGGTGAGGACGCGCCGTTGCTGGAGGAAGCATTTGTTGATCTGGCTCCCAGCGAGCGTGCGGATGATATGCACGCTGCCGTGGTAAAGGCCGCCGAGCTTGCCGGGGAAGGCGATACGGTTTTGCTCGCACCAGCGTGTGCAAGCTTCGATCAGTATCCGAATTATCAGAAACGCGGTGAAGACTTTTGCCGTGCGGTGGAGGCATTGGCGCAATGAGTGTCAATAGCATAACGATGCCATTCCCGGTACGGCTGCGCACGCCACTGCGCATCGACCCGGTCCTCTTTGGGTTAGCGTTGACCCTGTTGCTCGGTGGTATGGTGATTCTTGCCTCGGCGTCGATTTCGATTGCCGACAACGCAACCGACAACCCGTTTTTCTATGTCGGTCGACAGGCTGTTGCGGCACTTATTGGTCTTGCAGCAGGTTTTGTTTGCCTGTTCATTCCGATGCGTTTCTGGGGCAACCTGGGTCCACTGATGTTGTTGATCGGGCTGGCCTTGCTGCTGGTCGTCTTGCTGCCAGGCGTTGGCTACACGGTCAACGGCTCGACCCGTTGGTTGCGCTTCGGTTTCATCAACCTGCAGGTGTCGGAGCCCGCGCGCCTGTGCCTGATTATTTACCTTGCCGGGTACCTGGTTCGACAGAACAAATCACTGCGTGAGCAATTCACAGGCTTCCTGCGGCCAATGCTGGTCCTGAGCCTGGCCTGCGCGTTGCTACTTGCAGAGCCCGATTTTGGCGCTGCCATCGTGCTGCTTACAACGACTTTGGCGATGCTGTTTGTAGCTGGCGCACGCTTTCGCGATTTCTTCCTTTTCTTTGGCGCGACGGTCGTATCAATGGCGGCCCTTGCCCTGACTTCGCCGTATCGACTGAAGCGACTAACCGGCTTCCTCGATCCGTGGTCGGATCCCTATGATTCCGGGTTTCAGCTAACGCAGTCACTGATCGCAATCGGCAGGGGTGAGTGGCTTGGCGTTGGCCTTGGTAGCGGCGTACAAAAATTATTTTACCTGCCCGAGGCGCACACAGATTTCGTGTTCGCGGTGTTTGCAGAAGAGTTTGGGCTGCTCGGTACAGTGGTCCTGATTGCGCTCTTCCTGGGTTTGCTGTGGCGAATTTTCACGCTTGGCATTCGTGCCGCAAAGTCGGAGCGGTTTTTCGAAGCGTATCTGGCAATCGGTCTTGGCACCTGGCTTGGCTTGCAGGCATTTATCAATGTTGGTGTGAACATGGGCATGTTGCCGACAAAAGGACTCACCCTGCCGCTGATCAGTTATGGCCGTAGCAGCATGATTGTTGCGTTGGTGAGTATTGGTTTGTTGCTCAGGATTCATCATGAACTGGCCGTTGACGCAAGGCCGGCAAACACCAGGCAGAAATCACGGAGTCGTCGCAAATGAGCGGCCGCAGCAACAATCGCCCGATACTGGTGATGGCTGGCGGCACCGGCGGACACGTCTATCCGGCGCTGGCGGTTGCACACGCTTTGCAGCAGCGCTCACGTGACATTGTCTGGTTGGGCACACACCGTGGTATCGAATCACGCGTGGTGCCGGCCGCCGGAATTGAAATTGAGTGGATAAGTGTTACCGGATTGCGGCACAAGGGCATGCTGGCACTTTTCGCAGCGCCATTTCGCCTGAGCCTTGCATTGTTTCAATCCTTACGCGTGATGTTCCGCCACCGTCCCGCTGCAGTGCTTGGTATGGGCGGTTTCGTCAGCGGCCCCGGTGGACTTGCTGCCTGGCTCACTCGTCGCCCGCTGCTTATTCACGAACAAAATGCCGTTGCGGGCTTAACGAATCGTCTTCTGGCGCGTCTTGCCCGGGTTGTGCTGCAAGCCTTCCCGGGCAGTTTTTCCGCCACAGTAAAAACGGAAACTGTGGGTAACCCGGTGCGCGCCGACATCACGGCGCTGGATGATCCGACTACTCGCTATGCTGATCGTGCCGGGCCGTTACGGTTATTGGTCCTTGGCGGCAGCCAGGGCGCGCTTGCACTGAACCGTGCTGTACCGGCGGCCCTCGCGTTGTTGCCGCAGAGCATGCGCCCACACGTACGTCACCAGGCGGGAGAACGAACTCTGGAAACGGCTGGCAAAGCTTATGCCGGGCACGGTATAGAAGTGGAGCTCTGCCCATTCATAGAAGACATGGCCGCGGCCTACGCCTGGGCAGACCTGGTCGTATGTCGGGCCGGGGCGCTAACCGTCGCGGAGCTGTCCGCGGCAGGTTTGCCCGCCATTTTCGTGCCCTATCCCGCTGCCGTAGACGATCACCAGACCGCTAATGCTCGCGGCATGGTTGACGCCGGAGCGGCTGCGGTTTTGCAAGAAAGTGAATTGAGCGACCAATCTCTGGCCGATCTGCTGCACGAATGGCTGGTCAGCCGCGACGGCTTGCTCAAAAGAGCGCAGCAAGCGCGCTCACTGGCGCAACCTGATGCGCTGGAGCGTATTACAAACCTGTGTCTTGAGGCTGCCGGCGAACCTGGGAGTGCCACAGCATGATCAAACGTATGCGTCGCATAAACCGCGTTCACTTTGTTGGTATCGGCGGTTCAGGCATGTCTGGCATTGCCGAGGTGATGTTGAGTCTTGGCTACCAGGTGCAGGGATCCGACCTGAAGAGCAATACCCAGGTCAAACGACTACAGAGCCTGGGCGCAACAGTATTTATTGGTCATGATGCCGATAATATTCGTGACGCTGATGCGGTGGTCGTATCCAGCGCGGTCGATGAAACCAACCCGGAAGTTGCGGCGGCGCGAGATGCGTTGCTGCCGATCGTGCCACGTGCAGAGATGCTTGCCGAGTTGATGCGTTTTCGCTATTCGATCGCGGTTGGCGGCACACATGGCAAAACAACCACCACCAGCCTGGTCGCCAGCGTCCTGGCAGAGGGCGGGCTTGATCCGACCTTCGTCATCGGCGGGCGCCTGAAAAGCGCTGACGCAAATGCACGCCTTGGCCAGGGCGAATACCTGGTTGCCGAAGCAGACGAGAGTTACGCTTCTTTTGTGCACCTGAAACCGATGCTGGCAATTGTGACCAACATCGATGCGGATCATATGTCGACTTACGACGGCGACATGGACAAGTTACGCAGCAGTTTCGTCGAGTTCTTGCACAACCTGCCGTTCTACGGCCTGGCGATATTGTGCGCCGATGATCCGGGCATCGGCGCGATTCTGGGCAGCGTCGGACGATCGATTGTTACTTACGGCGTGGAAAACGAAGCCGACGTAAGGGCAGAAAATATTAATTTTGCCGAAGGCCAGGCTACATTCGATGTCGTTCGTGTCGATCGCGAAGAATCGCTGAAAATA
>PVMS01179211.1_pt1 | contig 10335 bp, 6 predicted proteins | sample 1853461 | NCBI WGS metagenome assembly PVMS01 (sample SAMN08582032, study PRJNA380276) | Marine sediment metagenome, whole genome shotgun sequencing project. | isolation source: ocean sediment barecode stripped | collected 2017
AAATGGCTTGGACATGATCTGGACTTGGTGGATTGGTTAAATTTTAATGATCAGGAAGGATACGACAGCTACTTGCAATTCATAAAACCCGGTTTTGCTTTCTGGCGTAAACTTGCGATCAGGTGAGAAAAGATGTTTCTCCGGCAGCGGGATTTTATCATCTCGACAGAATAGTTAGAATAGTGGCATCCCCGATATCTGAAAGTCCATTCCGTTAGTGATAGAATGAGTCTTATAATCGGTGCATAAGGAGAGTGTTAACTCGATGGGAATTAAACAATGGAAAATTCAGGACAAAATTCTTAACCGTTGAGCCTCTGATCAGAGCCAGGTGTATTAAACTGGCTCAGTCACCCGGATATGCTTGAGCTGAAGAATTGAAATTATTATTACTGAATCAAAAAGAATAAATTTGGGGATGCGCAGTGATGGGTAAAGTTTGTGCAGGTAATTTGTGACTGAAACCATTCAACTTACCGTTGAAATGGGTGCGGTAATGGCAATATTGTTGTTGACGATTTGTTTATTCGCGTTTGAAATTGTCAGGGTGGACGTGGCGGGAATTTCGGTGATGGTGTTAATTGGATTAACCTCCCTGGTTCCCGGCTACGATGGGCTGGTTTCATCCGAGCAACTGTTTAGCGGATTTTCCAGTAATGCAGTAATTTCAATTATTGCGGTCATGATTATAGGTGCAGGTCTGGATCGAACCGGCGTCATGGGCCAGCTTGCAAACAAAATCCTGAAATACGGTGGCAATACAGAGGGAAGGGTCATTATGATTCTTTCCAGTGTGGTGGGTCTAATTTCCAGCTTCCTGCAAAATATTGGTGCAGCGGCTCTATTTTCACCAGTGGTCAGTCGAATTGCCCGGAGGGGCAATCTTGCGATATCGCGATTGCTGATGCCGATGGGATTCTGCGCAATTTTGGGAGGGACTGTAACAATGGTTGGCTCCAGTCCTTTGATATTACTCAATGATTTAATCCAGAATTCCAATCAGGCAGTGCCGGGAAGAGCTGTGGTAATGGAGCAATTCGGCATGTTTTCTGTCACGCCCATCGGCCTCGTGTTGCTGTTTTGCGGAATTTTTTATTTCGTATTTCTCGGTCGATTTGTATTGCCAGTGATCAAGGATAAACCGGGGGAGTCCGGCAATATGCTGAAATATTTTAAAGAAGTTTATGGTATTGAAGGTGAGGTATACGAATGTGTCATAACCAGAGAAAGCCCATTGATAGGGAGGACGCTTTCTGAAATTGACGCCGCCGGCAGGGCAGGCTGGATAGTCGCAATTAGAAACGCACATGAGCTGGTCGTGGCGCCTCGAGGTGATACGGAATTTTGGGATGGGAGTGAGATGGCCATCATGGGGCGCAGGGACGCCGTTTACGAGTTTGCAAAGGAATATGCACTACTGGTAAAAAATGAAATGGACGTATTTGCGGAAGTTCTGAGTTCCAGCAGTGCGGGCATTGCGGAAATTGTAATTCCACCGGATTCCTCGTTAATCGGAAAATCGTTACGGGAGGTGGAACTGCGAAAGCGGTACGATGCGACCGTCCTGTCAATTTTTCGAGCGGACGATGTCGTTGACACGGGATTCCCGGAGTTTGTGCTCCAATCCGGCGATACCCTCGTGGTTCATATTAACTGGAGCAATTTGGGCGCAATTGCAGACACCAAACATGATTTTGTTGTAGTAACTGACTTTCCCAGGGCAGATGACCGACCAGAGAAGCTTAAATTTGCGGCCCTGTTTTTTGCGCTGACGCTTTTCCTGATCTTGTTTACTGATGTGCGCTTGTCTGTCGCCTTGATGACCGGGGCAGTTGGCATGATTCTGACCGGGGTTATAAAAATTGAGGAAGCTTACCGGGCGATTGGCTGGCAGAGCGTATTTCTACTGGCCAGTTTGATACCCCTTGGCATAGCAGTTGAGAATACCGGAACAGCTGCCTGGGTTGCACAACACGTATTATTTTATCTTGACGGTTTACCGATCTGGGTGCTGCAGACGGTCATCGCCATACTGGCCTCAATGTTTACGTTGATCATCTCTAATGTCGGAGCCACAGTATTGCTGGTGCCTTTGGCAATAAATATCGCAATTGGTGCTGGTGCAAATCCTGCGGTATTTGCATTGACGGTTGCTTTGGCTACGTCAAATTCCTTTCTCATTCCTACCCACCAGGTTAACGCCTTGATCATGGGACCCGGAGGCTACCAGGTATCAGATTTTCTTAAAGCTGGAAGCATCATGACAATAATGTTCATATTTGTCATTATTACCATGCTGAATACATTTTATTAGCAGACTCCCAGGGCTCCTTAACATGACAGGTGCAACAGTGGTCGGCAATAAATCAGCCATCAACCAAGCGTAGGAACCGCAACTGATAATTTCTTTTTCCATATTGCCGGAGCGGTGTGGTGTACTGACTCTCCGCGGCTGTCTACAGCAACAGTGACAGGCATTTCGTCCACTTCAAATTCGTAGATAGCTTCCATTCCCAGGTCTTCGAACGCCACTACTCTTGCTGATTTTATGGCTTTGGAAACCAGGTACGCTGCGCCGCCCACCGCGATTAAATACACCGATTGGTGTTGTTTTATTTTTTCGATAGTTTCCTCGCCTCTTTCCGCTTTTCCGATCATTCCCAGGACACCGGCTTGCTCCAGCATCATGTCGGTAAATTTGTCCATTCTGGTGGCGGTGGTCGGTCCGGCAGGCCCAACTACTTCATTGCCAACGGCATCCACAGGACCCACGTAGTAGATAAAGCGATTACGAAAGTCCACTCCATTTGGCAGGGGCTTGCCAGCCGCAAAGTATTCTGCGATACGTTTATGCGCCGCATCACGACCGGTCAAAAGTTTTCCGGATAACAAAATAGTCTGGCCAGGCTGCCAGCTTTTGATTTCTTCCCGGGTGATAGTATCAAGATCTGCCGAAACAGTATTGTCACCCCTTTCCTGGGTGATATCTGGCCAATTTTCCAATTTTGGCTGTTCTAAAATCGCAGGGCCTGATCCATCCAGGGTAAAGTGGATATGGCGGGTTGCTGCACAATTCGGAATCATCGCCACCGGTAAAGACGCTGCATGAGTAGGGTAATCTTTTACTTTTACGTCCAGTACCGTAGTTACCCCACCGAGTCCCTGTGCGCCAATTCCCAGCAAATTAACTTTTTCATATAACTCCAGACGTAGCTCTTCGATGCTGTTGTCAGGGCCTTTATCGATCAATGTCTGGATGTCGATTGTATCCATCAACGCTTCCTTGGCTAGCAGCATGGCTTTCTCCGCACTGCCACCGAGTCCTATTCCCAGTATTCCGGGGGGGCACCATCCTGCGCCCATTGTCGGGAGTGTTTCCAGTACCCAATCCACTACGCTGTCGCTGGGATTCAATATTTTGAAACTGCTTTTGTTTTCGGACCCGCCGCCCTTTGCAGAAACGACTAAATCCACATTGTCTCCTTCTACCAACTCCACATGTATCACTGCCGGCGAATTGTCATTGGTATTTTTTCTCTGACCGATAGGGGGTGAAACGATGGATGGCCGGAGGGGATTTTCCTGATTCAGGTATGCCTGGCGAACACCTTCGTTAATCATTTCATTAAGGGTTTTATTCGAATCCCATGTGACGTTCATGCCGATTTTGACGAATACCACGACAATACCGGTGTCCTGGCAAATAGGCCGCTTGCCCTGGGCTGCCATTTTAGAATTGATTAGAATCTGGGATATGGCATTTCGAGCAGGATCGGATTTTTCCCGTAAATAGGCCTGGTGCATGGCATCTACAAAATCCCGGGAGTGATAATAGGAAATATATTGCAGCGCGTCTGCAACACTCTGAACTACATCATCTTCTTTAATTATGGACATGTGAAATTAGCTCTTTGGACAGTAGACAATGGTTATAATACTATCAACCTTGCCAGTCAAATAAGTCGTTGTTATGCCATCGGGAATAGAATGTTTCACGGAATCTCCAGGGAATAATGTGAATTTATCCAGGCTATTTCCAGTAATGGCGGGTTGTTTTCTCATCATGATTTTTTCTTCAGGAAATCCTGTCTTCGCACATCATGTGTTGCCTAAACACAATCTGAAATGTAGTAAAAACTTTCCCTGTCCCAAGGAACTGGAGCGCCGAATCGACTTCTGGATTCAGGTTTTCAAAGGATGGGACAGTAAAACTGCGATATTTCACGACCCCGAGGTTCCAGAACGTGTGTATTCGGTTGTGAGAACTGGAGATGGTTGCAGTAGGAGGGTTGCTAAAAAAATTAAAAAGGAAAGGAAAAAAATTAAAACGGGCCTATACAATGCGGCAGCTAAAGTTGAATCAGGTGCAAGTCTTAATTCCGGCGACGTATTTCATTTCTCGAAATTATTCCCATCAGGAAATCCAAGCCAGATGCGAAGAGCAGCAGAAAATATTCGCTGTCAGAGTGGGGTGAAAGATAGTTTTCTGGCGGGATTGCAACGTTTTAATCGATATAGCTATCTGGTCGACACAGTAATGCAGCAATATGGCCTGCCACCTGAAATACGTTATTTGCCCTTTGTAGAGTCTTCCTATAACCCTGCGGCATATTCCAAGGCAGGTGCGGCAGGTATGTGGCAAATTATGCCGAGAACTGCACGGACCCTGGGGCTTGAACTGGATGCAACCCTTGATGAAAGACTGGATCCGGAAGCCGCAACCCGTGCCGCAGCCAGGTACCTGGTCAAATCCAGAAACTCACTGACTGAACTGGCCAGATCAATAGATCCAAACATTACCGATCAGGAAATAAATCCATTTGTGATTACATCCTATAACTATGGATTAAATGGGATGCGACGTGCTATCCGTGCTGTAGGACCTGACTATTTGAGTGTGCTGCAAAATTACAAGTCCCCGAAATTTCAAATCGCCGTTAAAAATTTTTATTCCAGTTTCCTGGCGGCAAGACATGTCACAATAAATGCGCAAAAGTATTTTGAGAATATTACGAAAGAGGAAAAAATTGTATACCAGGCCGTTGTCCTGAAAAATGCCGCTTCCGTTGTTCGCATCAAATCTGTATTTAGTGTATCGGAATCAGAGTTAAAGCTACTCAATCTTGGCTTAACCAGATTTATATGGCATGGCTGGCGGATGATACCAGCGGGCTACCAGTTAAAATTGCCCCATCGCAGCGATGGATACAAAACGGCGATAGCCAAGCTGGAATCCCTGGCACCTGAAACCGTTGCACCGGGTTCTGATAACTATGTTGTTCGAAAAGGTGATACCGCTTGTGGTATTTCCAGGGCCTTGAAAGTTAATTGTCGAGAATTGATCAACATTAACCGGCTGGGTAAAAAAGCGGTAATCAGAGTTGGCCAGAAACTGGTGATTCCGAGGCAACTGGTTGTCGTTTCGAATACCAGCAGTAATACCCAGAGACAATCGGATACTCTGATTGTGAGTCGCTCACCAAACGAGCTAACCTACCGGGTGAAACGGGGAGATACTGCGTGCGCTATTGCTGAAAAATTAAATGTGAACTGCCGTTTGCTGATTAGCGTAAATCAATTGGGGCGAAAGGCCAATATATATATTGGGCAAAAGCTGATCGTTCCAGGGACCGCGTCACAGACAGGATTGATGGCTGCACTGGACGAAAACAACAGGTATCTGGTGCGTAAAGGCGATTTCGCCTGTTCTATAGCCAGTCGTTTCTCCGTGAATTGCTCTGATCTGAAACGGGTTAATCGCCTGAACAAAAAGGCGACCATATTCCCAGGTCAAAAATTAATTATTCCAGGGTTGGAAGTTCCCGATACCACAGAAACAGTGGAACAATTAGCCCGGTTGGATCAGGCAATTGCCGAAGCATCCAGGCAGTCAAATAGCAAATCCCAGGGTCGCACAGAAAATCCCGAACTCTCAAATTTGCTTGATACATTGCCTGATTTGAGCATTTCTATCACGGGAACATCGGGCAACCCGATTTACCAGATTCGAATTGAGGCCGATGAAACCCTGGGGCACTATTCTGACTGGTTGGGTACGAGATCTACAAATGCTATTCGAAAATTAAATAAAATGCGATCAGGTGATACGCTTCGCATTGGTCGAACACTGAAACTACCCATTACCTCGGGGAATATGGTAGTTAATTTTGAACAGAAGCGTATCGAATACCACCAGGTACTCAGTGAATCGCTGAAAGAGCACTACACTGTGGTCGGAATTGAGCAGTATTCTGTTCGCTCCGGGGATTCGATCTGGTCTCTATCCAGGCAGTCGGGATTTCCCGTGTGGTTGCTTTACCGATTGAACCCCGAGCTTAAAATTTCCAGTTTGCGAAGGAATCAGGTTATTCTGCTGCCGAAATTGCAGGAAAACTAGGGCATGGCAGCAACGACGTGGTAATTGAGAACATCGCTAGTCAATGGGCAGGCTGGGATCATTTCCCCATTCCGACCAGGACCCGGCATAACCACGAATATTTTTAAACCCCAGCGACCTGAGCATCACGAAACTATGGGACGAACGTTGATGCGTCTGGCAGTGGACGATTATCTCCCGGTCCTGGTAAATTTCCCGGTCTTTTAACAGCTTCATCAAATCTTCATGGGATTTGAATCTGCGGCTTCTGTCAGAATCAATGGTATCCAGCCAATTCAGGTTTATCGATCCGGGTATGTGGCCTTTGCGTAACGATGGCGATTTTAAACCGTTGTATTCGTCGGGTGAGCGTGCGTCCAGAATTATCACATCCGGGTTGTTCAGGGAATCGACCACATATTTCTTGTCAGCAATAACTTCCCCACGCATCTCAATAGCGAATGTTCCGGCGTGCGGCGTTCCAGATATAACTTCCACAGGCAGTTTCCCGTCAATCCAGGCTGTCATGCCACCGTTTAACAGCGATTGACTGCCGTGATTTACGGCCTCCAGTGTCCACAGAAACCGGCAGGCATTGACATTATAGTCATGGTCATAAGCGATCACGTGACTGTGATTGTGCATACCCGCGGTTCTGAGTACCTGCTGCAGATTTTCAGCACTGGGTAATAAACCAGGGGCAGGGGGGGTGCCAAGCCGAAGTAGCCCGGCGTCCATATGCACCGCGCCGGGAATATGACCACGATGGAATTCTTCCGTGCTGCCTAAATCTACTATGAGCAAATTGGCGGCAGACAAATTGGCCAGCAGCTCTTCTGATTCAGTAATGTAAGGCAACATGTTTTGCTGTACAGGGATTCATAGTATGAAATATTCGGGCGTAACCGCTGCATCGGTTAGAATACCCATAATTTGATGAATTATAACGATTATCCAGCAATTTTCCGGGTGATGCATGTCGAACTTTTATAAAAAGTTGCTGAACAGCTGGAACCGGCAAAATTCATTACTTTGTGTTGGCCTTGATCCTGATCTGGAAAGACTTCCCAGATCTTTAAAAACGGCCAGGGAACCCCTCTATAGCTTTAACAAGGAAATTATTGATGCTACTGCACAATGGGTATGCGGTTTCAAACCCCAGGCAGCATTTTACTCGGCTATCGGTGCAGAATCCCAGCTGGAAAAAACCATTCACTATATAAAGTCAGCATACCCGGATCTGGTTGTCATTCTGGATGCCAAGAGAGGCGATATTGGCTCTACTGCAAGTATGTATGCAAAAGAGGCGTTTGACCGATACCAGGCTGATGCTGTGACGGTCAACCCGTATATGGGTGGTGATAGCATGGCACCCTTTCTGGACTATAAAAATCGGGGCGTAATAATTTTGTGCCGGACGTCAAACCCGGGTAGTGGTGATTTGCAGAATCTCATCTGTGATGGCGACCCAGTTTATCAACGGGTCGCTTATCTGGCGGCTTCAGCGTGGAATAAAAACAACAATGTTGCCCTTGTTGTTGGGGCGACTTACCCTGAAATTGTCAGGGAAGTTCGGCATATTGTCGGAAACATGCCGCTACTGGTACCGGGTATTGGCACCCAGGGAGGGGACCTTGAAGCCGTGATCAGGAATGGAAAAACAGAAGACGGACTTGGGTTAATTATTAATGTTTCCCGTGACGTGATTTATGCTGGAGACGATACGAATTTCGCTTCTGCCGCAGCCGGGCAGGCACAGAAAATTTGTAACCAGGTCAACAAGTATCGTGCCCAGTAAAAAACCGTTTATTGCTATGACAGCTAATAGCGTTAACTCCGGATTTAATGTGGGTCTTTTCATAACCTGTCTGGTAGATTTGTTCAGGCCCCAGGTCGGATTTGCAGCGGTACGCCTGATCGAGCAATGTGGTTGCAACGTTTCAGTTCCTCGACAAAGTTGTTGTGGGCAACCGGCGTACAACAGTGGTGATGATGCTAAAGCGCAAGTACTTGCAAAAAACCTGATCGAACAGTTCGAGAAATTTGATTTCGTCGTGGCACCATCCGGCTCGTGCGCAGCAATGGTTAAAGAACATTTTCCAGCACTGTTAGGTGATGATTCAAACTGGAATGGTCGTGCACTAAAACTGGCTGGAAAAACATATGAATTGTCACAATTCCTGGTTGACGTAATGGATATCAAGCCGGATCAAAAATCTAACCGATTCCTGGTCGATAAAAAGATAACCTACCACGATTCCTGCTCCGGGTTAAGGGAACTTGGGGTTAGATCTCAACCGCGAAAACTCTTAGCCCAGCATGCTGGCGTTAAAATTCATGAAATGGACAATTCTGAAATATGTTGCGGATTTGGCGGCACTTTTTGCATCAAGTATCCCGAAATTTCAACTCGCCTGGTAGACAATAAAATTGAAGGGATCGAAAAAGCCGATGCAGAAATGGTGCTGGGTGGTGATCTTGGCTGTTTGATGAATATTACAGGGCGTTTAAAGAGAAGCGGAAATCCGACTAATGTGTTTCATTTTGCGGAGCTGTTACTGGGGGAAGATCCCGGCGCAGGAATTGCCGACCCGCCAGTAAAAGATTAAGCCCATGCGGGTTTCGTCAGGAAATTTTAAAGAAGCTTCGAGAGCCGCGTTGCTCGATGATCAATTGCGCTCAGCCCTTGGCAGAGCGGAGGGCGGGTTTGTAGACGCCCGTCAGACAGCCATTGCCAAATTGAAAAATTTCGAGGCCTTTCGCAGTTACGGACAGAGGGTAAAAGATCATACATTAAAGCATCTCGATTACTACCTCGAGCAATTTGAATCCAATGTTGTTCGCAATGGTGGTCATGTCCATTGGGCCAGAAACGGAGAAGAGGCGAATCAGATAATTCTGGAAATCTGTGCCGATGCAGGCGCCAGGAAAATTATAAAAGGAAAGTCCATGGTATCGGAAGAGGCGGCAACAAACAAATCATTGCAAGAGCATGGATACGAAGTACTTGAAACAGATCTGGGTGAGTACATCATCCAGCTGGCAAATGAATTTCCCAGCCACATCATTGCTCCTGCCGTGCACAAGTCCAGGAAAGATATCACCGACCTGTTTTATGAGCATCACTCGAAGCTCGGTTATCACAAGAAAGTAACAGAACACCAGGATATCGTTGAACAGGCTCGTCAGGTATTGCGGGACCATTTCTGTAGTGCCGATGTGGGAATCACGGGCGCCAATTTTCTGGTGGCCGAATCTGGTTCAGTGGTCGTTGTTACAAACGAGGGAAATGGAGATCTCACCGCGTCCTTGCCAAAGGTGCATATTGTTACGGCAAGTATTGAAAAAGTCATACCTGACCTGGAATCGCTGGGTGGATTTTTGAGGCTGCTTGGGCGTAGTGCAACGGGCCAGATTATGAGTGTCTATACCTCACTGTTTAATGGGCCCAAAAGGCCGGGTGACCTGGATGGTCCGGATCAATTCCATGTGGTATTACTGGATAATGGCCGATCCGAAATTCTTGGTGGCGATTTCCAGGATATTCTACGTTGTATACGCTGCGGAGCCTGTTTAAATCATTGCCCGGTCTACAGCAGTGTCGGCGGTCATGCTTATGGGTGGGTATATCCGGGTCCGATGGGGTCAGTACTGACACCGATCCTGGTAGGGCAAACAAACGCGATGGATTTGCCGAATGCCTGTACTTTGAACGGAAGATGCCAGACAGTTTGCCCGGTAAAAATTCCGTTACCGTCTTTACTGCGGAAACATCGATCAGACCTGGTCAAACAGGGAGCGACTACCAGGATGCAAAGATCCGGACTCTGGGTATGGTATTCATTAGCAAGACGACCCGGATGGTACTGCCAGGTAACCAAGATCATGATTATGCTGCTGGCCAGCCTGCAAAATATTCAACCAGTTATCTCAAGAGGAAAGTTTAACTGGTTGCCATT
>PVMS01036249.1_pt1 | contig 10334 bp, 11 predicted proteins | sample 1853461 | NCBI WGS metagenome assembly PVMS01 (sample SAMN08582032, study PRJNA380276) | Marine sediment metagenome, whole genome shotgun sequencing project. | isolation source: ocean sediment barecode stripped | collected 2017
ACCAGTGTATAGCGCAGGGCAAGATGATTTTTGAGGTCGGCAGGTTCCTTTGGCCGACCGTTTGCTGCCCAGTAAGCGGGGCTTGCGCAGACGAGTACACGCACGGGTGTCAGCTTGCGCGCAACCAGCGTTGAGTCGCCTAGTTTCGCGATGCGAATGCCGAGATCAAAACCTTCGGCGACGAGATCAACCTGGCGGTCATTAAAGTCCACCGTCACGTTGACGGCCGGATGACGCTGCATGAACATGACAAGCACCGGACCCAGATGCTGCAAGCCAAACGATAGCGGCGCGGCGATGCGGACAGGGCCGGAGAGTTCAGCATCCGCCTCGGTCACGCCCGCTTCTGCGGCGGCTACCTCGGCGAGAATGGCCGTGCAGCGTTTTTGGAATTCAGCCCCCGCATCCGTGAGAGACAAGTGCCGCGTTGTGCGGGTCATCAGGCTCACGCCGAGCCGCTTTTCGAGATCGGCCAGCCGTTTGCTGACGGCCGATTTGGCCATATCCATCCGTTCGGCAGCCCCACTGATACTGCCGGCGTCGGCCACCGTAGCGAAGATCTCCATTTCCAGCAGGCGGTTCATTATTGTTCATATTACACGAACAATCATTTCTATAAACGCTGCACGGCCATTCTCGCCGAGGTAGCCGCTGCAGAAGCGGGCGTGACCGAGGCGGATGCTGAACTCTCGGGCCCTATTCGCATCGCCGCGCCGCTATCGTTTGGCTTGCAGCATCTGGGCCCGGTGTTGGTTAAGTTCATGCAGCGTCATCCGGACGTCAACGTGACGCTGGACTTTAATGACCGCCAGGTTGATCTCGTCGCCGAAGGTTTTGATCTCGGCATTCGCATCGCGAAGCTAGGCGACTCAACGCTGGTTGCTCGCAAGCTGACACCCGTGCGTCTACTCGTCTGCGCAAGTCCCGCTTACTGGGCAGCAAACGGTCGGCCAAAGGAACCTGCCGACCTCAAAAATCATCTTGCCCTGCGCTATACACTGGCTGCGCAACGCAACTGGACCTATACAGCACCGGATGGCACACGCGGGTCCGTCACCGTACCAACGCGGCATGCAGCCAACAACGGTGCCTTTCTTCGTGATGCAGCAGTCGCTGGAATCGCTATGGTGCGCCTGCCTGCATTTATCGTGTACGAACAGATCACGGCTCGGGAACTGGAGCCGGTACTGCTCAATTACCGCTGGAACGACATTCATGCCTGGGCCGTTTATCCGCGAACCCGCCGATTGCCGGCCCGCGTGCGCGCACTGATTGATTATCTGACCGAAGTCTTTGGCGAGACGCCGTATTGGGAAGCATGTTTGGCCGTCTCGTCCATACATGACAGTACCGTCGATTAAGATAGAGAACCTTCGCTCGAACCGAAGCCCGCATCGCGGGCTGACACGCGCTAACTCACCCGCGGGCCCATCAGAATCCCGCGATACTCCCAAACAAAACCCGCAAACGCCGCAATCCACGCGCCAGTCGAGATCTCAATCAATAGCATGTAGCCACCGCCACTCAGCGGGGCGGCAATTCGGGCGATGGCGGCGATGGTCACGGCCACATACAGTGCGACCGTGAAGCGACTCGCATGGAGTTTGCGGCCGGTGTGGCCGAGTGAGACACGGGTCATCACGGCGAGAATCATCGTTCCCATGGCGCCGACGGTGATGGCATGGAGCGCGCTGCTACTTGGCAGCATGTCGAGGAACGAGGCGCTGCCGAGCAACAGGTAGCCGACGACGATCCATCCGTATCCGACGTGCAGGATGAACAGCAGCGGCTCGCTAAATGTAGCGCGGCCACGCCAGCCCGAAAGGCGCAGACCGTGGACGAGCGCCGCCAGCAGTGCGAGGACACCCGTCAGGACGCTGAGCGGCAGCAAGCTGTCGGCGAGACCGACGGCCAGGGTCACTATGAGCGCGCCCGAGTCCAGCCAGGGTCGAACAAGCGGCAGGCGATCCACCCCCCTGGCGCGCAACCAGTTGCCAGTGAAAGCCGGAGTGATCCGGCCTCCAATGATGGCAATGAGCAAGATCACCAGGTGGGGCATGAAATAAAGAGCCGAGGACAGCGTCGGGCCAAACGCAGCGCTGTCGCCCATCAGGTAGGCGAAGTCCATTAGCGGGAACAGACTGACGATCAGCGCGACAATATAATTGCGGCGGTTCCTCGCGGCGACGATTTCGCGCGTCACCAAGTAGGACAGCATCACCGGAAAAGCGAGCTCTGCGGGAACAATGAGCGAGGCAGGCAGGCCGCCGGACAGTACCGAAACGATGCGACCCAGCATCCAGGCAGCGACCAGGAGACCGAGAGGGACCCCCTGCACCGGTGGGCGCCCGGTCCAGGTTGCGATCGCCGTCAGCAGAAACCCGGCCATGGCGGCGGCAATAAAACCGAACACCATCTCGTGAATGTGCCAGAACACCACATTGGTGGGGGCGCCGGGCCAGAAGACGCCATGCAGCAGGGCGAACCAGGCGGTGAGTCCGATGACGGCCCAGGCAGCAGTGAGCAGGAAGAACGGCCTGAATGCATAACTCAGGAGAATGGGTGGTGCCATCAATTTGTCGTGCCTTTTTCGAAATCCAATATCACGCAGCGCGTCTATTATCACCGATCTCAACCATCCGCGATTCTCGGCTGCACACAGCCAGGCAGAGCAGCGGCCATCGCCGTTTTGAGAGTGTCGATTACCTTGGGTCGCGGGAAGCTGGCTCTCCACGCGAGTGCGACTCTGCGACTCGGTACCGGTCGCACGAAACGCCGGATTTCGAGCAAACGCTGGGAGTAGCGATCGGCGCCCGCGGCCATGACCGGCAAGACCGTCAGGCCCATTCCTGATGCGACCATGTGACGGATGGTTTCCAGCGAGCTTCCCTCTGCCGTATAGACCGCGCCGTCATTGCCAAGCGCCTTTGGTGCACAAGCGGGGCAGGCCTCGACGACCTGGTCGCGAAAACAGTGCCCCGGGCCCAGCATCAGAATGGTTTCACCTTCCAGATTGGTCGGGCGCAGCTTGTTTCTCCGGGTCAACGGGTGGGCTGCAGGCAGCAGAACGACAAAGGGCTCATCGTAGAGCGGCAGCGTGACGATACCGGGCTCATCGAAGGGTAGAGAAATAATGATGACATCCAGCTCTCCCTGCTTGAGCCGCTCGGAAAGAACCGAGGTGAAGCTTTCTTCTATTTCCAGGGACATGCGCGGAGCCTGATCGCGCAGGCGCACGACGAGATCAGGAAACAGGTACGGTCCGATGGTATAGATGGCACCGATACGCAACGGGCTGGCGAGTTGATCGCTTTCGGCCCGCGCAACCTGGCGGACTGAATCCACGGCTTCCAATGCCTGTTTTGCTTTCTCGATGACGCGTCGGCCGGCCGGGGTGATTCGCACTTCGTGGCTCGCCCTTTCGAACAGCGTGACCCCCAGATCAGTTTCCAGTTTCTTGATGGCAACGCTCAGCGCCGGTTGGCTGACGTGGCAGGTAGCGGCTGCGCGTCCAAAATGGCGCTCCCGCGCAAGCGCCACGACATAACGGAGTTCGGATAGATTCATGCTGATGACCGATGATAGCTAAAAACTATTAAACCAGTAAAAATAATATATTGGAACTATGAGCTCGACAGGTCCAGACTAGCCCGAACAGTGGAGGGAGGGAGAGCGATGATCAGGAAGCTTGTTTTGGCGTCTGTGCTTGCAGCCGCAGTGACCATTTTGAACGCAGCGCCGCTGGGCTTGCCACCGGTGCCAATTCCCGCCAACAACCCACAGACTCCGGCCAAAATCGCGCTTGGCGACAAGTTGTTCAATGACACTCGATTCAGCGCCGACGGCAAAGTCAGCTGTGCGACCTGCCATGATCCGGCCAAGGCGTTTACTGACAATCTGCGCGTCTCAAAAGGTTTCAGGGACCTCACCGGTACGCGAAACGCACCCACGGTGATCAATGCCGCCTACATGACGTCCCAGTTCTGGGATGGCCGCGAGCCCGATCTGGAAGGGCAATCAAAGCAACCTCCCGTCAACCCGGTCGAAGGGGGCCTGGCGGATCACACGCCTCTCCTTGAGGTGATCAGGAGCGACGTTCAATACGTGGACGCCTTCAAGTCAGTATTTGGCATCGACGCGGCGGGCATCGACATGGATCACGTGGCCATGGCGATCGCGAGTTTCGAGCGAACGATCATCGCGGGCGATTCGCCTTTCGACAGGTACTATTTCGGCGGCGATCCACAGGCGATGAATGAAGCACAGATTCGCGGCCTCGAATTGTTTGTCGCCAAGGGACGTTGCGTTTCCTGTCACCGGATCGAGCAGACCCAGGCGCTGTTCACCGATAATCGCTTCCACAATATCGGCGTGGGTTTTAAACGCATCCAGGGCAAAGAGGCCGAGACGGCGCAGAGTTTCCTCAGGTCGAAGCGTGCGGGCGCCGATATCGACAAGACGGTGCTGACCAACGAAAACATGTCCGAACTTGGGCGCTTCGCCGTTACCGAAAACGTCACCGAGGTCGGGGCATTCAAGACGCCGACGCTGAGGAACATCGAAAAGACGGCGCCGTTCATGCACGACGGCAGCCTGGCCACGCTGGAAGACGTGGTGGATTTCTACAATAACGGTGGTCGCGATCAGAAAACCGATGCCTTGTCGGGGTTCCAGAGCGGCGGCATCCGTTCGCTCAATCTCACCATGCGCGAGCAAAAGGATCTGGTCGAGTTCATGAAAGCGCTGACCAGCCCCGGGCTGGATAAGCTTGCCAGCAACTAAGGGAGTCTGTCGTGAGTAAATACAGTCGAAGAAACTTCTTGAGGAGCGGCGGTGCGCTGCTTGCCGCTACAAGTCTCCCCTTGAGTGTCGTGGAGCTGGCTTTTGGGAAAGGCAGCGGGCAGAACTTCACCTTTGCCTACATTTCGGATTCCCACATCACGCATATCAAGGGCAATCAGTTCGTCAACAACTGGGATCGGGGGCTGATCCGCGCTGTTTCGGAAGCCAATCTGCTCGACCCGAAACCCGATTTTATTTTCTATGGCGGTGACATCGCACAGCTGGGGAAACCCGAAGAGATCGATCATGGCCTCGAGATTCTTTCAGGCCTGAAAACGGATGTTCATCATGTGATGGGCGAGCACGACTATTACCTTGATCTGGGCGAGCACTGGCGCAAGCGCCTGGGACCGGACCACTACAGTTTCGATCACAAGGGCGTTCATTTTGTTGTTCTCAACAGTATCCTGACTTTTGACGACTGGATGCATAACAAGTGGTCCAGCGGCGTGGAGCGAATGGGTCAAATGGCGCGGCTGGACAACCCCCAGGGCTCGCCCTTCATGGTCGGTGAGCCCCAGCGCGACTGGCTGAAGAAAGATCTTTCCAAAATCAGCAAAGACACGCCGGTGGTGGTGTTCTCGCACTCGCCGCTACAGAAGCTCTACAAGGGTTGGAATTTCTGGACCGACGACGCTGAACAGATTCAGGCCTTGCTCAAGCCTTTCGACAAGGTCACGGTGCTGTATGGTCATGTGCACCAGATCCAGTACAACCAGATCGGCAACATCAGCTTCCACGCCGCCATGGCGACCGCGTGGCCGTGGCCCTATCCGGCCAGCTACAAGCAATCAGGGGCGCATTTGCCCAAGCTGACGGTCGACATGAACCGTGCCGATCCTTTCTTCGAGCGTGACGCGACGGGTTGGCAGTTCATCAACATGGACAGCGGTAACGTCGATGTGCACTACAAGCTGCCGGACAACCAAAACCGGATCGTCGCCTATGATGAGAAGGTCGGTCATCCGGTAGACACTCGATTCCAGGCCGATGCCGATCGCATCCCGCCACAGACGCACTACTGAGCCGGAGGGGCTATTCCATGAACTCAAAAAAGATATTCCGGACGGTCGCGGCAGCTTCGCTCCTGGCCGTGAGCTTGTCTTTTCTGTCGGTCCAGGCCGACGAATTTACCCAGACTGACCTGGATCGCTGGCAGCAAGAGTATGAGTCGGTCGTCGCCCGTGGCGAAAAGGTTTTCCATGGTGGTCTGGGCAATGCAAACACGGTCTCCTGTGACCAGTGCCATCCGAACGGGGCCAACACTCATCCTGAAACCTACCCCAAGTTTCAGCAGCAGATAGGCAAGGTGGTGCCGCTGTGGCAGATGGTCAACTGGTGCATCCAGAATCCGCTCGAGGCCGAACCACTCGCGGCGGATGATCCCAGGATGGTGGCGCTACTGAGCTATATCACTTTCGAACGCAGAGGAGTGGAGTTGGCGCCGGGCAAGCATTGAGGGGCACTCAGGCAGACACGGACTCTGGCGTCGATGACTCACCTGCCATAGTCGGGTCTCGCTCCGTTCGACCCACGCCGATGTCCTGCAAGGCACAGTCCAGTTGCTGCCAGCGTTGCTCGGCTGTACCGGTGTAGCCCACCGACAGCCGGACCTGACCAGGGCGGATGCCCGCAATGGTCTTGTCCTCGTCGGACATTTCACTCGATGTGCTGGTACCCGAGCAGTTCATCAGGGTATCGAAGTAACCGAGGCTGACCGCCATGAACCCGAACCGATAGGTATTCTGCAAGCGGTCCATCAGCTCGTTGGCCTTTTCTTCCGAGCCCACATCCAGAGTGAGCAGACCACCATAGCCGTAGTCGGGGCAGCGCATGTCCTGTAGCAACTGGTAATCCGGGTGATCGGGCAGCCCGGTGTAGCACACCACGTGACCCTTTTCCTGAAGCCGTTCGGCCAGGTACATGGCGCGCTTGCTGTGTGCCTCCATACGAAGCGGCAGGTGCGGAATACGCAAACTGATGGCTGATGCAATCGTCGGGTCCATGGTCGGTCCCAGCAGCATCAGTGGACCGGTGTGCAAATCCATGAGCGACTGAATAAAGGATTCCTCGGCGCAAATCGCACCGCCGATAATGTCCGAGCCGCCACTGAGGAACTTCGTGATGCTGTGGACGATAATATCGGCGCCCAGTTGTTTCGGGCTCAGGATCAGGGGGCTGAAGGTGTTGTCGATGACCAGCGGCAGACCCCTTGCGTGTACGCACTCGGCCAGCAACGGAATATTGGCGACACGCAGCGTCGGATTGGCAATGCTTTCCGTGAAAACAAGCCTCGTATCGGGCGTAATGGCTGCCGCCACTGCATCCGGATCCGTGATGTCGACGAACGTCGTCGTGATACCAGACTTGATCGGCAGAAAGTCATGCAACAACGCATAGGTGCCGCCGTAAACGGTGTTGGAGGCGACGACATGGTCGCCGGCCTGGCAGAGCTGCAGAATCACCGCGGAGATAGCCGCCATGCCGCTGGCGGTGCAGTAGGCCGCTTCAGTGCCCTCCAGGGCCGCCAACTGTCGACCGAGGTTGTATACGGTCGGATTGAAGTGCCGACCATACAGGTAGCAACCTCCTGATCCCGGCCCTTTCTTGCCCTGGAAAAGTTCCGGCATTGTTCCCGGGTCCATCACCGTGAACGTGGTGCTGGCTTCGATCGACATGTTGACGCCGCCGTGTTCTCCAAACTCGTGGCGGAGATGGGCCAGTGCCTCGATAGGGTTCTTTACTTTCATGGTTTGTTACCACCGCGATTGCCTGATTGATGATCGTGGGGTTCATCAATTCGAATTTATAGACAAAGTATAGAATAAAATTTCATAGTATATGGTAGGATCGAATTTTATTCGAAATAACTATCCTATGAAACTGCTGGACCGAATCGACTACGAAATTATCAGGCTTTTGCGAAACAATGCACGGTTGTCAAACAAAGAGATTGCACAGAAGGTCGGGCTGGCGCCTTCTACTTGCCTCGGTCGCGTTCGCAGTTTGCAATCGTCGGGCGTGTTGACGGGGTTCCACGCGGAGGTCGATCCGCAAATCCTGGGGTTCGGGCTACAGGCGATGATCGCCGTTCGCCTGAAACGGCATTCGCATTCTGAGGTAGAGGCCTTTCGCGCCCATAGTCTGGCTCTGCCAGAAGTTGTTCAGCTCTATCATGTCGCGGGAGCGACCGATTTCCTGGTCCACGTCTGGGTGAGGGACTCGCAGCACTTGCGGGAACTTGCCATGAAGTCCTTTGCGGCCCGTGACGAGGTTTCCCACATGGAAACGGGGCTGATTTTTGAACACACCAGGAGTATGGACTTGCCGCCCGGCCCGGATGCATCCGAAGATGAGATCTAATCTAGTCTGACGCCTTTCCCGCAGACTTCTCGAAGGCTTCAAGTTGTTCCGGCGTCGCCTTTTCCTGGTGAAGACTTTTGTATTCGGAGTAGGGCATCCCGTAGACAATCTCGCGCGCCTGGTCGTAGTCCATCTCCACACCGTTCTCGGCGGCGGCCGATCGGTACCACTTGGAAATGCAATTTCGGCACATGTAAGCGAGGTTCATCAGATCAATATTCTGAACCTCCGGATATTTTTGCAGATGCCCGATCAGTTTTCGGTACACCCTTGATTCGATCTCGGTACGCACAGCATCATCTATTTCAGGTTGATCGGGCATGTTTGATTCCTCTACGAATCGGTTTCCGTGGCGAATTCACCCATCGTATCGAGTACGCCCATGTTCTCGAGATGCCGCAGCTGTTCCTGCCAGGACATGACGGGTTGTTGCTCAAACCATTCAACATAATCCCGCGGACATTCGGTCCCGTCGTTGCTATTGACGGGTGATCCGAACGCAGCGTCATCCATATTGTCATAGAAGCCCGGATCAAGATCGAGGATTTCACAAATACGGCACAGGAATTGTTTCGGATGATTCGAGATGACGGTGTAAGGAAACACATGAAATTGCCCGTTGCCGAAGGCCGATCGCCAGTTCTCAGCGGTCTTGACGTAATCGTTGCGGATTGCGACCTTTGGACGGGAAGCCTGTTCGATAATCCATTTGAGTTTTAGACGCTCACGGCCAAACCGCAACTTTCGAGCCCGCCTTTTTACATCGGACCAGGTTCGGTACAGTGGATCCCGGACCACGTAAAATATATGAATCCCGGGGAAAATCTTGCGGACTCCCCTGACGACACTTTGCGGCAGTCTGGCATAGGCGGGCGTGATCTCACCGACAATTTGCTTATCCCAGTCGAAGTGATCCAGATACCAGTCGATGGTCTTGTCGGGGTGACGATTCCAGTAGTGAACCTCTTTTTCGTGCCGCCCGTCCCCGGCCCCAGGTCTCACGAATCCGATCTCCGGATGGCGTGACATCCAATGCCAGAGCCACACCGAGCCGGCGCCGTGTGCGCCTATGCCCAGAAAGTCGATCTCGCGTCGCTCAGCCATTTGCCACAGTCCCCATGATACAGGGGTAAATCGTCACTCCAAATGTAGCAAGGAAGCGGCACAATGCAAGGGAACCTCTGATCTAGTCTGAGGTCCCCTGGGTACCTATCGTTTCCACACCAGCATCCGTCCCGACAAGCAGCACGTCTGCTGATCGGATGGCGAATATCCCAACCGTCACTACGCCCGCCAGATTGTTGATCTCACCCTCCAGTGTGGGTGGATCGAGGATCTTGAGGTTGTGGACGTCGAGGATTTCATTGCCGTTGTCGGTTATGAAATTCTCTCGCCAGACAGCCTGACCGCCCATCGACACGAGTTTGCGTGCGACGAGCGACCGTGCCATCGGTATGACTTCAACTGGCAGGGGGAAATCGCCAAGCACATCAACCAGCTTGCTGTCGTCCAGTATGCAGACGAACTTGCGTGAAGCCGCCGCAACGATTTTCTCGCGGGTCAAGGCGCCGCCACCGCCCTTGACGAGTTGAAGATGCTTGTTGGCCTCGTCCGCGCCGTCGACATAAAGGTCCAGTGTCCCGGCCTCGGCAAGACTCACGACATCAATGCCATGGCTCTGAAGCCTCTTTGTCGATGCTTCAGAGCTTGAAACGGCCGCGTCAATGCGATTCTTTACGTCTGCCAGCGCATCGATAAAGAAATTGACGGTCGATCCGGTCCCTACGCCCACGATGGAACCGCTATCCAGGTATTCAAGCGATGATTGTGCTGCTGCGGCCTTCTTTTCGTCCTGATTCATGACTGGTTTCGGCTTTTTGGATCTCTTTCTGGATCTGAAAAAAAAGAACCGGGCCGTCCTGGGGACGGTCCCGGTTCCCGGTCTACTATCGGCAACTAAGCCTATTTCTTCTTGGTTGCCCGCTTCCTAGCGGTTTTCTTTCTGGCCGGCGCCTTCTTCTTGGCAGCCTTCCTTCTGGCCGTTGCCTTCTTCTTGGCGGCCTTTTTCCGCATTGCCGTTGTCGGTTATGAAATTCTCTCGCCAGACAGCCTGACGGCGCATCGACACG
>PVMS01164218.1_pt1 | contig 10333 bp, 8 predicted proteins | sample 1853461 | NCBI WGS metagenome assembly PVMS01 (sample SAMN08582032, study PRJNA380276) | Marine sediment metagenome, whole genome shotgun sequencing project. | isolation source: ocean sediment barecode stripped | collected 2017
GAAGCTCGAAGAGCGAAGACGGAAGGGTTTTAAATTTTGGAAATTCAAATAAGCAGAATTCCTTAAAAAGATTATTAAATTTATTCATTTCTAAAATTTGAAACGCTCAGCTTGGGTAAAACATACTTGACATGCACGCAGACGTGACGTAGCATTTAAGTCAATGCTAAATTAGGTCGCTGTTATGGAAAAAAAGCAAGCCGAATTATTCAAAGTTTTGGGTGTGGAATCCCGCATTAAGATCCTGGAGCTTTTGAAGCACAAAGGACCTCTCGGTGCCAATGAGATGTCAGAGAAGCTGGGCATCACGCCCTCGGCCGTTTCGCAACATCTGAAAATTCTCAGGCACGCCGGATTGGTCAGAAATGAGCGCAAAGGCTACTGGATACCATATGAGATAGACCCGGTTGCACTTGAAAAATGCGGGGAGCTTATTTCCTCGATCTGCACCTGCGGGTGTAAAGGAACCGGGCAGTTTCGCGAAGCTGAAGTGAATGCAGCCGAAGATAAGGTTGCCGCTCTGAGAAAATACGAGCAGGAGCTTTTAGAGGAGATAAAGACTGTGCAGGCCCGCATCGAAGAGTTGGAGTAGAAGGTATACAGTACAGTTTCGGACGACTACATGCAAATGGCTCAACCGAACGGAAAAAGCAGGATTTTTTAAGAGGCCCTGTTTTTTAGGATACGAACCAATGCCAAGCTCAGAATAAATACGCTTAAAGCAAAAATGAGATGGCGAGGGTTGGCAAACGAACTTCCAAGCAACACAAAACTGACCGCCCCCGGAAGAATCCCAAGCGCAGTCCCTAAGGCAAAATCCCTTTGTCTGATCTTGCACATGCCGGAGAAATATCCGACCAGGTCAAAAGGCAGGTAGAGCAGGCGCATCACCAATACAGCCATGAATCCATTTTCATGAAGTCGGCAATCCAGCCAATGCATGCGCTGACTGTGCTCAATCATTTTCCGGACGATTTCTCCCCCAAAATATTTCCCGACGACATATGATAAATTTGCACTCAGGTTTTCGCCTATCAAAACAAAAATCAGGCCTTGTAGCGGACCGAAAAGAAGGCCGCCGGTGACCGTTAAAACGGTTGCCGGCAAAAAGGTTAAAGGCCGGATACATTTGTGAGGGATCTTTTCACTCTAACGGCCTCAAGTGAAACCGCTTTCAACACAGATTCACCAAATTAGAGGTGCGAAATTTGAGTATGTATTTATGGGTATTGGGAGGGGTTTTGAATCCAGTTTTAGTTGTTTTGGAACTGGCTTGCCAAATCGTTGTCAACCACGTACATGCAGATTTCCTTGGCGCCCTGCTCGGTATACTTCCATTTATCACAAAGATTGTTCATCAGGAAGGTTACATCGTTGCGGATTTTTTTGTCGTAAGTCTTAAAATCTTCCGTGTCGTAGTCCTTGATGGCGCGCCGAAAGTTTTTGTTTTCAAGGAAAGGTTCCAGCACCTTTTCTTTCAGGTGGTGAACATAGCGTTCATGCAGAGAATTATATACATTCGTTTCAGTAATCGCTTTTCCTTCAACCAAAATTTCCTGGGTCAACGTCCGGGAGGTATATTCCTGGTGGATGCTCCTTCTAAACAGATAGCGATCGTGATTATTCAAATTTTCACTTGCCAGGCGCGTTTCGATATGCTTGAAGAAATCTTCGGTTATTTCCAGTTTTTCCCCGGTAAACTTGCACTTTTCGACGGCTCCTATTTCGAAGTTAACGGCAAAAAGATAGTTTTGAATATCCCTGGATATCTGTTCCTCATTGTAATAGTAGAGCGACTCTTTGACTTCCTGCAGTACCGTGTAGTTGTACATGCGCAGCAGTGAATCGAGAAACCCTTTGGGAATCGAATCTTTGATTTCCGGGCGAGATTTAGTGAAAAAATTATTCAACATTGACATGTTGATGAGTTTGTCGCCCTTGGCATATTTGGAATAAAGCTCATTAAATATTTTAATGGAATCGCGCCCGGAAATGCCAAGCTTGCCTTCTGTTTCCGATTCGGCAATGATTTTGCGTCTGCGTGTGGCCGTTAATTGTTTTCTATCTTCCTCCGTCAGCCAGGCCGGAATGTATCCGGCATAAAGGTCCATCTTGAGAAGCTGCAGGTTCTCATCACAATAAAGGTTGTATTTGTCCGCATCGCCGATCCATTCCAACATTACCGGTGACTTGGTGTTTAGCCGGGAGGCGATAATAACACGGGCAAAATTGTTAAGTACTCTGGGCAAAAAGCTCTGGCCAATATGTTTTCCGAAAATGTTATTGTAAATCTCTACCTCTGTATTCAGATCCAGAACATAGGGAATTTGTATATTCTCAATGCGGTCTGAGAAGGAAGGGAAGTCTTTTATGTTTTTTTTATCTTCGGGGTTCATCAGCGCCAGAAAGAGCGAATTTACGTTTTCCTCAATATCTTCCACTTTGTGGATGCCTTCACTGATAATGTTATGAAGCTGGATCAATCGCTCGGTATTGTTGGATTTGATGTCCATGAGCGCGTAAATGCCGTTGTTGGTTTTGGCATAGCGCGAATATAAATATCTAATCTGGTTGCCGTCCTGCAGCATCATGTTCAACCGGCTTTGGAGAGCGTTATTGCTGAATGTATTTTCTCTTAAAGGTTTATCGCCGGGATTAAAGACACTGATGCCTTCTCCGAGGCGCCTGTTGAAAGGGTACGATCTTGCATACAGCATCTTAAAGACTTTCTGGGGACTCTTCAGTTTGCCCAATAGCGCCTGGTACAGCGAACTGCAAATCGTACAAGGATTGTTGCTGAATACCCAGTCGTATTCTTTCTCGGTAAACAGTTTCCATTTAAGTTCATCATTATTAAACAGGTCATCGAAAAAAGGCCGGCGGTAATCCTTGGGAATCATCAAAACAGGGTGATCATGACTGGGACAGGGCACTTCTATGTATTCCGGCGTTGAAACCAGATGGGTTTGGGGTTTAAACACTTCATGCTGATCCTGAGTCGACTTTTCCTGCATTTGAAGTAATTTCTCAAACATGGACATGGTAGCATGTTCTGAGGAACTCCCCAATATTGTACGGTCCAATCTCCAGACGGTTTCGTAACAAGCGCCGTCTTCGGTATTGGCATACTCTTCAAACTTCGTTAAAAGGTTGTTTAAAAAAGTACTCTTGCCGCTGCCGTGAGGACCTTCAAAAATATAAATCTTATTTTGCTGGGCACCGCGCTTCAAAGCTTCAACAAGGTTTATCAGCCGATTGGCAAAGAGTCGGTCGGCGAAAAAGGGGTTATCTAAACCTTCTACAAAGAGCCGGCTGCAATCGTAGCGGACGAAATCGATCGATTCGGGATCATCGGGGTATTCATTGACGCCTTCTCCAACATAAGTCTTGATCATGTCATGAAACACCTGGAAAATATTGCGCAGCACAACAGACGGCTCGGCGACAAGCCCTTTGAGAAATTCCTCAAAGGCTATGGTGGCGCGCTGGTCCCTAGAGCCCATACTACGATCGATATTTTCCATGGCTATTGTAATATTTTCCATACTGTATCCTACAAAAGCTTTTTTCTGGTAAGCTCGCGATCTTGCATGGTATACAACACCCGTTCCCATTGCACTTCCGGCTCCTGGTCTTCTGTTTGCGAAGGGCTTGGGTAGCCGAAGAATGCATCGTGCCCCTGCTCCGGCTTTGCCGGCACAACCTCGCTGGTTTCAAGCTGAACAGGTCCGTCCCAGAGATATTCAATCCCCATCATGGTATTAAAGATAAAATCCTTTACCAGTGGTTTCTCTTCAAAGTGATGCACAAGATAAAGCTTGTTGTCGACGTTTTTTTCCGGATCGACTTCAATATACGGGGGGTGATAGAGGGAGTTTTGCAGCATGCGGCGATAGTCTTGAGCCTTGCGGCTTTTGACATAGTACTCCCAAACCATTTTTTCAGGGTTCAACTTTTTTCCGGCTACAAACAGTTTGTTTTTGGTGACAAAATCCTGATCAACGAATGTGTTGATCAACATGGAATCGGAAAAGTTTTCACGAACCTTAAAAATAAATTCCTGCCCCTTGCCTGTTTCTTGATCAAATTTTTCACGCTCGTTAAAATCAGAGCGCCGCTGAAAATCCAGGGAATATTTTCCTTTGTCGGCGATTTCTTCGATATAGTAAAACAGCCGCATCCCCAGAGCATAAGGGTTCAGCCCTACGCGCGGCAACGACGTAACCGCGGCATTGACGCGGGCAAAATCGACCTCGTGTCCCTTGATGCGCTCATCCGGCAAAAAAAGGTTTTCGTGCCAATAGCTGGCCCAGCCTTCATTCATGATTTTTGTTCGAATCTGCGGCTGGAGGAACAGAGATGTTTTGCGTACCACCTCCATGACCGATTGCATCCACTTGTTTTCATCTTTATTCAGGAAGCCGGCATTTTCCATTAAAAACTGAACCAGATCAATTTTTGGCTTGGCGCCGTTTTCAAGATATTTTTTAAAATGTGCTTCAAATTCAGGGTATTTTTTGATCGCCTCCGCAAAGAAGGATTTCTCACCCAGGTCCTGGTGAGTACGAAGACAATCATTGTACCTTTCAACTTCCTTAATATATTCGTGAATTTTTATGTTTTTAACGGCCTGTAAAAACACATCAAAATAGTAGTCAAAGCGTTTAGGCCGGGTTGCCGTCGATCCACGATTTACCCGGGAAAGCTCATCGTAATATCCCACCAGATTATCCATGCCGCGAGCAAACTCAATAATGTAATCTACCCATCGGCCCTTTTCCGATCTGAGATTGGCGATCAGACGTTTGTCTGACAGGGCCTGACCGTTGAAATCATCGTCCCAGGTATGGCGAAAGTACAGGTTGTTTTGAAAGAAATCGACGTGGGCGATGACATGATAAAATATCATCACGTTCAACCAGTCAGGGTTGTTGTCGTTGTAAAAAGAGATGGCCGGCCGGGTGTTAATAACGGTTTCATAAGGATTGCCGGGGTAGAGCTCATAGCGGCCTTTTTCTTTAAGGACTTCAACATCATGAACCCAGTAATCGTAAAGATTCGGAATCATTACTTTGGGGGTCAGTTCCAGCAGATCCCGGTTGGTTACAATATACTCTAAGGTTTCGTCCTCAAAGCGCAAGCCGGCGGCACGCGCTCTCTCTTTGCATTCTTCCATAATTTTTTTGGTATGTTGGTTGATCAGTTCCATTGTTTTTATCTAACTCTTTTACTTAGTGCTCTAATTCGTAAATTCGGTGACGTAGTGCATATAAAAACGATACATATTCAGGTTTCAGGTTTCAAGTTTCAGGTTTCGGCTATAGCGATTTTATTCGCTGATCAGCTTTTTGATGCCTTCAATCAGCCGCTGTTCGTCGGCATCTTCCTGCAAGACATCCAGCCGGAGCAGTTTAGGCTTTTCTTCCAGCAGCTTTGATTTGTTCAAGTATCTTTCAACTTCGGTGCTGTTGGCAGAGTCACTGGCGTGTGCCGCGATCGTAATACCGATTCTGTTGGCATAGACCAGCATCTTTTTTAGCTCCGGAATAGTCTCTTTTCCACTGGTATCCCAGTCATCTCCGTCGGTTCCGTGGAAAATATAAATATTGTAATCCTGTACCAGATTTTCTTTTTCTACAATTTCGTTGACCATGCGATACGCTGAAGAGACCTGCGTACCGCCGGCAACTTTGGAGTTATAATAGGTATAAAAATCTTTAACTTCTTTGGCCTTGGTATCATGCACGATAAAACGGGTTTCCACCTGTCTGTCGTATTGGTACAGCAGCCAGCTGTAGATCAGGACGTGCTGGGACACCACAAGTTCAGTGGCTTTGCCGATCATGGAGCCCGAATAGTCTCTTAAGAAAAAGATCATGGCCTGGGACTCATAGTCCTTTTCACGGGAGAGGATGCGATAGATTTTATCGTTGGGCGAGATCAGAAAATTGGTGGGGTCGATATTGCCAACGTCGGGCAGATTCCCCAGGGCGATATTGGTTTCAATAATTTTGCGCAACGTAGCTTTTTTATCGATAATCTGGCCAAACCCTCGATGTTTGTCGGTCATGTCATAGGTATAACGGGTGAGGGAACGCTTTTTGCCCTTGTCTTTAAGGTTGGGGAGTTCAAACTGCTCCGTGAGAATCTTGCCCATATCATAGGCATTGGACTCCATTTCATGCTGGCCGTCTTCTCCTTCGCCCGGCCCCGATCCCTGTTCGGCATCTTGGGGGCGCAGCGGCTCTTCGCCGATGGTTTCACCCTCTTCACCTTCGCCTGCTCCGCCGGCCTGTTCTTCTTCAAAAGGCTGCAAGGTCGGATCGTGAATAAATTTTTCTTCCACGGTGGTGGGTATCACCACGACCTTATCTTTACCCCCCTTGCCCGGTTTGATCATGCGCCCGATACGTATTTTGCGCGGAAACCCATCGTCCGCTCTTTTTTTGTCACGTTCCAGCAGTTCGTCAACGCTGCGCAAACAGGTAGTGTAAGTACTTTGAGGAGCATGGATGCCCTGCAAATCGAAAGGATCGTTGTAGGCGTAGATGTTATCTGAAGCATGATCGAACGTATCGCTTGCAGCAGTTTTGGCACGCGCAACCGCCGGGGAGACTTCATGGGAATGATCGCCCTCTAATTCAAACAGGATCTTTTGCTCCTGTGAGGGTGTCAGGCCTCTTTGCTTAATCTGATGATAAAGTTTTAACAGTTCAGGGTCCATTTTCGGGTTACGAGTTGCGAGTTACGGGTTGCGAGTTACGGGTTACGGGTTACGGGTTATTTGCCATCCTCCTGCGTGCAGAAATATTCGATGGTTTTTTGGGCACAGGTTTTACAGTAATCGAGCTTGGTCAGCATGGTGTCGATCATACGATCATACAGCTTCTGATTTTCTTCATTGGTACGATTTGCCAGAGCTCCGATGAGACTTCCGGCTCCGGCAATGTCGGACTTGAGCCGCACGTCGGTGACCGCTTTGACCAACTCCAGGTTGTCCATGAAATCGTAATTGGAATCGACGGAAATTTTCTGACCGTATATTTTGCGAATAGAAGTTCTGAAAGTTTCACGTTTTTCCTGGGTTTTGAGCCCCAGGCGTTCTTCAATGCTTTTGATATAGCGCTCGTCGATTCTCATGGCCTGAAGTTCACCGGTCTGGGGGTCTTTGTATTTCCACATTTTATCCGGCCCCAGATTTTCGGCATCAATGCCGATGATCATGTTGACATAGTTCATGACGTCTTTGCGGATGGCGAGGGGCTCATCCATGTAGGCGTTGAACATTTCGGTCATGACTCTTTCGCGGTACATGCCCTTGGCGGTTTTAAGATCTTCTAAGAATTTGACCCTGTCATTGGCATCGGTTACATAGTCTAAAATGACACGTTCAAGGGTTTTAAAGATGTCATGGGCGAACATGCACTGCCCTTCATTGGTTTCGGAGCTTTCAATCAACAGCTGTATAGCTCTTCCCAGGTTGCGCTGTCCCAGACCCTTTTGGCCAAAACGCTTGGTGATGTCCGGTTCATGGTTGAGCGTGTCGATGACTTCCGTCAAGGTCTTGATGCTCTTTTCACCGGCGACTTCACCGGCAGCCAGCTTCATGGTTTCAATTGCTGTCAGCTTTTCGGACTTAGGGAGACGGGATAGAACCACCGCTATTGATGCGGAGTAATTCAAGTTGGGATCTTTGTGCAGTTTTTCCTTGTTGAGCGTAGTCTTGGTATCGCTTCCAATGGCGTACATTGTAAGATCTTCCTGCAGCTTGTAGTCCGTGTTGTGCGAGACATAACAAATGCGGCACCTGTCAACGATGGGCGCTTCTTCCTTTTCGGCTAAAAAACGGTTAAACTCGGAGTTGTTGCTGGTAGCGATGATCAGGGTGTCGATGGGCCATTTGAAGCCGTCAATTTCAATATTGCGGTTTTGGATGACGCCCAAATAGACCTGGACCAGATCCTTTTTATTTTTAAATATTTCATCGCTGAAATGAATACCGCCGCCGGCAACACGTGCCAGTGCGCCGCGCCTTAAGTCAAAACGGTACGGATTGTTGGTATCGGTAATATGAAGCAGTCGCTGGATAGACTCCTCCCCATGCAGATCCACGGCTGAAGATGTGATTTTGTCTTTGGCCGGGTACTTGCCGGTCACGGTCCCTAAGCTTTCCGTCAACGGCACCGGAGTGATTTCAATGAAATCGAGCATCTTTGCGGTGTTGCCGCCGGCGTAACTGCGGATACTGTTCCAAATATATCCGCTGCAGGCACCTAAGGGGCGGTAGTTTTTATAAAGAGTTTCGATTTCTTGGTCTGAAAAACCTATTTTTTCAGCCAGATAGTTTTTGCTTTCTTGAAGATCGTCAAAGAGGTTCATAGCCAGGATCACGGGATCTTCAAAAGTTTGGGATTCAACAAAAGTGATTTTCCCGTACCCGTTGAGCTTGTCTAAGTTGTTGAATTTGAAGGTGTATTTGCGATTTTTATCCTTAGATAAAAATTGGCGATATTTGCTGCAAAGAAAATCGACAAAAAAGGTTTTACCGTTTCCAGGCTCTCCAACGAGGACGAATGCCATTTCTTTAGATGAGCCGTTCTCGGACGCATCTTTGACAAACGAGACGAAACTGTTGATTTCTTCATACATGCCGATGATATGTTTGTTCCCCGTGTTGAAAATCTTGAACGTGTAAGTTGTTTTGCCTTTGACCGTGACTTTTTCAATATCACTCTCCAGAATCATCCTGGAAACGCCCTGAAAAGCATTTTCAAAGCATCGTTCGCCTTCTTTGACAGCAACCAGATGATTGTGTAGCGTCTGCTCCGCTGGTTTGTTAACCATTTTTACCTCCCCTTGCAGTCTGTGATGATCGGCAATGAATGCCTCCCTCATTTTTGAAATTTAATGTTAAAGAATTAGCATCTTGATCGTATTTAAGGATTTCTTTGAGCTCTGCGACGATAAGAGGTTTGCAGGCTTCATCACCAGTAAATTCAACCTTTCGATTGCCATTACTAAAATCGATAACCAGATTGCAGTTGTATTTTTGTGCAGTCGCCTTGATGATTCTTGCTAAAACTTCTTTGTTGGTTTCCTCTATTTGTACTGGTATTTTATTTGACATGCTTTGTTTTCCTCTATTTTCAGCGCTTGCCGGATAAGTTTGGCTATCCTTATCTGCTTTTTGCCGTTTTATAACTGTAGAAGCAAGAAAGGTGCCAAGCTTAATAACTTGGATAGATTTGAACAAGCGCTATGACAAAAACATTATAATATCATTAGCTTAAAGGTGGGCATAGGTCTTGCAAACGAAAGGTTTGCTTGGTGAGAACGTAAAATATAGGGTTTGTTGCCTGTGATGGCAGTTGTCAAAAATCTGTCTTTCATTATGACTGGAAACCAAGAATGTAAAATAGATTCAAAAGGTTGTAACATAAGTGTTAGGCGTGTGAGTGCGGTCAATGTGCCAATATCATGACGGTTCACATCAAAAGCCGCACCATGTTGTAATGTTTTCCAAAGCCTCACGGGCACTGGCAACTTGGTTGGCCGCAAAATCCCAGTTGGGATAGCCCATGGCGATGGCGACGATGATGCGTTGGGACGCAGGAATTTGTGCAAATTTACGCAATATATCCGGGTACATTACCCCCTGGTTCTGGATACAGGTTCCCAGGCCGAATTCCAGGGCGGCAAGACAGATGTTCTGCATTACACCCCCGATATCGAGCAGCGGTCTTGTGTCCGGCAGCGAGCCGTCACTTGTTATAATGATGACCGCCGGTGCATTAAAATAGCGGAATCCGCGCTCTATCCATGCGTCTCTTTTCTGTTGGTCCTCTCGGGCTATATCCATGAGCTTAAAAAGCTGTTTGGCGATTTCCACCTGACGCCGGCGATATACGCTGCCCCGAGGCCATTGATCAACTTTCCATTCAGGGCTGAAGGGCTGGCCGGCTTGCAACTTTTCAATAGTAGCCATTCTGATATTTTCAAGCACATCTCCGGTGATGACGGTAAACTGCCACGGCTGGGCGTTGGATGCAGAGGGTGCGCGGCAGGCAATCTTTAAGATCTTTTTTAAAATATTTTGGGAAACAGGATCAGACTTAAAGTCCCTGATGCTTTTCCGGGTTTTTATGGCTTCAACGACATTCATTAAACCGCCTCCATTTTTCTTTCCACTAAGCCACCAAGGCACAAAGACACAAATATCGGTTATCAGTTTTCCTTACTGATCACTTCTTACTGATGACTGCTCACTCTTGATTGTCTTGGTGCCTTGGTGGCAACCAAAAAAAGAGGCGGTTTAATGAATGTCGTTGAAGCC
>PVMS01081475.1_pt1 | contig 10332 bp, 12 predicted proteins | sample 1853461 | NCBI WGS metagenome assembly PVMS01 (sample SAMN08582032, study PRJNA380276) | Marine sediment metagenome, whole genome shotgun sequencing project. | isolation source: ocean sediment barecode stripped | collected 2017
AAAGAACAAAGAGCGAATTATTACTTGCGCGTCATATGCTGAAATGCTGTGCAAAAAATCAGAGTCTCTTGAAGCTACAAAGCTACCTTCACTGCTCTGAACATCAGCCGGCACAACGCCACTATAAAAAGGCTCTTTAAATTTGCGTAATTTGCGTAATTTGCGGCCAATTGCCCTTTTCCAAATCACGTGGCTAGCGTAATTTACGGACCACTTGGTGGGCTTTTCGGGTGGTTTCATCGGAAGTCCCCTGCGAGCGCCTGCAGGATGGCGATGGCGGCGGGGCCGGCTGTTTCGATGCACAGAATTCTGGGGCCGAGTCTTGCTGCCTGGACACCGTGCAAGCGCATCAAGGCCAGTTCGGAGTCGCTGAAGCCGCCTTCCGGGCCGACCAGCAGTGCAACTTTATCTTCCAGGCTGATACGGGTCAGCGCGGAATCTGCACCAGGTTCCAGGACCAGGCGGGGCCCCTGTCTGTCAAGGCCAAGCCATTCGCCCAGGCTCAGGGCCTGTACCAGTGTGATCCTGAGTGGAGACTCGGGCCGGGCAGGCACACGGCCGAGAACCCGGGTAAGCACATCTTTCTTGCCCGGCCTGACTATTTCCGAGGCGTAATCACAACCATCACCATTGAACAAAACGACAGACTGGCCCGGTACGACGCGCAATACCCGGGTCAGGTAATGGGCCGGCGCGCCCTGCAGAAGGATTTCCACCTCCGGTTCGAGTGACTGATCTGTATAGATTCTGTGTATTCTCAAAAAGCCTTTGCCATCATTTAAGGAACCAATAAACGTTCATGGGCTCACACTTTGCGTCCGGAATTAATCTTAGTCTGCTATGATTGCCCAAGTAAAAGGTAGCTGCAAAGAAATTGTTGAAGCAGGTTTATTCACCGGCTTTTGGGGCAACACTCTGGAGCTGAATATGAAAGCACTGGTAAAAATATTCGTGTTTGCTGGACTCATCCTGCTTGTGGCAGGCGTTCTGGCATGGAAAGCTCCGGCCGCCTGGGTACTGAGCCGGATCAACTGGTCCAGCCAGGACATCCACTACGCCCGAATCACGGGAACACTCTGGCAGGGAGGTGTCGAACAACTCATTTGGGGTGAGTTGATGCTCGGCGATGTCAAGTGGGACTTCCTGACGCTTAACGACCCGACCAAACCTGCAACGACCTGGAGGGTTAACGGCAAAGGTCTGGACTACGAAATGAGTGCCTTTGTCGATTTCGAGGGCCAAAAAGCCAAGGGCATGAGATTCGTCCAGGGTCATATTCCCGCAGCCTGGGTCGACCTGAGCAAAGCGGCGCCTCTTGTATTTCTTGGCGGACGCTTTGACCTGGATCTGGATTACGCGGCGCTTTCCGGCTACACAGGCAGGCTTGCCTCGGGCACGATTCGCTGGAGTGACGCCGGCCTGATCGGGCTGGTCGAAGAATCCCTTGGTTCCGTCATCGTTCAATTGAGGAGCGAAAAGGGTTTTACTATCGCAGACATACAGTCTGAGCAACCGGCCGACATCATGATTTCGGGCGACCTTAGATTCAATGCAGCTCAGTACAGGACAAACCTGGTATTGACAACAACGCCGGAAAAGCAATATGTCGTGCAAGAACTCGCCCACCTCGGCACTGTTCTTCCGGATGGTTCACTGGAGTTGACCCTGTCGGGGAATATGCCACGATGACCCCATTCCTGGATGTAGCCGTCGTGGCAGCGAAAGCCGCGGCGGAAGACATCATGGGGTATTACCGCGGTGACTTTGAAGTCGAAATCAAGGCGGATCAGACTCCGGTCACCGTGGCAGATCGCAGAGCCGAGGAGATTATCCGGCGAACCCTGCTCGAAGCGTTTCCAGACCATGGTTTTTTCGGTGAGGAAAGCGGCAAGGAACAAGCCGATGCAGAATACCTGTGGCTGGTCGATCCCATCGATGGCACAAAAAGTTTTGTCGGTGGTTATGGCATGTTTTCTACGCAGATTGCCCTGATGCACCGTGGTGAACTGGTCCTGGGAGTATCTTCTGCCCCCGCGGCAGGTGAATTGGCCCGGGCCGCACGTGGGGCCGGAGCGCAACTGGATGGTTCACCGCTCCGGATCAGTAACGTTTCCGCCCTGTCAGACGCTTCCATATCTACTGGAAATTTGCGGTCCCTGGCCGCTTCCGACAGATGGCCCAACCTGGGCAGTGTCCTGGCCCGAGTCAACCGGACACGCGGCTATGGCGATTACTATCACTATCACCGCCTGGCGGCCGGCCAGCTGGATGCGGTCATCGAATCAGATGTCAATATACTGGACATCGCTGCGCTCTATGTCATTGTCACCGAATCTGGCGGCCTATTTACTGATCTGCAGGGCCAGCCGGTGGGCCTGGGCACCACCTCGGTGCTGGCTGCCACACCGGGATTGCATCCGCTGTTGCTGGATATGCTGAATGCCCGGCCGGAGACCACATGACTGACGGGAAGGGGGCAGACCGCCCGGCAAAGCAACTCCCCACGATCCTCGACCGCCGCTGGCGGGACCCCAGCGACATGTTCAAAATCCAGGAACTCGACCTCGAGTTTTCCAACGGAGAGCGGCGCACCTACCAGAGAATGAAAACCCATGGCCTGGGTGCAGTCATCATCGTACCGATGAAAGACGACCAGACTGTTTTGTTGGCCAGAGAATATGCCGCCGGGCTTCACCACTACGAAATCGGTTTACCCAAGGGCCGCCGGGAAAAAGACGAAACCGTGATGCAGGCGGCGCAACGTGAGATGAAGGAGGAAATCGGCTACGGGGCCAATGAGCTGATCGACCTGGCCAGTCTCAGCCTGGCGCCGGGTTACATGACGCATATAACCCATATCGTTCTGGCCCGCGATCTCTACCCCGAGAAACTCGAAGGTGACGAACCCGAAGAACTTGAAATTGTGCCGTGGCCCATCTCGGACCTCCTCTCGCTCACGGCCCGCGAAGACTGCACCGAAGGACGGACCATAGCCGCTTTGTATATCGCACGCGATTATCTCCAAGCAGAACAATCAAAATGAACGGCCTGAATCTCAAAAATCTCATGCCCGACCTCATTGCCATCGCTCAGCGCGCGGGTGAAGCCATTCTTGAAGTCTACCAGCAGGATTTTTCCGTTACGCGCAAGGCGGATGATTCACCTCTGACCCAGGCTGACCTGGCCAGTCATGTTCTTATTCGCGATGCACTTGCCGCGCTGACGCCGGAGATTCCGCTCCTGTCCGAGGAATCAACCGGTATTGACTTTCAAACCCGTTCAGGCTGGCATCAGTACTGGCTGATAGATCCGCTGGATGGAACCAGGGAATTCGTCAACCGGAACGGGGAGTTCACGGTAAATATTGCACTGATCCGTAACCACGAGCCTGTTTGCGGGGTCGTTTACGTCCCGGTCAGTGGCGTATGCTACACCGGCATCACCGAATACGGCGCCATGCGTCATACACCCGGCCAGGCCCCGGTGCAGATCAGTGTTCGCCGCCCCTGCGCCGATCCGATCGTCGTAGTAGGAAGCCGCTCACACGCCAATCCAGCGCTTCAGCAACACCTGGCCGCTATAGGGGACTACGAACTGGTGAGCATGGGAAGCTCTCTGAAGTTTTGCCTGCTGGCCGAAGGAAAAGCCGACTTCTACCCCCGCCTCGGCCCCACTTCCGAATGGGACACCGCAGCCGCTCACGCCGTTGTCAATGCAGCCGGCGGCCGCATCATCAAGCTGAACGGCGAACCCCTCGAATACAATCGCAAGGAGTCCCTTCTAAACCCCGAATTCCTGGTCATCGGCGACCCGGACCGTGACTGGCTCACGCCTTTTCGCGATTTTTAAACTCGTGTTTTTGGCCGCAAATTACGCAAATTAAAAAACCAAAAAAGAGCAATTTATTGCTTGCGCGTCATGCGCTGACCCGCCCTGATGAATTATGCGGGCTAATAATTCAAGGGATTAATGAAGAAATAGCGGTACGCTTATTGCCCGGAACATCAGCTGGCACGGCCACAATAAAAAAATGTTTTTTTAATTCGCGTAATTTGCGTAATTTGCGGCCATCTAAAAAGGCCTCAATACCACTAGAAACACAACGAAAATCAGTACCACGGTAGGGAATTCGTTAAACCAGCGGTACCACTTATCGCCGTTTGATCCGTCGCCATGGCGTGATACACGAACAGGCGGGGCAGGTAGAAAAGGCCGGCAAACCAGGTGACTACAAAAATGATGTGAAATGCCTTCAGCCACTGCATGAGAACAGTCCTTGATTGAAAATAATGGCAATAATTGAAATTAATGGCAATAAAGAGACATTAACCCTTGACGGAGTCAGTCATGAAAAGGTATAAAATGCACCAGTTCTGGGGTCTTGCCCATAATTACAATAACAGAACAAATAATAATGATAAAATTTACAGGGACTAAGCGGCTTCGGCCGCTTTTTTGTCGTTTTGGGGCGCCAATCTTCCTTGCTGGATGAACTGGCCTCATAATTCGATACACTACACCAGGACCTGTTAACAGGCCCAGGCACCATGGAGGCCCGGTCATCGTATTTCGTTTGCCCAAAAAAGGCCCGCTCCGCAGTAAACTGGCAGAAGCGCTGCTGCTCACCGTTTTGTTCGTTTCGGTGTTGCTGTTCGTGGTTTACCAGTTGGCCGTATCGAAAGTCGAGCCAGAAGTGCCGGTACTTAAGGAGCAGGTGGGGTTTCTCAGCCAGGAGCTCGCCACGCTTTCCAAGCGATACAAAAGAGTCAGGGCGCGGCAAACTGTGCTTGAACGTGAGACGGAAGTCATTCGCAAAGCCAACCGGCTGTTGCAGCAAGACGAAAGCCAGCGCCAGGCTGAATTGAACCTGCTGCGGGCGGAACTCGATTTCTACCGCAGGCTGGCGGGAACCGGGGGCGAACAGACCGGACTGGCAGTATATGAGGCAGAACTTGGCGCGACAGATTCACCCAGGGTATTCCAGTTTGTCCTGACTTTGACGCAGAATATCCGCAGGGCTTCCATCATCAGTGGCAAATTGAGGCTGGATGTGGAAGGAACGCTTGATCACCGCCCTGTGACGTTTTACTGGTCCCAACTCACCGATGGCGCGCCAGCCGAGCCATCTTTTCGTTTCAAGTATTTTCAGCAGCTCGAAGGATACCTGACCCTGCCGGAACATTTCAGCCCGACACGCTTGCTGGTAACTCTCGATGTGAAAGACCAGCGCAAGCCGGTGAGCCGGGCATTTGACTGGCAAAATCTGCTGGATGCTTCTGCGAACTAAGATTGATTTACAGGTGAAAAGGCACCATAGTGAGTCTATCGAATGTTATTGATTTAAGTGAAATACCATGGATCAGACAAGCAATATTGAAACAACTGGTGGAAACGCAATGCCCGGTATTGTGTTCACCAACGCGGCTGCACGCAAGGTGCAGGAATTGATCCTGGAGGAACGCAACCCGGAGCTCAAATTGCGCGTCTACATCAGCGGCGGCGGCTGCTCGGGTTTTCAGTATGGCTTTTCCTTCGATGAAGAGCGGGCGGAAGATGACATTGCGGTCGATAATGACGGTGTGACCCTGCTGATCGACCCCTTGAGTATTCAGTACCTGATGGGCGCCGAAGTGGACTACTCGGAAAGTCTTCAGGGTGCACAATTCGTAATTCGTAACCCCAACGCATCCACCACCTGTGGGTGTGGCTCGTCTTTTTCGATTTAACTTGAGCCTTGAGCCTGCAGATCACACCCGTCGATCTCAGTATTGACCGGATCACGCGCTCCCGCCGTAACCGCTTCACATCGGTTCGTCTCGACCGCCTGGTTGAATACCGCGAAAACGAGGAATGGGTGGAGGCGGCGCAGAACTCGCAGGCGGCACGTTTCGTGCCACTCTGGCGCAGCCGCAGTCTGTTGGCCTCAACTGATGAGGGGCAATTCGCCGTCTACCTGAAGCCGGGTGAACTCGATCGCCCGGACGCAATACAGCCCCCCACCCTGCTGGGCACGGACGGCAAGCGGTATTTCTTTGCTGTTTCCATCAATGACAGCCAGCGCGAGAAAGTCCTGGCCTTGTATCCCGAAGCACAATTCATCGACCTGCGCCGTGCATCGGTTGACATGGATGCCAAGCATGCCGGTGTACTGGCCTATGCCAAGGCCTTGCATTACTGGCAGCACCGCCACGGCTTTTGCGGCGCTTGCGGCCATCCCAACCGGCTGTATTCTTCCGGGCACAAGCTGGTTTGCGGCAACGAGGAATGCGCACGGCAATCCTTTCCCCGCATTGACCCTGCCATCATCGTGCTGGTGACCCAGGACGACGCCTGTCTGCTGGGGCGAAATGCCAACTGGCCGCCCAAACATTTTTCAACGCTTGCCGGATTCGTCGAGCCAGGTGAAAGCCTGGAAGATGCCGTGGTCAGGGAGGTGTACGAGGAAGCCCGGATCAGGCTTAAGGAAATCCACTACGTGTCCTCACAACCGTGGCCATTTCCCGCTTCTTCGATGTGTGGATTCTATGCCGAGGCGGAAAGCCGGGAATGCGCAACATCTGAAGAACTGGAGGAGTTGCGCTGGTTTACAGTTCCCGGCCTGGAGGCGGCGGTCCTTGAAGGCTCGGTACGCTTGTCGCCGCCGGTATCCATTGCTTTTCGCCTGCTCGCTGACTGGTACTCCAGGCGCTGTGGAAAAGACCTGGAGCAGCTGGTCCGAAAAGCAAAAAAACTCCGCCGGGAGTCTGATAGAATTATCTCCATATAATCCGGCCGCACCGCAGCAACCGGAGACGGGGAAGGAAGCCATCCAATGACTATTATTGCGATTCTTCTCGCATTTGCACTTTGCCACTTTGTGCGGGAACTGGGGCGGTTCCGGCAAAACCAGTGGCTCACGTCGTGGATCAATTTCAGCAACGATGCATTCGGAAAACTCCCTGGCTGGCAGGACGTGCTGGGTTTCCTGGTTATTATTGCTATCCCTGTCCTGCTGCTGTTGCTGATCAACCAACTGCTCGATGCCGCGCTGGGCTCAACCGGGGTGTTCCTGCTGGCGATCGTAGTCCTGGTCTACACCTACGGTCCGAAGGACCTGGATACCGAGGTGGCCGCCATCATCGACTCGGAAGACGAGGAATCCAGGCAAGAGGCGCTCGGGAAGTTGCTTCGTGGCCCTGTACCTGAAGACCATGACAGTTGCCGGGCCCAGGCGGTGGAATCGGTATTCCGGGAAGCCTTGCGGCGCTGGTTTGGCATAATCTTCTGGTTCGCGGTTTTGGGCATCGTCGGGGCTTTTCTATACCGGCTGGTCGACTGGCTGGTGAACGGGGATTACGCGTTGACAGAAGGCCAGAAAGGCCTGTTTATCCGCTTGCGGCAGATTATGGACTGGCCGGCCGCACAACTGATGACACTTTCCCTGGCCATAGCAACCGATTTTGACTCGGTTTTTGTGGCCTGGAAGCAATACCACGATGAACAGGGACACGGGCTCTTCGAAGGCGATAATGGCTTTTTACTCGCCAGCGCCTGCAGCATTGTACTCACCGGCCACGCGGCGCAGGACGGCTACGCCGACCAGTTGGATGGTCCCATGATCGGCCTGCAGCAAGCGATGGACCTGGCCTGGCGCATCCTGGGCGTATGGATGACCGCACTGGCATTGCTGCTGTTGATCGGCGTCATCGCCTGATTCACCGCGAATCGATACCCGGCGCCGTTTTCATTGATGCGATTTAGCAGATATTGCTTGGTACTCCTGTTCTGCTCGGCAACAGCTGCCGCTGAGCTGTCGCTGCCCCAGGCAGATGGCTCCGTGCTTGCATTGAAGGCTCCTGCGAATCGGCTGATTACGCTTTCACCCCACTTGGCTGAGTTGGTGTTTGCAGCCGGCGCAGGCAGCCATCTGATCGCCACGGTTGAGTACAGTGAATATCCCGAGGCGGCTGCCGCTGTCCCGCGGATCGGGGATGCATTTCGGATTGATGTAGAACGCGTGGTATCACTCAAACCCGACCTGGTCATTGCCTGGGATACCGGCAATCCACGCCAGGCCACCAGTCAATTGAGCTCGCTCGGCATTCCAGTCTGGTCTATTGAAATCAGGGAGCCAGGCGAAATAGCCACGGTTATCGAAGCCATCGGCGCTGCCAGCGAGACACAGGCGGCGGCAGCCACTGCAGCGGCGAATTTTCGCCGGCGCCTGGAGGTCCTTTCCAGGGAATATGCCTCCAGGCCGTCCCTTGATATTTTTTACCAGGTCGATGTCAAACCCCTGTTCACAATCAACGGCGAACATCTGATCAGTAAGGGACTTAGCCTGTGCGGCGGCCACAACATTTTCCATGACCAGCCCGGCCTGGCGTTCCACCTGGCCCACGAGGCCGTGATCGTGGCCAACCCGGATGCCCTGTTTGCCCCTTTTCTGGAGAATGAAGATGATCCGCTGGCTGGCTGGCGAGCATGGCCGGGAATGCGGGCTGTGGAACAGGACGCACTGTTCCTGCTCCCGGCCGACGACATCAGTCGCGCAACGCCTCGCTTGTTGGATGCGCTTGAATTAGCCTGTGGCCTGTTGGACGGTGTGCGCGAACGGAGAAACAATGAATAATGCACTGATAACAACACCGGTGGGTGTAATGGCGGTCCTGGTCGCCGTAGTCAGTTTCTGGTTCTGGCTGGAAAAGAAAAGCAATTGGAAAATATTCAACTATCTCCCGCCTCTGATCTTCATCTATGCCACACCGGTCCTGTTGTCCAATACCGGACTGATTCCATATGAAAGTGCGGCTTATGATTTCCTGCGCATGTATGGCCTGCCTGTCTTTATCTGCTTGATGCTGCTCAATGTAGACGTGCTGGGTGCGGTGCGCATCATGGGTAAAGGTGTTTTCGTGATGCTGATCGGCAGCGCCGGTGTCGTATTGGGTGGCTTCGTGGCATATGCGCTCGGCCAGTACATCACCACGCCTGAAGGATTCCCGATCCATTTCCCGCTGCCGGCAGACAGCTGGAAGGCGTTTGGAACCCTGTCGGGAAGCTGGATCGGCGGAACCGGCAACATGACGGCCGCTCATGCTGCGCTGGAAGGAAGCGGCGAACATATGACAATGGCTGCCGCGGCTGACCAGATGGTCTACCTGATCTGGCTGCCCCTGTTGCTCGGCTCCAAGGCTTTTGCCACACGATTCAACCGCTGGATGCGGGTGCCGGCCAATCGCATCGAAATGATGGACCGGGCTGCAGCAGACTTTAACCACAAGGATGAAACTCCGAGCATGATTTCCTTGTTGTACCTGGCCCTGATTGCCTTGAGTTTCACATGGATATCCCTGGAGCTTTCCGAAGTGCTGCCCCCGGTCATGATCGGCGGCGCCACCGTGATCAGCGCCAGCACCTGGGTGATCCTGTTGATTACAACACTGGCCCTGATTGCCTCGGCCACACCGGCCCGCAAATTGCCAGCCGCACACCCCATCGCAATGGCCATTATCTACGTTTACGTGGCTCGTATCGGCGCCACCATGGATCTGAGCAGCGCCAACCTCGAGACCATGGGCGCATTCATACTCATGGCCTATGTCTGGATTGCGATCCATGGCATCTTTATTTTGTTCGGCGCCTGGTTATTCCGGGTCGATGTGCATACGCTGGCAATTGCTTCGGCTGCCAATATTGGCGGCGCGGCTTCAGCTCCGATTGTTGCCGCACATCACCGTGAATCACTGGTACCGGCATCCATTCTGATGGCGATGATTGGATATGCCCTGGGTAATTACCTGGCGATCCTCACCGGCCGCCTGGGGCAACTGTTGGCTGGCTGATCCCATCTGATGCAGAAAATGCAGACGCTGCCCCCACACCCTATTCGTTGGAATTCGTGATTATCGACAGGAACCGAACAGGCACTTCCACCAGTTCCTCGGGCCCGTGCGGTGCATCCGCATCGAAAAACAGGGAATCACCCGGAGACAAGCGATAGGTGGCGCCCGCGTGACGATATTCGACAACACCTTCCAGCATGTAGATGAACTCCACTCCGCCATGCTGGAAAATCGGGAATACCTCTGAATCTTCCCGGAGCGTGATCAGGTAAGGCTCAACCGAAACTTCGCTGTGTATGCTGTGCCCGAGCAACTGGTACTGATGGCCGGCGCGGGTTCCCCGGCGCTCGATGGGTAAACCCTGCCCCGCGCGAACGAATGTTGCATCCCGCTGTTCTTCGAACTGCCGGAACAGCGCCGTTACCGGGGCAGGGTTTACCAATCGAGCGCCGGGGAACCCGCGCCGGCCATCAGTGCCAGTTGCTCGGGCACAGCATACACAGCGAAG
>PVMS01151011.1_pt1 | contig 10331 bp, 9 predicted proteins | sample 1853461 | NCBI WGS metagenome assembly PVMS01 (sample SAMN08582032, study PRJNA380276) | Marine sediment metagenome, whole genome shotgun sequencing project. | isolation source: ocean sediment barecode stripped | collected 2017
CCTTTAACAAAATTGAATATTTTTCAAAGGTCTCTCATATCATATATGAATCTACAAAAGGGAAGTGTTATGCGGGCGGATAGCCGACCGCTCACCATTCATTGTAAGGCGCGCCTCGCAAACTCACCAGGTAACTACCGCTGTGGACATCATAAACACCACCCTCTTCGGAGTTTCCTTCCGGGGGAATAATTATCCATGTGGATGTTGAGTTGGTAAAGGGGTCCTTGGGAACCGAGCGGATATATCTTTCATCTGCCAAATCTTCGAGGCTGTCGGGGTATTTGCCGTGATCGCTGTAATACTGATCAACCACATCCCTTAATACAAACAAGGTCCGCTGTAAGGAAGCTTCCTTCGCCCGTATTATGTACCGCTGGAAATTGGGCGAAGAAATAGAGGCCAAAATCCCGATAAGAGAAATAACAATCAGCATTTCTATAAGGGTGAAACCCCTTTGATCCATTTTCAATACCATTGCTGGCTCACCAGTCCTTGTAATACGTTCCATCCAGGGCTTCTTTATCACTTGTTGAGTAAACATCATAAACATCCTGTCCACCCCAGATTTCGCTGTCAGGTTCATCTGTATATGAACGAAGTCCCCATTCTCCGTCTTCTGTCAAAGGGTCTTTGGGTATTCTCCTTAAAAATTTAGCCTTTTTGGGAACCGGTCCTTTTAGATTCACACCCTCTACCAGAACATTGAGATCTTTGGGATAACCACTGTCCAAGGCATCCTTTTGGATTTTTTCTTCATCAACCAACCGCTTATATTTATCAATCGCTTTTCGAATGATCCTAAGGTTCTGTCTTAGTTCTATCTCCTTGGTTCGTTTATACGTTATAACAGATAGCGGCAGAATACCTGTCGCCAGGATGGATATGATCGCCATGGCGGCGATGAGTTCGATGAGGGTTACACCATTCCGATTCCCAATGAATTTAGACATGCCTCATCCACCAAAGGCCCATTTCCTGTCAGCCACATGAATATCCTTTGCAAATTCTTTTTTGCCTTTCAGTTTTTGGCCAAACGACTGGGCCGATGTAAAACCATTAAATTTGCCGACAAAAATGCGATAATAATTTCCCATGGAAGGAACATGAGCATAAACCAAATAACATTCATATTCCGTCCGGGACAATTCTTTTATTCGTGCTTGTGCCAGTTCCTTTTCAGGAAAACTGTTGACATGAATACTGTAGCGAACAGATTCCGGCCAAAAATAATTGTCCTCATCTGGCAGGCGGGCAGCAGCTACATCCTGAGACGGTTTTTCTTTAATGTCTTCCTCTATGGGGCCTCTCGGCTCTTCCAATGATTTGTCTGCCTGACCCGATTTCGGTCCATCTTTTGATGACGATGTTGTGTTTTCTGCGTCCGGAGGGGGAAAATTATTTTCTTCAGGTTTAACGGGGAGTCCTTTATCTTCTTTTCCGGCAGTTTCCTGTTTTTCGAAATAGGCTTCAACAGGCTGGTCCAAGTAAATACCTTTTCTATCAATATAGCTTTCATAAGGTTCTCCCAACGACGGATTCAACGCGTTTCCGGACCAGATGTGTGTGATGTCCCTCCCCACACGTTCATGTTCCCGGATGATAACGGGAATGATCGTCATGATCACATCCGTCTCATTACTCGCCGTGTCGAAGTTGGAAAAGAGACGGCCGAGAAGCGGAACATCTCCCAAAAATGGCAATTTTCTGACGGTTTCCGTTTCCGTATCTTGGATAAGCCCTCCGATTAAAACCAATTCTCCGTCTGGCACCGATAAGACGCTTTTCACTTTCCGTGTTAAAACAGCATATTGCGGATCAGCAGGGGTCCCCACATTGGCGCCGAGCTGACTGATTTCAAGGGACAGCTTTAAAGATATTTCACCGTATCTGCTGATCGTCGGTACGACATCAAGCTTGACGCCAACATCAAAATATTGAAAATCATAAGTCACGGCACCATCGCTTTCAACACGCCGGTTGGTCCTTAATGGTATCCTCTCGCCAATATGGACGGTCGCCTTCTCGTTGTTTTTTACCCGCACCTGAGGTTTTGCCAAAATTTTGGTGTCGCCATCCTGCTTTAGAAAATTGAGGGTTGCCGTGGGAAGTGACAGGATGACATTCTTTCTGGAGATGTTATCCAATGCTTCCAGCGATGCCGAAGTATCAAAGGCGGGATTGTCACCCATCATCTCAGACGCCGCTCCCAATCCAAGGGTTACCGACGTCGGATCGACCGTCAGGCCAAGTTGTTGCTCCTTGGTTCGTTTAACTTCGAGAATCTCTACATGGAGAAGGACCTCAGCAGGTAATACGTCGTTGGCCTTTATAATTCTGGAAGCAATCTCAACCATATCTTTTGATCCTCGGATCACCACGGAATTATTGTCTTTATTGGCAATGATATCTTTGCTTTTTAGAATTTTGGAAAGTATGCGTACCGCCTTTTCAGATGACAGGTTGTCAAGATAGAAGGTTCTGATCTGAAGCTCCTGGTATTCTTTGGCCTTGGCAGGGGTATTCGGATAAATGAGCATGGTTTTCTCATCAACCAGCTTGGATGCCAGCTTATTTGTACTGAGCAGAACCTCGATGAACCGGTCAAAAGAGATGTCGGTCATGAACATGGTGACCTTGCTTTCGATGATCTCTTTATCGAATATAAAATTAATACCCGACAATCTTGACAACACTTCAAAGACATTAAAAATGGGGGTTTTTTTAAATTTAAACGAGACAGGTGCTTCTGATTTTAGATCGACGCGATATTTTGCTAAACGTTCATCCTCCTTTCTAAAATAGGACAATGCCTCTTTCGCTTTTTCGTTCTCCGGGTTGAGTTCAAGGGCTTTTTTTAATGCCTCCTTTGCATCAAAGAAATTTTCAGCCTTCAGAAAATCCTCTCCTTTTCTATAGTACCGATCAGACTTTTTTGCATTTAGAGCTTTTTCCATGAGCCCATTGGCTTTTCGGTTAGCAGGATGATACGAAATACTCATCTTAAATTCCTCTATCGCTTCACTGAAAAGCTGTTGGTCAAGATATTCCTGCCCTTTGACCATATGAGTCATAGAGGCCGCAAATTTTGCCCGTTGAAGTAAAAGCTTGATCTCGGAGCTATCTGGGTTGGCGACAAGCGCTTTTTGATAATGTTTCACACTCTGGTCCCATGCTTCTCGAGAGGCAAATTCTTTTCCTTTTTTAAGATATGCAATATCTTTAGCACACCCCCCGATGTAAATGATCACCAGAATCAGATACATAAAGATCGTAACAGCGTTTTTCTTTGAAAAATGGCCGTTCATTTTTTCTCCTGTATATTTTGGAGTTGGGTATGTCTTGCTTAAAGCTCACCGACAACAATATACAAAGGTTCATTGAGTTGTCTTGCTTTTAATGTAATCGTCTGATCTGTAATGTCTTCAACAGTGTACTTGCCATCAATTCGGTCGCCTTTTCGGACCACCAAAACTTCCTTTCCTCTTTCAAGAAAAACAATCTTTTCATCTTTACTCTCAAACATGCCAAACACATTGAAACGGGAAAGATCCTGTTTGGCCGACGCTATAGGATTTTCTTTTTTTGGCATAGCCAACGCTGCGTTTTGCTGTTCATTCTTTTTAGCTGTACCTTTCGGTTGCGTGGTTTTTTTAACCGTTGTGGTTTCAAAAACATTTCTTATGACTTTGCTTTTATGTTTTGGTGGACTTAAAAATAGATCGATCAGTACTTTTGGTCCAGCATTCGACGCTTTTTCGCCCGGCAGATCCGAGATCCTTTTTATCGATTTTACCACCACTCGTTTTCCAACATAAGTGAGTTCGGCAATGCTTTCCTGCTTGAAAGGGTGCATAATTCGATAGACCAAAGAAATACAAAAAATGGCAGCCAGAACCGCCAGTATGATCTTTTTACGATCCATTTACTTAGCCCTGTCTCCTTATTTAAAATAGGTCGCGATGCTCAATGTCATATCGACCTGATCGTTGCCTTTTGGGCGGCTCAGCATTAAGCTTTCAATACAAAAAAGCGCTTTCAAGTTTTGAATGTCAGCCAGTAAATTTTTTAGCTCCGAATAGTTACCGCTAACTGTGAATGATGTCGTATACTTCCACAAGGAAAATGGGCTTGTCTTGTCCGGGCTGAAGGTCATTCTATTTACGGAAAAATGATGTTTATCGAGCACTGCATTAAGCTCTCTGACCTTGTCCGCAACAGTAACCACCGGTGGCAACATATCGACAAATTTTTTCAAGTCTTTTTTTACTTCAAGATATTGTGCTGTGGATTTATCTCCCTTTTTAAACGATTGAGCATCTCGCGCTCTAATTTTTATATACTGATGATGAAGCTCGTCTATCTTTCTTCGTTCCCCCCTAATAATGAATATGTAAAATACAACATTCGCTATTAAAACCAAACAACAGGCTGTCCAAAAAAAGCGGTGCCTAAAAAATATCTTTTTAAGTTGGTCTTTATTCATTATCGATAATAAAGTCGTGTTACGATTTTATAAAACTAGCGTTGAACAAAGATTTCTCCCACACGTCCCAATCCTGTTTCAGAAAAAAGCTTCTCTGTTCTCAAGATGCTTTCAATCTCAAATTCAATCTTGGGCACGATCCCCCGAACATCATCTTGTGAGCCATCTTGTTCCACATGGAGTTTTAGCAACGTGCTGTGTTGAATCACATTCCAGTCTTTGAGTCTTTTCATGAAAAACGTCACCTTCCGAGTGGAACCTGCGTATCCCGCAATAATCAGCTTGTTGTAATTATCCGTCGGTGCAATTTTGCTCAATGCCAGCTCATTGGGCACTTTCCTCTCCAGCATATTCAAAAACTGGTTCCATGGAAAAATATCACTGGCAATGAGTCGGTTGGTAAAGTCGGCATTCGTTCTTAATACTTTTTTCTCTTCTTCTCCAATTTCTATCTTTTCACGTTGGTATTGCCGTTTGTCTTGCCATTTTTTATTGGAAAGGGATATCTCTTTTTCATATTTGGCCATCTCATGTCGGCACTTGGCGTATAAACGAACATTGTATACGGAAATTAACAGCATGACTATGCCAAGAAGGATGATCATCACGTACGTTTGACGTTTGTCGACGTATTCAAAAGACGCGAGATTGATTTTGATCGGTTCCAAAATTTCCTCTTATTGAGCCAGGCTCTGGGCAGCACCTATGGCTGAAACAAAGCTTGAAAGTCTCTCTTTTTCTTCAGGTTTATCAAAGTCAAAATCCGAAATTATCATTTGACTTTCATCCATAACTGAAACTGGGCTGCCGGTAAGATTCGCAAAATTTTCCCTTAATTCATGGTATGAAGCAACCGCGCTTCCGATATATATTTTTTCAATTTCCTTGTCCGGGTTAAGGTTCAAATAATGCTGGAAGGTTCTGTCGACTTCTGCAAAAAACTCTTTGTCCAAAAAGCCTTTTTTGACCCCACGACAAAATTTTAAAAGATCATCTTCAAAAACAAAGAAGACAAAATAATTGGAATAGATACCCACATAAGTCACCGTTCCTTGGTGGGGCAGCGCATTGATGAAAAAATTGAAGTGATTAATACCTGCCGGTCGAATGGTCTTTGCCTTAATTTTTATTTTTTTAAATAATAATTCGTATTGTTTTAAAACATCCTGATTCCCAATGGTAACAAACAGTTTTTGATTGCCGTCCTGGTCTTTTTCGAGTTTGTGGTAGGAAACTTTTTCGTTGTCCTCCGGATAACGCAGAGTCTTTTTTATTTGCCATGAAATCATCCGTTGGATATCTTCGTCAGCTTTAGGCAAATCCTCAAACTTCAGAATAGAAATTTTCGCAACTTTATTGGGAAGCGATAATCCCACATATGAGATTCTGCCATTTATGGATTCAAATGATGTTTTGATGGTTTCAGTAAACTTATCCGAATCGATAATATTTTTTTCCTTGTAAGAAACCTTTAGGGTGTTTTCAGGAAATGGCACGCTGTTATATCGCAAAAGCCGCCAGGTATCCCTTTCCCTCTTAATCTGAGCCACATTGACCAGGGATTCAGTAATTTCGATTCCTGTGAATATTTTTCGAAACATCGCTTTCAGCCCATAAAACCCGGTGGGTTTCTCCAAATCCTTCCATTTTGGAAAGGATGATTCAATCGAATACGATCACTCCCAGTTTTCCTTATTATAATTCATGGGCGTATAATTTTATTATGTCAAGCAAAATTATATATAATTTTATCGAATTAGAACATATTGTACTTTATTAAAATAAATTGCCATATATTGTAGAGCTGCAAATCAATATTTTTAGTAAAATCGAGCTGTTCCATCAAATTGGCCGTTTAGGTCCCTTAGGAATTTTATAGCAATTTTCCATGGTCTCGGTGTAAAATGTCGAGGATTCAATAAGAGGGAGATGAAAGGGTAAGCTCTCAAAAACTTCGGGCAAAAAGCCTGAAGACCGTGCATATGAAATAAACCCGAACTTTTTGAGAAGCTACATGAGAGGGTCTTAACAGATCAAAAACATTGCTATTATTTGATTTAACTTAATAGTTTTATCATATAAAATAAGTTTGCTGAAAACTCTTTATGAAATATCTGGGCTAGGAGCTCTTGGAATCAATAAATGTCACACGATTTGCCTCTTCAAGCGTAGTTATTCCACCCAGAACCTCCTGAATGGCTGCCATTCTTAAAAAGACCGAACCTGCATCTAAGGCTTTCTTTTTCAAGACAGCAATCGGTGCTCTTTCAATGAACAATGTTCTCATATCATCATCCAGTTCAACAAGCTCAATAATGGCTTTACGCCCACTGAACCCGGTGCCTTTACAAACCTCACAACCCTTGGCCTTGTAAAAAACTTGATCATGAAGTGGTTGGGGATCCAACCCGGACTCGATCAACATTTTTCCTGAATGGGATGTCTTTTCTTTGCAATGGCAAAGGACCCTAATGAGCCTTTGGGCCACGACACAATTCAGCGCTGACATCAGATTATACGGCTCGATTCCCATATGGATAAAGCGATTGATCACCTCAAATGAGCTGTTTGCATGAATTGTCGTGAAAACGAGATGCCCGGTCAGAGCGGACTGAAGGGCAATCTGAGCGGTTTCCGGATCACGAATTTCACCAACCAGGATCTTGTCCGGGTCGTGCCTCAGAATAGCACGCAAACCTTTGGCAAAGGTCAAACCTTTCTTTTCATTCACCGGAATCTGTGTCACCCCTTTTAACTGGTATTCTACAGGGTCTTCGATCGTCACAATCTTAACATCTTTACTGTTGACCTCTGAAAGCGCTCGGTAAAGCGTGGTGGTCTTACCACTACCGGTGGGACCGGTCATGAGAAACATGCCATACGGTGCACGAATCATTTTTCTGATTCTTTCAAGTTCACTTTCCGGCAATCCCATCCCGTCCAGTTGAAAATCACCTGAGCCCGATGATACACTTTCGCGATCCAGAATACGTATCACCACATTCTCTCCAAAAATAGCCGGAAGAATGGATACACGAAAATCGACATACTGATCCATGACCACCAGTTTGAACCTTCCGTCCTGTGGTACCCGCTTTTCGGCAATGTCCAGCTCTGCCATGACTTTGATTCTTGATACAATGGGGCTTTGATATTGGATGTCGATGGGATCCGTAGCCTGGTGCAGCATGCCGTCAAGACGGTACCTTATAATCACACCGTTTTCCGTCGCTTCGATATGGATATCACTGGCACGCTTCATGATACCGTCAAGAATGGTCGAATCAACCAGTTTGACAATAGGGCTCTCTTCCGCAGAAACCTTCTCTGACGTCAGGACATCCTCTCCTTTATCGGTCTCTCTGACAAGGGAGAGCCGCATATCATAGGATACCGTATCGAGTAATTTTTGAGACGCCTCTACTTTCTTTAAATTCTTTTTTATTCTGGGTTCACTGGCGATAACAATGGCAACACTCAAATCCGTTAACAATTCCAATTCATCGATAGCGTCAAAACTCAGCGCAGGTTCGGCCATAGCGATCTCAAGGATGCCATCCTTTTTCTGATAGGGAACAAGCAAATATTTCGACATGAAATCGAGCTTAAGCATATTCAATAGGTCAGCATCCTTTACATCTTCAAGATCGATATATTTATAAGCGTATTGATCGGCAATGATCCGGGCGAGCATCTCGTGGTCGAGAAAACCCTCTTCAAGACAAAGCCGGCCAAAAAGCTGTTTGGTAATTGCCTTTTTTGAAAGGATATAATTGAGCTGTTCACGGGTCATAAACCCAAGGTTAACAGCGATATCACCGACTCTTTTGGTTTTTTTTCGATATCTTCTTTTAGCCATTGTTCACACCTATACCTAAATGGAACTGGTTTTATTTAATTTAAGCTTCTAATCCTTTGAATCTGCCTGAAAAGAATGAATGCGAAATATCGAATTTATAAATCACAAATTCCAAGCACCAAATGACAAATAAACCCGCCTGCCATTGCAAGGCACGAGCGGGCAGGTCTCAAACTTCAACATCCAATGACCTAAACAGATTTGGTTTTAACTTCTTCAAGATCATTGAAGAGTTTGGAATTTTGAATTTCGGTCATTGTTATTTGTTTGATATTTGTTATTTGGAATTTAATTTACTCCATTTGAGATAGACGTTTCTCTTCTGGAGCGGAATCAACGCCTGGTCCTTTGGACCAGAATTCTTTACTATCTTTTTAAGATTGTGTCACAATTTGAAATGCTCACCTAAGGTTTCATCTTATTAACCGATGGTGCCGGCAAGCTGAAAAATCGGAAGATACAACGCCAGCACAATAAGTCCGATCAAAAGTCCCATAAATATCATCAAAGCAGGCTCAATGGCTGATGTCATTATAGAGAGTTTTTCATCCACATCATTATCATAAAAATCGGCGATATCATTCAGCACCTGTTCAAGGGCTCCGCCGCTTTCTCCGGCATCGATCATCCTCACGGCCATATTGGGAAACGTTTCGACCATAGATAACGATTCCGCAAAACTGCCACCTTCTTCCAGATTCGACGTAACATCTTCAAGTCGCCGCTTTAATATCTGATTGGCAAGTGTACCGGAAGATATCTTAATGGAATCGACCAGGGGCATTCCTCCGGCCAGCATGGCCGCCATGGATCGCGTCAGCTTGGAAGTCGAATAATTAATGTACAGATTGCCAAAAAAAGGGATGACTAGCTTTAATTTGTCCATATAAATTCTTCCTGCTTCGCTTCTGCGAAAAAGAGCGATTGAAATGGCGATGAGAATTCCCAAAAGAAAAATATATAAAAAGTGGGACCGTATCATGTTGCTTATACTCACCAATACGGATGTAATTACCGGGAGTTGAGTACTTGTTTCGAGAAACGTACTCGTAATGCCTGGAACCACAAATATCATTAAAAAGATCAGAACAAAAGCCGAAGCCACGATCAATATGGCGGGATACACCGATGCGGCGACAACTTTTTTCTTTATCTCATCTGTTTTCTTCATATATTCGATATATCGCGATATGGCCAATGGCAGGTCGCCGCTTTTCTCACCGGTTTGAAGAGAAGAAATATATAGGTATGAAAAAAGATTGGTGTGTTTACCAAAAGCTCCGGAAAGAGATTCTCCGGTTGAAATGTCTTCCCGAACATCCTTCAATAGCGTATTGAGTTCACTTTCATCTCCTTGTTCAATAATCGCATCCAGCGCGGCAACGATGGGAAGGCCGGCTTTGATTAAGACCAAAAATTCTTGGTTAAAGGAAAAAAAATCTTTTGTTTTAAATCGCTTTCGACGGGATTTAACATTTTTAAAAAAAGCCCCGAACCCGTCTGCCTTCTTGATATCGAGCACAAATTTCCCGTCACTCTCTAGCTGCTTTTTGAGCGAATCCCTTGAATCGGCAGTTATTGTTTCCTCTACAATTTTACCCGCATGGGTTGTAATTTTACAACGGAAGGTTGGCATATTTCCTCGTAGAGTGTTTTAGCATTTTGGATCAAACGGCCTATATGCTTGAATAGGGCATCAAAAAAAATTGGCGATGCAAATTTTTAAACGGGAATCTATCATCTCTATTTAACTCCATTTTTCATAAAATTGCAACCATTTAATAAAATCGTGTCACGATTTTATATAACGCCTGCCCGCAACGCTATCGCCCGCCTGCCATTGCAAGGCACGAGCGGGCAGGCTTGCGAGGCCTCCGGCTCGTAAAGCCTACGCCTCGGAGAGCGTGCGGGTGACGTTGTCGCTCTTACAGAGAAAGGTTTACCCGCCGATAGCTTTGCGGACTAAAATTTGAGACTGACGAAGAG
>PVMS01035039.1_pt1 | contig 10330 bp, 9 predicted proteins | sample 1853461 | NCBI WGS metagenome assembly PVMS01 (sample SAMN08582032, study PRJNA380276) | Marine sediment metagenome, whole genome shotgun sequencing project. | isolation source: ocean sediment barecode stripped | collected 2017
CAGTGTGTTGTTGGTTCCACCGGGCTGTCATGTCCAATGAATTGCCCGAAGCTGTTGCGTAACGGGCCGTGCGGTGGTGTTCGTCCGAACGGCAAGTGTGAGATTGAGTCCGATATGGATTGTGTGTGGGTGCTGGCGTGGGAGGGCAACAAGCGTATGCATTCAGGCGAATATCCCATTCAGTTCGTCCAGCCGGCAGTGGACAACCGCTTGTCGGGCCACTCTGCCTGGTTGCGGGATGTGCAAAATAAGGTGCGATCGAAATCGGCCGATGAGAGCGCTGCCAATGCAATTTGATGACGAGCCACTCGACCCCGGCGAAAACCTGCCGATTCGACCCGGGCATTCGTCGCCTGGACGCCTGGAGCGCGTACTCCGAGCCAGCACCCACACACAATCCATATCGGACTCAATCTCACACTTGCCGTCTGGACGAACACCACCGCACGGCCCGTTACGCAACAGCTTCGGGCAATTCATTGGACATGACAGCCCGGTGTAACCAACAACACACTGACCACAATTTTGCGAATCCAGAAGAAAGCCCTTGGTCACCTTCTCGACCACAAGAAATGGCTTATCGAGTCGCTCGTAACCGATCCGTTTCAGCAACGGGTGTAAGGTCAACAACAAAGACTCGACGCCCTTGTAAACTCGATTCAGGCCTCGCGCATGACGAACAGACCACGATCGCATTCGATACACCGTTACTCTCCCGCCGAACCGTGATTGCGAATTAAAACCAACAGTCTCTCGTCAGAGTAATCGTTTTCAAATTGACTGGCTTCGTTCTCCGCAACGTCTCTCAGTTCGCCATTGAGTTCGAAAGCCGATGATTCGCGCCGCCACTCGGACAAGTAGGCGTCGCTGCTGCCCTTTCCCGCACGCCTTGCGGCACGGTCAATTGCCTTTTGAAAGCGAGAACTCAATAATATTTTTTCTCGCTTGCGTCCGGACTGCACAATGACCTGTGCGGGGATGTCACGCCAATAGACGAGTATTTTCTTGGCCATCGTCCCACTTCTCCAGCTGTACCGAGAGCATCGTCTCCAGTTCACCGTATCCACAATGAATGTGCTCAAAATCAAGCTCCAGAGACTCGGCGGCGTCTTTGGCAGCTGTCAGTAATGTGTCATTCCTGGTTTGCGACAAGAAAACCAGGCGTTTGTAGTTACCGAAATAGGCATCACGCAGTTCGGGGTGCTGATCGAGCTTTAGTGGCCGGATTACGAGTCGCTCAAAATGATGTGCGAGAAAGTCGGTCAGGTAGAACGTACCCGGTTCTTCATCAGAGAGTGATGCAAATCTGTCTGTGCCTGCAAACCACTGATAACAATGCGCGCCGGGAAGTCTTTCGACGCCCTCCTCTTCAATCACTTTGTCAATGCCGCCTGCCGTGCCACAGTCAGCATAGGCGACATAGATATGATCGTAACGATCTTTGTTCTCACGAATCTTGGCGCGCAAGCGATCAGGAATGAGTGCCGGTCGCAGATGCAACCTGGCATCGATGCATTGCATATGCAGGTGCGACCAATCGTTCAACCGCTTGAGGTCGTCGATTTCCCTGGCCAGAGCGCCACATGCGATGACAAGTACCGGGCTAGGCATTCGCCGTCTCCTTGCGGCGCGCCTGCACCAGTTTTGGGGCCAGATCCGCTGTTTGCGCAGCGTCCCGACAATATTGATCTGCTCCAACCGCGGTGCCGAATTCTTCGTTCAGGGGAGCACCGCCAACCATCACAATATAATCATCACGAATATTTTGAGAGATCATTTCGTCGACGACCACTTTCATGTATGGCATCGTGGTTGTTAGCAGCGCGGACATGCCAAGAATGTGCGGCTTGTGTTCTTCCAGCGCGGCAAAATATTCTTCGACTGAATTGTTGATGCCTATATCAATAACCTCGAAACCTGCGCCTTCCATCATCATCGCGACGAGATTTTTGCCGATGTCATGAATGTCGCCTTTGACCGTTCCGATAACCATCTTCCCGATCGGCTCGACACCGCTTTCTGCGAGTAAGGGCTGCAGTAGTGCCATGCCACCTTTCATTGCATTCGCGGCCAGCAATACCTCGGGGACAAACAATATGCCGTCACGAAAATCGACACCGACTATTTGCATACCACCGACAAGCGCTTTGTTCAAAACGGTTTCAGCCGTCCAGCCGCGGTCGAGAAGGATGCTGGTTCCTTCTACGATTTCTTCTTTCATACCATCGTAGAGATCGTCGTGCATTTGCTCAACGAGCTCGCCGTCGGACAGTTCAGACAGAATAAGGTCGTCGTCAAGCTCGTTTCCAGCATTCACATCATCGTTCATGTATTGGTCTCAATCAGTGGTTTCGATTAGTATTCGCGATCTGCAAATTCGGCTTTACGCCGTTTCATGAAGTCCAGCAATGCGTCGTCAATTGCCGGATCGATCTCCGGCGCCTCATATTCGTTGAGCATGGTTTTCCATATCTTGTTCGCGCGTTGGGCGCAGTCCAGCGAGCCATCCTCTTCCCATTGCTCAAAGCTGTTGTTGTCTGCGACCGTCGAACGGTAAAACGCGGTTTCGAAGTTTGCCTGCGTGTGGGCCGCACCCAGAAAATGCGATCCCGGCCCAACCTCTCTAAGTGCATCCATTGCCTGGCCGTTGTCACTCAGGTCCACACCACCCAGGAACACAGCCAACATGTTGGCCTGGTCCGCGTCCATGATGAACTTTTCGTAGCCCATCGACAGGCCACCCTCCAGCCAACCCGCCGTGTGTAACATGAAGTTGACTCCAGCCAACGCAGCCGTTTGCAGGGTGTTGGCAGATTCATATGCCGCTTGTGCATCCGCAATCTTCGATCCGCAGAGTCCACCCCCACTACGAAACGGGACACCAAGCCGGCGGGCCAGCGCCGCTGCTGCATAAAGAACGAAGCTCGGTTCCGGCGTACCGAATGTGGGTGCGCCCGATTGCATGGATATTGCCGCGGCAAACGTTCCGAACACAACCGGAGCGCCGGGCTTCACCAGTTGCACATATGCCATGCCGGCCAGCGCTTCCGCGAGAATCTGGGTAACGGTGCCAACAACTGTAACCGGCGACATGGCACCGGCGAGAATGAACGGCGAGATTACGGTTGCTTGATTGTGTCGCGCATATACCGTTGCAGCACCCAGCATGGTCGCGTCAAACGTCATTGGCGAATTGGCGTTTATCAGGCTGGTGATGACAGTGTTTTCTTCTACGAACGTGTCACCAAAGACGATCTTCGCCATGTCGACCGTGTCTTGTGCGCGCTCTGGTGCGGTAACTGAGCCCATGAACGGTTTATCACTGAACTTGAGATGACTGTAGGCCATGTCAAAGTGCCGCTTGTTAACGGGCACATCGACCGGCTCGCAAACGGTACCGCCCGAGTGATGCAGACCGGGGCTCATGTAGGTCAGCTTAACGAAATTTCGAAAATCCTCGATGGTGCCGTAGCGACGACCATTATCGAGGTCGCGAACGAATGGTGAACCATAGGCTGGTACCAACACAGTGCGCTTGCCGCCGATGATGACATTTCGTTTCGGGTTTCTTGCGTGTTGGGTAAACTCGGCGGGTGCGGAGGCCTGTACGATAGAACGACAGAGACCACGAGGAAACCGCACTCGTTCGCCTTCAATATCGGCGCCGGCATCCTTGAACAATTGCAGTGCTTCCGGGAAGTCCTTGAACTCGATACCGATCTCTTCAAGCACTGTATCGGCATTGTGCTCAATCAACTCAAGCGCTTCATCGCCGAGCAACTCGAAATACGGGATTTTACGATCGATATAAGCGGCAGTCGCCACAGGGGGATGCAGCCGCGCAGCGCGTTTTGCGCTTCGGCCACCTGCACTTCTTCGCCGTGGTCTGGCGCTCATCAATGCCTCCGGAAGATGCGGCGTAAAACCGCTGCTACTGCACCCTGATTTTGGCCAGTTTGTGCCAGATCTGGTGCAGTTGCTTTTGCCAGTGCGACATGCTTAATGCCAGATACGACATCGATATTCTCGTTAAATTGAGTCGTTGTTAGACTCTCACACCCCAATAAATGGAAAGCGGAAAAACATGACCAATGTACCTTCAGATCTGGACATCGCACAGGCGGCAGAAAAACTGCCTATTACGGACGTCGCAAGCAAGATTGGCATTCCAGCCAGCGACCTGATTCCGTATGGCCACGACAAGGCCAAGATCGGCTATGACTTTCTTGAAAGCGTCACGGGCAAGCCGGATGGCAAGCTCATTTTGGTCACGGCAATATCGCCGACGCCCGCGGGCGAGGGAAAAACCACCACAACAGTTGGCCTTGGAGATGGTCTTTGCGAAATCGGCAAGAAAGCGGTTATCTGTTTGCGCGAGCCCAGCCTCGGACCGTGCTTCGGCATGAAAGGCGGCGCTGCCGGCGGTGGTTATGCGCAAGTCGTTCCGATGACCGATATCAACCTGCATTTCACCGGCGACTTTCACGCCATCGGCGCGGCCCATAATCTGCTGTCCGCCATTATTGACAACCATATCCACTGGGAGAACCAACTCGACATCGATCCGCGTCGCATCACCTGGAAACGAGTCGTTGACATGAATGACCGGGCGTTGCGTGACATTACTTGCGGTCTTGGCGGGCCTTTTAACGGTGTTCCGCGCCAGACCGGTTACGACATTACAGTTGCGTCCGAGATCATGGCGATATTCTGCCTGGCCAACGATCTGAACGATCTGAAAGAACGGATTGGCAAGATCGTAATCGGCTATACGCGCAAGCGAGAACCTGTAACCGTGACGGAGCTCAAGGCAGAGGGTGCGATGACGGCGCTTCTTCGCGACGCGTTCCAGCCTAACCTGGTGCAAACGCTGGAAAACAACCCGGCGATTATGCACGGCGGACCCTTCGCCAATATTGCCCATGGCTGTAATTCCGTCATTGCGACTAAGACGGCGTTAAAACTCGCAGACTATGTAGTGACTGAAGCTGGCTTTGGAGCAGATCTTGGAGCCGAGAAATTCTTCAACATCAAGTGCCGCAAAGCCGGCCTGCATCCGGATGCGGTTGTGCTGGTTGCCACCACTCGTGCGCTGAAGATGCATGGCGGCGTTGCGAAAGACGACCTCAAAGCAGAAAACGTGGATGCGGTTCGAGCGGGATGCAAAAACCTCGGGCGGCATATCCGAAACATCGGTCAGTTTGGCGTGCCGGTAACGGTCGCTATCAACCACTTCATTACTGACACTGACGCGGAGCACGAGGCCATTCGTGAGTTTTGTGCCGGGTTTGAAGTCGAATGCACGGTCTCTTCGCATTGGGAACTGGGTGGCAAAGGTGCCAAGGTGCTTGCCGAGCGAGTTGTGGCGATGATTGAAAATCAAAAAGCACAATTTCGAACCCTGTATGCCGATGAACTCGGTCTCTGGGACAAGGCACGACGCATAGCACGTACTATATACGGCGCTGAGGACATTATCGCGGACAAGAAAGTGCGTGCGCAATTCAAGCAGTTTGAAGATGCCGGCTACGGTCATTTTCCTGTCTGTATGGCTAAGACGCAGTACAGCTTCTCTACCGACCCGATGCTGCTGGGCGCGCCTACGGGGCACGATGTCCCGATAAGGGAGATACGCCTGGCGACCGGTGCCGAATTCGTCGTCATTGTTTGCGGTGACATCATGACGATGCCAGGACTGCCGCGAAAACCAGCATCTGAGAATATCAGCGTCAACGCTGAGCGCAGGATTGTGGGGCTATTCTGATTAAAGGGTTCTGAATTTGGCTGCTCAGGAGAAAGCGTCAGCCGACTTGCTGGACATCGGCCACATAATCGGTGAGCACAATGTCCGCAAGTTCGGTCTCGACTTTCATAATCCGGTCTTTGTCGTTTCCGCGTTGATGACGATCGCGCTTGTTGTCGGATCACTGGTATTTCAACAGGCAGCAACCGACGCGTTCGGCGATATGCGGGTCTGGATTACATCCACTTTTGACTGGGTTTTCATCGCTTCTGCCAATGTGTTTGTAGTCCTGTGTTTCGTGGTCGCGTTCTCCAAATTGGGACGCGTACGTCTCGGTGGCCCCGATGCCAAAGCGCACTACAATTACCCTGCCTGGCTTGCCATGTTGTTCGCGGCTGGTGTCGGTATTGGATTGATGTTCTTCGGTGTGCTGGAACCTGTTACTCACACCTTGAATCCGCCACTGGGAATCGATTCGTCGGATACCGCCACCGCCAGGGCGGCAGGCATGTCGGCTGCGATTTATCACTGGGGTCTTCACGCCTGGGCGATTTATGCAGGTGTTGGTCTGTCGTTGGCATTTTTCAGTTTCAATCGTGGCATGCCGCTGACCTTACGCTCTGCTTTTTACCCGCTGTTCGGCAAGGCCGTCTGGGGACCATTGGGACATGTCGTCGACATAGTTGCTGTGCTCGCCACACTTTTCGGGCTCGCGACATCGTTAGGATATGGCGCAGAGCAAATAGCGGCAGGCTTGAATTACCTGTTCGATATTCCCGCAAGCAACACAACGAAGGTAGTACTGATCGTTTTTATTATCAGCATTGCGTTGGCGTCTGTCGTCGCGGGCCTGGAAAAGGGCATAAAGCGACTTAGCGAACTCAACCTGGGACTGGCCGCCAGCTTGCTGCTCTTCGTATTGATCGCGGGACCGACTGTGATGATATTGCGGACGATTGTCGAGGCAACCATCGATTATGCCTATTATCTGCCCCGCCTCAGCAACTGGGTCGGGCGCAGTGATTTCGCATTCATGCACGGTTGGACAACGTTTTACTGGGCCTGGTGGATCGCATGGTCGCCATTTGTCGGCATGTTTATCGCACGCGTGAGTTACGGACGCACTGTTCGCGAATTCATGACGTGGGTACTGTTTGTTCCAACCGTCATTGGCATCATCTGGATGTCCACATTCGGTGGGACAGCGCTGGACCAATTGCTGACGGATGGATACAGAGGCGTCGCCGAATCGGTACCGGAACTCGCGCTCTTCAAAATGCTGGAAGGTCTTCCCCTGACCGGAATCGTATCGTCCATCAGCATTTTCCTGATCGCACTTTTCTTCGTTACGTCTGCAGATTCCGGGTCTCTCGTTGTCGATACAATAACGGCCGGCGGAAAAATGGACGCGCCGGTAAGGCAGCGAGTATTTTGGTGCGTATTGACCGGGCTCATTGCCATCGCTTTGCTCCTCGGCGGCGGTATGGGATCGTTACAAGCGCTGACAATCTCGATTGGTCTGCCATTCTGCATTGTCCTGCTGATAATGTGCGCCGGCTTGCTTAAGGGGCTGCGAAGCGAATACCGTCAATATTGACCAGTAGCGAAAACTAATCACGGCGAGCCTTGCACCGAGGGGCTTACAGCCACCATCAACTCCCAATCCGCAGATTGCGAATTCGAGAACCACGCCCTTGTTTGAAACCCGCGTGAGTGCACACTTGTTGCCAGCATAGTGCGAGTTCGACGCGGGAGGCGTTATGAAAAGTTGGGGCGTTTATATTATCGCTGCATTGGGCTTTGTCGTTTACGGCGCATTAACGGATGCCGATCGCGACGGTTCCGGTGCAATTGTTGGCGAAGGAAATGTCGACGCGTTTCACATCCGATTAGGCGATTGTTTCGACGATACGAGCTCGGAAGCTGGTGAAGTCGACAGCGTGCCGGGTGTTCCCTGTTCGCAGCCACACGACAACGAAACCTACGCGGTTTTCGATGTCGCCAACACGACTTATCCTGAAGGTGATGGGATGGCCGAAATTGCGAACAACTCCTGCCTGGAACGTTTTGAGTCGTTCGCCGGCCAAGACTACCAGTCATCCACGCTTGAAATTATGACTCTGTACCCGACCGCACAAAGTTGGAGCCAGAATAACGACCGCGAAGTCGTTTGCGCAGTCTACGACATGAATGCAGCCAAACTTGAAGGCAGCGTTAAAGGGTTGGCGCTTTAGTCGTCCTTGTAAATTTTTCCGCCCTTCATTACGAAGTCAACGTCGAGCAATTCTTCGATACTATCCAGTGGTGAACCATCGACCGCGATGATGTCGGCATATTTGCCAGCTTCAATCGTGCCGATGGAGTCCGACATGTCCAGCAAATCGGCGCTGTTGACGGTCGCCGATTTTATAACCTCCATCTCCGGCATGCCTGCCGCAACCATTAACACGGCCTCTTCCGCATTCGTGCCGTGTTTCGAAATACCGCTATCAGTGCCGTAAGCAATGTTAACGCCCGCCTTGTAGGACGCGGCAAAGTTTCCTTTCATATCATTGCCAACACGAATCGCTTTCTCCTTTATGGCATCACTCATAAAGTCGGATTCGAGCGCCATTTGCACGACGGTAACTCCTGCCAGCAAGGTTGGTACAAGATAGGCTCCGGTTTCGTTAAAAAGCCGATGAGATTCCGGCCCGGCGTACGTGCCGTGTTCAATACTGTGGACTCCTGCTTTTAGCGCAGCAACAATGCCGTCTTCCTCGTGTGCGTGTGATGCCACTTTCCGTCCCATGCGATTCGCGGCACGAACAACCTCCGTCAACTCATCCATCTCCATTTGTTGCCCAGTGCCCGTCTTGCGGTCAGTCATCACGCCGCCGGTCGAGGTGATCTTGATCCAATCTGCTCCGTATTTGATGTTGTCCCGGGCTGCCCGCCTGCAATCGTATGGCCCGTCACAAACGTTTTTGGACGTGAGCACGTCCATCAGCTCCGGCTTGACGCCGCTGATGTCCGCGTGGCCACCGGTGATACCAACGACACCCGCTGCGATGATGCGCGGGCCGTCCACCCAGCCGTTGTTGATGCCGTCACGCAATGCGTACATTTCCTGTGCCGAAGAGCCGGTGTCGCGAACCGTCGTAAAGCCTGCCAACAGCGTTCGCATGCCGTACATGACGCTACGCATCTCTATTTGTTGAGACGACATCTTCAGACTCTCACTATCGTTGTCCGGGCCCAGTTCAAATTGCAGGTGAACGTGCATATCCATCAGGCCAGGAAGAACGAACTCATTCCTGAGATCAACCACCGACACCTCGCCTTCGAATTCGGCCGGATCTGCAAAACCGTCCCGGACCTCTACGATGCGCTCGCCTTCCACCACGATGGTCTGGTTTCTGCTGGCTGGCTCGCCCGGCACTGAAAGCAGAACGCCGGCATGGATGAGGGTGGTGTCGGCCAAAGCACTCGACAAGGGAGCAAATGAGACAGCGGCAATTATCAGGGCGATCGAACGAAAGGTCATAAAATTCTCCACAGGTTTTCGCGAGTATATAGCGATCGCCCGCTGGGCGGGCTCGTACAATTCTAAATAGCAACTGTAGGAGCCCGCCCAGCGGGCGAAATCCCAAATCAGCGAATTACGCCTTATTATTTCGCCAATGTTTCATCCCTCGATCAGGAAAATGATCTTTATGGGACAGCAGTGGCATCGACCCCTATATACTAGACGGATGGATGCCCTGCCGACACTAACTACCGAAATAGTGATCGTCATGTTGATCGTCGCATTCGCGATATTTATCTTTGCGACCGAATTGCTGCGTGTTGATGTAGCTGCAATGCTGATCATGACGATTTTGGGTCTGCTGATATTCGTGCCCGGTCTTGAGAACCTGTTGACCACGGATGTGCTGTTTTCGGGGTTTTCGAGCAATGCGGTAATTTCGATAATCGGCGTAATGATTCTCGGTGGCGGCCTGGACAAGACCGGCGTCATGGAACGCGTCGCCTGGGCGATTCTGCGTTACGGCGGCAAGACTGAAAGACAGATTGTGTCCCTCACGGCAGGTTCGGTCGCCGTCATTTCCTCGTTCATGCAAAACGTCGGCGCCGCTGCGCTGTTTCTGCCCGTCGTATCACGCATATCGTCACGCACCCGTTTGCCCATGTCCCGGCTTGTTATGCCGATGGGTTTCTGCGCCATCCTCGGTGGCACCATGACGATGGTCGCATCCAGTCCCCTGATCATGCTGAATGACCTTATCGAGCATGCAAACCGAAATCTCGGCCCGGATCAGGCAATGGAGAAGTTCGGCCTTTTTTCTGTAACGCCGATTGGCATTGCACTGGTGCTCAGTGGTCTGGCGTTTTTTGTTCTATACGGCAAATACGTGCTACCAGCAGGCAACCAGGTCAGTTCGTCCCGGAGAACCGGCACCATGCGCTATATGCGCAGTCTCCATGGCATTCGGGCAGCGGTGCGCGAAATTGAAGTTCCGGAAGGCAGCATCCTCGCCGGAATGAAAATCGTTGATGTTCAGGTTGAATACAGCGTCCGAATAGTCGCGTCGCGATACGCCGGCA
>PVMS01099767.1_pt1 | contig 10329 bp, 13 predicted proteins | sample 1853461 | NCBI WGS metagenome assembly PVMS01 (sample SAMN08582032, study PRJNA380276) | Marine sediment metagenome, whole genome shotgun sequencing project. | isolation source: ocean sediment barecode stripped | collected 2017
AGGCGGAAGTAGCCCTTCACCATGTTGTCGCCCCGCAGCAAGATCTCGCCGTCGTCGGCGATCTTCACCTCGACGCCGGGGAGCGGCTTTCCTATCGTGCCAAACTTCGGCTTTCCATACGGCTGCATCGAAGCAATCGCGGTCGTCTCCGTCATGCCGTAACCCTCGTGAATCAGGATGCCGATCGAGGCGAAAAACTCGAGAGTCGACGTCGAGATCGGCGCGGCGCCACTCACGGCGACGTCAAGGGCGTCCAATCCAAGCGCTTCCTTGATCTTGGAGATCACGAGCTTGTTGGCGAGTTTGCGCGAGAGGCTCGAAACCGGGCGCCCGGTGGCGGACTCCTGTTTGAAGGCCGCGAGCTCGGTTTCCCTGGCCCAGGTGGCAAGCTTCGCCTTGAGTCCGGTGGCCTCCGCAAGCTTTCCACGAAGCGCGGCTTCGAACTTCTCCCACACGCGAGGAACGGCGAGGAATACCGTGGGGTGCACCTTGACCAAGTAGTCTTTGATCTGCGTGAGGTCGCGGCAGAAATAGGCTTCGCCACCTATGCTGAAGCCAGCGAAGTTGACGATCCCCTGCTCTGCCGCGTGACACAAAGGAAGATAGCTCACGATGCGCGTCTCAGCGTCGACAAGGGTCGGAAACACCACAGGCAGCGCATCGCCGATGAGCTCGATCCCGCGATGGGTCAGCATGGCGCCCTTGGGCAGCCCCGTGGTTCCAGACGTATAGATGAGAAGCGCGACGTCGTCTTTATCGACGGCATCAAGCCGTGTATCGAGCGTGGAATCGTCGACGTCGTCCCCGCGCTTCATCAACTCGGCGAGCGTACGGACACGCGGATCGTCGGAGCCGAGGTCATCCATCGTGATGATGTGCTCGATGGTGCTCTCGCCGTTCGCGATTGTGAGGTACTTGTCGAGTTGCTCTTGCTCGTCGCAGATGACGATCTTGGCCTGCGCGTTGTCGATGATGTATGCGATTTGATCCGTCAGGAGCGTCGTATAGAGCGGGGCTGGAATTCCTTGCGCGGCGTTGATGCCGTGCTGACAAATCATCCAGTCCGATCGGTTCTTACCGACGATGGCCACGCACTGCCCCGGCTCTAGCCCCAGAGACATCAGCCCCTTACCGACCCGCCGAACGTCTATCCAAACCTCTGCCCAGGTCGTGGTGTCCCATGTGTCGTCGGCGTTGAGCTCGTGGAGCGCATTCGCGCTGCCTTTGGTGTTCGCCCAGTGCTCGATCTTCGAGAGCATCGTTCCTTCAAGGGTCATGGCGCGCCTCCGAAACTCCGAATCACGGCGACGAGCGCGTCCACCACTTGAGGCTTGTCGGCAAGATCGGGATTCGGCGGCATCAGCGGGCTGAGACCGACGGCAGCCCCGCCCTCGAGGATGATTTTCGCGAGATGCTCGTCGGTCACCGACTTCTGCCAGTCGGCCAAGGTGTAGTCGCGGGGCTTCGGGTTGAGGGCCGCGGAACCCGGCCCATCGCCTTTGCCAGTGGCACCGTGACAGGTCACGCAACGCGCTTGAAAGATCTCTTGCGCTTCGACCGCAGGGTCCTTTGCGGCGACTGGCTCGGAGGGGGCCGCTTCCGGTTCGGGGGTCAACTCGGCTTTCGCGGGCTCCTCTTTGGGTTCGGCGGGGGCCGCGTCTTTCGATGTGCAACCAACGGCCACGAGGCACGCGACCATCGCAACGATGTAGATCCCTTCTTGACGCATAGGCTCTCCTTTGAGAGGGCCTATAGCCTTCTTTTCACTCGGGTTCCAATGTCTCCTGGAGCACCCGCAAGAGATCGACGTAGCTGACGATGCCCAGCAAGTCGCCGGTGTCGCCGTCCGCCACGGGAATGGCGCCCACGCGATGCAACAACATGAGCTCCGCCAGCTCACGGACGGAGGTCTCCGGGTCGGCCTTGACGGGGCTCGTATTCATGAAGCTGCCTACCGATACGCTGCGCGCGTTCTCGATGGCGTCGATCTGATCCTCATCATCGGTACCGCTGAAACCTCGGAGATCGCGGTCGCTGATGATCCCGACCAGCTCGCGACCGCGAACGATGGGCAGATGCCGCACATCGAGCTCGTACAGTAGCCCAAGCGCTTCAGCGACCGACATCCGCTCGGTCGCGGTCACGGGGTTCTCTGTCATGATGTCTTTTGCAAGCACGAAATTCTCCTCTCTGCAACAAGGCAACCTAGAACATGGGGAATGGCAGGGTCGATTTCACTGCCTGGAAATCCTGAACGAGCTTCAAGGCGGACACGACAGCCACCAGGGAGCAAGCATTGGCGAGAACGAGCCCCCAACCGATCGATCGAAGACTACGCGCGGTAGGGCGAGCCATTGCAACAGCCACGACGACGACGGCGACCGGCAGAGCCGCTGTCAGGATCCACAGCGGACCGCGTGGGGCGAGAGGTGCCGCGACGCCGACCCCGATCGCGGCGAGGCCGACGATGATCAGCATCGCACGCTTTGCGCGAACGCTGCGTAGCTCCTCGTCGGTCTTGGCACGTGTGCGCGCAACGGTAAGCCGTACGACGGACGTCGCAAGGAGTGACGCAACGAGCCAAATCATCGCGACGGCCGACGAAGCGAGTACGCTCAACCCTGAAGCAAGGCCGAGAGGCACCGCGGTGGACGATAGGGTCGCGGCAGCGAGCGTCTCGCCAATCACGGTGCGCTCGAGCCCTTGAACGGCCATCAGCATGACGGCGACCCCAAGCAGCAAGGGTAGGCCGACGGCGTATTGAGCCAGTTGCGGGGCCAGCCACAACCCCGGAATGCCTGCTGCGATCGCGATCAGCATGAAGATCAGCAACGCGCGTCGTGCTTCACCACCCTGTTCACGTTGCGCGCGCGTACCGCGCTGGCCGAATAGAACGAGAATGGGTTCGTTCGCCAAGAAGCAAGCGATCGCAGCGAACGCCAACAACCATGCGGAGGTAGTCGGTGCGCCTCCCAAAAACACCGCTGCCATCGGAAACAGCAATTCGGCGTATGCGCCGTGCTCTCGAGGAATCATGTTGCGCTCTCGTACTGAGCAAGGAGCGTACCAGCCATGAGGATCCTCATCTTGCGTTGGTTCTACACCAATCCCTGCATTTTGTGCGTTCGCCGAAGCGCGTCGCGCAAGCACTGCGTATTCGGGTATAAATGGGCCCTCGTTGGGCCCGGACCATAGCCTAAGGCACCGACATGACGATGGCGCCACTCCGGTGGACGAGCTCGTGAGACACGCTCCCTAGCAGGGTTCGTGCGACGGCTCCTTTGCCAGTCGTGCCGCACACGATCAGTGGCGCGTCGATCTCGCGAGCCATGGCCACGATCGCCTTGGCCGGATCGCCAGCCACCGCGTGGCACTGCATACGAAGGTCGTCGCCTTTTACGGTGCCGCAGGTCTGCAGTTCGAGAAGCTTGCGGAGATCGTCCAGCTCTCGCGTAGCCTCCGATGTATGTTTCTCATCGCTCGAGTCGAGCACAGTCACCACGTGGATCTCCGCCTCGAGCTGTCGACCCATGAACACGCCGAGCTCGAAAGCGCGCCGCGCAGGCTCTGAGAAATCGTAAGCCACAACCAATCGCGGAATGAGTGACATGAGCTATTCTCCACTTTCCTCGTCTTTTCGCCGTTCACGCACGACCAGCACGGGGCACGGAGCGTGACGCACCACTTTCTCCGCGACGCTCCCAAGAAAAGCTCGGGACAATCCACTTCTACCGTGAGACCCCAAGATCAGAAGATCGACGCCCTCATCTTCCGCGATCTCGCAAAGGGCACGGCCAGCCGAGGGGTGTTGACACACACTGAGCTCGACCTCGGGAACATCCTTGAGAAGCGACGCGGTCCTCCCGCTGAGCGTCTCTCGAATCGCCTCCTCGATCTCGACTCGAATGCTGCGCTCGAGGAGGTCTGGTCGCGACCAAACGACCGGCGGCACGTTCGGGGTCGGATCGAACACGTGGGCGACCAACACACGCGAGCCAAACGTTTTTGCGTAGAGCGCAGCGGTTCGAAGGGCCTCGTCCGAAACGTCGGAGAAGTCCGTGCCGACTAGAATCGTCTTGGGTTTGTCCATGAGCTCACTCTCCGTGTATCAAGCACCGTGCCACCACGAGGCGGCGGATTCGACCCGGAAGCTTATCCAAAAACACGCACGTTCTGCGAAAGATTCCGAAGCCACGCAGAAGTTTCGTGCCGGACTACGGCAAATCCTGCTAAAGACTTCTGGCGCAGTCCTTGCACAACTTCGACTGGTCGAGGGAAGATGACATGAGCGACGAGCCTTTGATGCCCTCCGAAGTTCGTCAGAAGGTTCTGACCCAGCACCGCGAGATCGAACAGATCCTTTCGGAGCTGGAAGTCGGCGCACGACAACTACGGGAGGGCCAAGAAGAGGCAGACCGCCTCAAACGCGCAGCGTATGCCCTTCGAGGTATCCTCGAGCTTCACATGACTTTCGAAGAAGCCCACATGATGCCAGCAATCAGCGAGGCGGACGGCTTTGGACCTGAGCGGGCACGCCACCTCCAGGCCGAGCACGCCGAGCAACGAGAGCACCTCGACCGACTGGTCCATGCGATCCTCGACGCGAAAGCTCCAGCGGAGATCCAAAAGGGAGTCGCCCATCTTGCGGACATTCTGCGCAAAGACATCGAGCAAGAAGAGAAGGACTATGTGAATGAAGAGCTTCTTCGCGATAGCCTCATGCCAACGGACACTTTCGGGGGCTGAAGGGTCCCCCACCATGATCTAACGTAAGGCTCGAGATGCAGATCAACCAAATCCTCGTCCCCACCGACTTCTCCGAGAACGCCGAGCTCGCGGTCAACTATGCGATCGCGCTCGCCAAGCAATGCTCGGCGAAGCTTCACCTGTTGCACACGCCGGTCGTTCCCACGTATCTGCTGATGGATCTCTCTTACAGCCCAGGTCCGGAGGCCGTCACCCGCATCCTCAACGACGCGCAAGAGGCACTCGACCGGCAAGCCCAAACGATCACGGCAGCAGGCGTGGAGCACTTCACGGTGATCCGTGAGGGGACGGTCCACGAGGTCATTCGCGACTACGCCAAAGAGCACGACGTCGACTTGGTCGTCGTAGGCACGCATGGTCGGACCGGCGTTTCGAAGCTCATGTACGGAAGCATCACCGAGCGGGTGATCAAGACCGTACACACCCCGATTATCATCATTCCGCCCAAGGGCGGTCGCATCCCGAGCTCGATCGTCATCGCCTACGATTTTTCAGCACCGGCCAAACACGCCGCTGAGGTTGCACGCGCAATCCATGGCGTCTCCCACGGGTCCCTCCACCTCGTTCACAGCTACCTCGACGTCTGGGGCGAGTACACAGATCGGGGGGCCGTCGTCGGTGAGGCCGCCGAGAAGCGGCGTGAGGCCCTGCACCTCGGACTCGAAGGGATGCTCAAGGACGATGCCAAGGAGCTGTTTTCCATCGACGCGCAAGCCATCCAAACGCACTTGGTCACCGGAGATCCTGCTGCGGGGATTCTCAAAGTAGCCGACGAGGTTGGGGCAACATTGATCTGCGCGGGCACGACTGGAAAGAGCGGCATAGAGCGCCTCCTCATCGGGAGCGTCGCAAGGCGGCTGCTCCACGACAGCGAGATTCCCCTGCTCTTGACCCACGATGACAGGTGAGGGGCCCATCTTGAACAAACGCCTCCAAAGGGCATCATAGGCGAGAATCATGCTCGGGCGGATCGTGTTACTGGGTCTCTGGCTTGCGGCGCTCGGCGGTTGCGAATGTGGACCGAAGAATGACGCCGGGATCGAGGACCTCTCTGCAGCGAAACTCCCTGCGAACTTCGACCAGGTGATGGCCGACCACGCGGGACTCTCGATCGCCGCGAGGAACGCCCTGATTCGAGGCGACCTCCCCGTGGCCCGGCAGTCGATGCGGAAGCTCGCGTTTTTCATGGAGCACGTGCCGTTCCCTGAACAAGGTAAAGAGTATGCACGCATCACGAAAGAGCTCGCCGAACAGGTGCGCGAAGGTGGCGACCTCGAGGAGGCTTGCATGGCGTTTGCACGACTGTCCTACGCTTGCGGGCAATGCCATCACGCCCTCGACCGCGGACCCCCAATCAAGCTCGACCCCGTTCCGGGCGGAGAGGACCTCACGATGCACATGAGGCGTCACTACTGGGCGGTTGAGCGAATGTGGGAGGCGCTGCTGAGCGATTCTCCCGAGACTTTCCAGAAGGCCGCGCGAACCTTGGCCGAGGCCCCGCTTCATGGTTCGCAAAAACCAGATGCCGAAACTCCCCCGGGAGCAACTCGGCTAGCCTACGAGGTTCATGATCTCGCGTTCGCTGCCGCGGTCGAGGGGAGCACCGCGGAGGACGACTACGTACCGGCGCCGGGAGAACCTCGTGAGGCCAGGCCTACGACTCGAGGCCAGGCCGAGATCTTTGGGCAACTCCTAGCGGCATGTAGCCAGTGCCATACCTTGGTCGACGTCATGCCCGCGTTGACGGATGAAGAACGCCGGAAGCCTGCGCGGTGAGACGGTTGGCAGAAGTCCTGCTAGCGGTCACGGCACTCGGCACGCTAGTCGCATGTGGCACCGGACGAGTCCGGGTCGGCCAGGCGACCGAGATTCGGCAGGAAGAGGTGTACGAGCCCAAGACCAAGGTCGAACCGCCCGAAGGCAACATTGAGCGGCTTCCAGAAACCTACCCTCTCCTCGAAGTCGATTTGGAACGCACGAAAGAACCCTACGAACCCGACCCGGGAAAGAGCCCGGAGTAATCAGCCCGATATGTCGAGATTCTGCACCGCCAGCCAGGCCGTCAATCACGTGAGCTCCAATCAGCGGGTGTTCGTTCACGGCGGAGCGGCGACGCCAAACGCCTTGGTCGACGCGCTGGTCGAGCAGGCTCATCGCGTCCGAAACGTCGAGCTGATCCATCTGCACACTTCGGGGCCAGCCCGGTACGCGAGTCCGGAGTTCTCCGAGTCGTTTCGGGTGGCCAACCTTTTCGTCGGCCAGAACATCCGGCACCAGCTCGATGGCGACCGAGTCGACTACCTTCCCTTGTTCCTTTCCGAGATTCCGCAGCTGTTTCGGTCCGGGAGGCGGGCGCTCGACGTCGCGCTGGTCCAGGTATCGCGGCCGGACAAACGGGGCTATTGCAGCCTAGGGGTCTCCGTCGACGTGGCCAGAGCCGCGGTCGACTCCGCGAAAATCGTCATCGCCCAGGTCAATCGGTACATGCCCCGGGTCCACGGGGATGGTTTCGTTCACATCGACGAGCTGGACTGGCTGGTCGAGCACGATGAGCCACTGCCGGAGGTCCCGGCGCGGGCGCCAACCGAAGAGGAGGAGGCGATCGGCCACCATGTCGCCGAGCTGGTGGAAGACGGAGCCACCCTCCAAATGGGGATTGGCGGGGTTCCCGATGCGGTATTGGCCGCGCTCAAGGGACACCGCCGGCTGGGTGTACACACGGAAATGTGGTCCGATGGCCTTCTCCCATTGCTCGAGTGCGGAGCCGTCGACAACAGTTGTAAAATAGTACATCCGGGACGCACGGTCTCCAGTTTCGTGGTCGGCACACGCCGGGTCTACGACTACATCGACGACAATCCGACAGTGACGCAATACGACATCGGCTACGTAAATCGCGTGAACGTCATCAACCGCAATCCAAAGGTGACGGCGATCAACTCGGCCGTTGAAATCGATTTAACGGGGCAGGTGTGTGCCGACTCGATCGGGCATCGCGTGATTTCCGGGGTGGGCGGCCAGATGGACTTCATTCGTGGCGCGATGACATCAAAGGGCGGAAAGCCAATCATTGCGCTGACGAGCCGCACCCTAAAGGGTATTCCTCGCATCGTGCCAACCCTCCGCCCGGGAGCAGGGGTGGTGACGACGCGCGCCCACGTGCAGTTTGTCGTGACAGAAAATGGCGCTGTCGACCTCTATGGGAAAACTCTCAACGAGCGCGCAGAGCTCCTGATCTCGATCGCCCACGCCGACGACCAAGAGAACCTGGAACGGGCCTGGCACAAAGCCCGCGCTTGATCCGACGCGGCATGCATAAGTTGCGTGGGAAACGTCACGAGCCGCATGCGCTGCGCGTCGACGGTGATATTGTTGGCAAGTTGTGACGGAATGGCGCCAGTCTTCGCGTCAGGCTTTGGCATACCTCCTGCTTAGATGAGCTGTCCTGGTCCCACCTAACATTTGGGCCGAGGGGTGTTAGCGTGATTTTCCCGAATTGGTTTCCAAGTCGCTCCGACAGCCCCGCAGGGCTCCGCCTCCTTGCGCGAGCATCGAGCAACGACGCCGCGGAGGAAACGCAGGTTTTGCAGGCAGGGCCCGATGCGGAGTGGCTGTGCACGAACGCGGGCGGCTCCTTCGCGATGGGAACGATCGATCGATGCCCACGCCGCAAGTACCACAGCCTTCTCACGGTGCGTGAGCCCGGCATCGGCGAGCCGCTGAACCTCGTCGCAGAGCTCGAGGAATGGTTCGAAGTGGGTGGCGAAACCTTCGCCCTTCACAGCTACGACTGGGGAAACGCAGTGGAGCCCAATGGGGTTCAATACTTGGCGGAGTTCGATCCGCAGCCGAGGTGGACCTACCGTTTTGCCGGTCTCACCATCATCCGCGAGCTCTGGCTGGAAGATGGCGCCGACGCAGTATGGCTTCGGTACTCGATCGAAGGCCTCACCGAACCCATCAAGCTCAGGTTGCGACCTCTGATCCGATACCGTCCGATTCATAAGCTCACCTTCGCGAATCCGTTTTTGAACGGAGAAGTCGACGTCGATGATGCGAGATTCCTGCAGGCGACGATGCACCCATACAAAGACGTTCCTCCGCTCGTCGCAAGCCTTCACGGCGTCGAGGGCACGTTTCGGACCGACGGCCACTGGTACGAGGGCGTTCATTACACGTGGGAAAACGCCCGCGGTTATGACGACGCCGAGGACTTCTTCACGCCCGGAGAGTTTCGCGTCGCGCTGGACTGCGACGCTTCGTTGAGCGTGCGGCTTGGTACCACGCCCGCGCCAGGCCCTGATCCGCAGGTGCTGACTTCGTCTCCACGCGCGGGACGTTCGTTCCTGCAGGAGCTCGATGATGCCGCCGACGCCTACTTGGTGAAGCTCCACGGGGGTCGGACGGGTGTGATCGCTGGGTATCCGTGGTTTGGCGAGTGGTCTCGGGATGCTCTCATTTCGCTTCCAGGGTTGTGCCTCGCCCGAGACAAGGTCGACGACGCATTGACGATCCTCGAGTCGTTGGCTGAGCGCCTGGAGAATGGGTTGGTTCCGAACATCCCGAAGAGCGGCGACGTGCCTGCCAATGCAAACGCGATCGACGCATCTCTCCTGTTCATCTGGGCGACCGCGCTTACTTCAAAACGAACCCGCAGCCGGCGACTCGGAGCTCTCCAGGAAGCATGCCTCGATCTGCTCGAGCGCATCATCGGTGGTGCGGACGCTCGCGTGCACGTGGATCGCCAGGGGTTCCTTTTCGTCGACGACGGCCCTTGGGCACTCACTTGGATGGACGCCATGGTCGATGGACGCCCGGTGACTCCACGATGGGGCTATGCCGTCGACCTCAACGCGCTTTGGCTGTCCGGCCTGATCACCGCAGCCCGCTGGGCCAAGAAGCTGCGCCCCGAGCTCGCCAAGACCCTCAACGAAACCGCGAAGAGACTCGCGGATCACTTCGAAGATAAGTTCTGGCTTCAAGATCAGGGCTTCTTGACCGACACGCACGACGGGCAAGCCCCCGACCGACGACTGCGACCCAATCAGCTTTGGGCACTCGTGCTTCCCGGAGTTCCGCTCGACAAGCACCGAAAACGGCAGGCCTTGCAAGCCGTGCGCAGCAAGCTACTCACCCCCGTCGGGCTTCGCACGCTATCGCCCGACGACCCCGCGTATCGACCGGCTTACCGAGGCGGACAGACCGACCGAGACCTCGCTTACCACCAGGGAACGGTCTGGCCGTGGCTGCTCGGCCTCTATGCCGATGCGGTCAGCGCCATCGAAGGTCCGACGTCGATGAACGCCGAGCTCTTGCCGGTCCTTGCGAGTCTCTGCGCCCACTTCCGCACCGAGGGCTGCATCGGCCAGATCGGCGAGGTGTTCGACGGCGACCCCCCGCACCGACCAGGAGGCGCCCCCGCTCAGGCCTGGAGCGTCGCTGAGGTCCTGAGGGTCGCCAAGATGGTGGTCCCATGAGGGTATTGATGTTGGGTTGGGAGTATCCGCCTCACATCAGTGGCGGGCTCGGGACGGCGTGCGAAGGTCTGACGACGGCGCTTGC
>PVMS01061726.1_pt1 | contig 10328 bp, 9 predicted proteins | sample 1853461 | NCBI WGS metagenome assembly PVMS01 (sample SAMN08582032, study PRJNA380276) | Marine sediment metagenome, whole genome shotgun sequencing project. | isolation source: ocean sediment barecode stripped | collected 2017
AGGATGCCGCGCCTCGCATTCGCGGTCGTGCCCCTGCGCGTCCTGACGGCGCCCGCTCCCGCGCTCGTGGCCTGGGGCGTCCTGGGCAGCTCGCTGGCGCTGCTGCTCTGGCTGGTCTACGTGCGGGCGTGGATCGGCGAGGATGCGTTCATCACCTTCCGGACGGTCGACCAGTTCGTCCACGGCAACGGCCTGCGCTGGAATCCCGACGAGCGGGTGCAGGCCTACACGCACCCGCTCTGGATGCTGGCCTGGATCCCGTTCTACGCGACCACCCGGAGTCTCATCACGGCGGTCGTGACGCTGGGTCTGGTCTGCACCGGTGGCGCTTATCTCTTTCTCGCGGCGCGGCTTCGACAGCGCCCGTTCGTGCTGCTGGCGGGGCTGTTCCTGCCGCTCGTCTCGTCGGCGGCGTTTCTCTCGTGGGGCACTTCCGGGTTCGAGAACTCGATGAGTCATCTCTGCTATGGCGCGTTTGCCTGGCTCTTCTTGCGCGGCCTCGATCGAAAGGAGATCGCCTGGGGCGGGCTCGCGCTGGCGGGCTCACTGGCCGTTACGACCCGGCTCGATACGGTGCTGGTCTACATCCCTCCGATCGCCTGGCTGCTGCTGCGGCATCACCGGGAGGTGCGGTGGGGACGCTTCCTGCTGGGCTTCGCGCCGATCGTGGCCTGGCTCTCGTTCGCGACCTTCTACTACGGCTTCCCGTACCCGAACACGGCCCTCGCCAAGGTGAACGAGGAGATCAGCCGCCGGGTCCTCGTCCTCCAGGGCCTCTACTACGTGCTCGATCTGCTGCGTCGGGATCCCGTCGCGTTCCTGTGTCTGACGGCGGGTGGGGTGCTGACGGTGGCCCACGCGGTTCGAGCCTTGCGTAGCGGCGAGCGGGAGTTGGCGGCAGCGCTCGCCTCCCTGGGCCTGGGAGGGCTTCTCTACACCGCCTACGTCGTCACCATCGGCGGCAGCTACATCTCGGGTCGCCACCTGCTGCTGCCCGCCCTGGTCGGCACGGTTCTCTGGTCGGACCTCCTGCTGCGCGGTGCGCGGCGCACCGGGGGTCTCGACGCGAGCGGGGATCTCGCGTCGCTGCGCCCGTCTTGGGCCGTCGTAGCGGGCGGGGTGGGTGCGACAGCCGCCGCCGGCGCGATCCTCGTCTTCGGCCCCGCGCTCGACCCGCTCGCGACGCTCGAGGCCGTGGCCCCGCCGCGCAACGCCGCCGATCGCTACCGGGAGATCCGTCCGACCGTCGCGATCCGCTTCTACCTCGACGGCGATCGGCGCTGGCAGCGCACGCGCGGCGCCCGGAGGTTCTGGCAGAAGGGCGAGAATCTCGACCGCCCCGTGGTCATTGCCAGCACGATCGGCCTTACGGCCATCGCCGCCGGACGGGACCGGATCGTCATCGACCGGTACGCCCTCGCGGACCCCCTGCTGGCGCGCCTGCCCCCGCGCGGGTTCCTGATGGCCGGCCACTTCGCGCGGATCGTACCGGCGGGCTACCGGCACGCCCGTCGCACGGGGGACCTCGGCCAGCTCGACCCGATGCTCGCCGCCTATGTGGACCGACGCAGCGAGGCGAACGAGAGCGGGAGCCTTCCGCGGTCTCCGCACGCGGACCGGGACGAGTAGACGTGATGTGCGCGTCCCCGGCGTCGAGAGTGAGAGGCGTCCTCGTGCTGCTGCTCCTGGTGGCCTGCTCACCGGGCGTCGATCCGACCGCGCCGTCGGGGGAGCTCCGCGTGGTCGGGCACCGGGGCGCCTCCGGTCTGGCACCGGAGAACACCCTGGCTGCGCTGGAACGGGCGCAGGCGGTGGGTGCCCGCGAGGTGGAGATCGACGTTCGGCTGACCCGCGATGGCGTCCCCGTGCTCTTCCACGACGCCGATCTCGGCCGCAAGACCGAGCTCGAAGGCCTTCTCGCGGATCAGGACTGGGCCACCCTCGAGGGTGCCGAGATCGGCCGTTGGTTCCACCGCACCCACCCGGAGGTTCCGCTGCGTTACGTGGGGACGGGCATCGCCACGCTCGACGAGGCCCTGGCCCGACACGGCGACGACTTCGTCTGGCACATCGAGCTCAAGGCGCCGGACGAAGCGCTATCGCGGGCGGTGCTCGGGGCGATCGACCGGGCCGGAGTCCGCGGGCGAGTCGAGGTGAGCTCGTTCCACACGCCTCAGCTTCTCGAGATGCGCGAGCTCGCACCGGATCTTCCACTCTGCCTGATCGTTCCGCGTACCCGGGAGCGAGGGACCGACGGCCCCGGCGCTCCGGCACGCCTCACTCCGGACCAGGGCCTCGACCGGGCCGCCTCGCTCGGCTTCGCTGCCGTTGCGCTCGCAATCCACGACGTCACCCAGGAGCGCGTTCAGCGCGCCCACGACCGCGGCATCGCGGTGCGGGCCTTTCGCCTGCAGGGCGACGAAGACCTCGAGCAAGCCCTCGCTCTGGGCGTCGACGCCGTCACCGTCGCCCATCCGGGGCGGACCCAGGCGTCCGTGGCTCGTCTCCGCCGCTGACTCCTCCAGGTCTCCGAGCTTCCAGATACTCGTTGTGGCGTGGAGGCTGGTCGAATCGGCCGTCGCGTTCGCTAGAAGGGAATGTCCTCGTCGCCCGGGGGCGGGGGCTCGTCGAGGCCGGGCGGGGGAGCGCCGGCGGCGTCGCCGCTGCGCTCCAGGGTCCAGACGTCGAGGCTGTTGAAGTACTTGGTCTCACCCCGCGGGCTCTGCCACTCGCGGCCGCGCAGGCTGAACTCGACCCGCACCGCGTCACCGACCGTGAAGCCGTCGAGGTTCTCGCAGCGATCGCCGCTGAGCTGAAACTGGACGTACTGCGGATAGCGGGGGTTGTCGTCGAGCTCCAGGACGAACTCCCGCTTGCGGAAGCGCTCGGTTACCTGCTGTGCGTCGAAGAGTGCGTGGATCTTGCCGGTGGCTTCGAGTCCCATGGGCGCATGATATGGAGTCGGGGCAGCGCGCGCGAGGGGTTCCCACGGCGGGCGGTACGCCGGTTGCCGGGGAGGCTCCGCGAGGGTCTCGGGTCCGGACGTCGTTCGGCCGATCGGGAGGGGAGGTGCTCCGGGGGGGACCTGTCTTGCGCGTGGGCCGCCGAACATCCAGCCTGATTCTGCTGCTTGCCGCCGCCGCGGCGGCCTGGACCATGCTGCGTCCCGACGGCTTCGAGGTGGCGGTGCTGCGGACCTTCTCCGGGAAGAGCGATTCGTTCACGTCGCTCTGGGTGCTCGACGATCAGAAGAACGACTTTGTCTGGATTCGTGCTCATCAGCCGAGCCGACGCTGGCTGCGAGACCTCCAGGAGCACCCTCAGGTCGAGCTGCGCCGAAATGGGCTGTCGATCCGGTACGAGGCGCGGGTCTTCGACGCTGAGGCGGCGCGCCGAACCGTCGGATCGGGCTTTCGCGACAAATACGGCCTGGCGGACCTGGCTCGGGAGTGGATCCCGGGCAAGGACACCGTTCCGGTTCGGCTCCGCAGCCTCTGAGTCTCCGCTCGCGGGCGCGATATCATGCAGCCATGCCGGTCGCGGACGACCATACCCTGCGCGAGGGACGGCAGGTGTACTTCGCCGAGAACGGCCTCCCGGCCGACGGCGGCTACGACGACCGCTGGGTGGTGATCCGGGTCGGCCGGGTGCCGGTCTTCGCCTTCCCCAACACCGCGGACCGCCGGCGGGCCGTGCCTTTCCACGATCTGCACCACGTCCTCACGGGCTACCGGACGGACCTGATCGGCGAGGCCGAGATCGGTGCCTGGGAGCTGGCGTCCGACTGCAGCGCGAGCCGGGCCGCTACGATCCTGAATCTCCAGGTCTTCGGCTTCATGCTGCCGCTGCACCGCGAGCGGCTGTTCCGTGCGTTCGTGCGCGGGCGGCACTGCCGCAACCTGTATGGTGGCGTCTGCGACGAGAACCTTCTCGATCGCCGGGTCGGTGCAGTCCGCGCCGAGCTCGGGGCCGACCGCACGCCTGGCGAAGCCAGCGCCGGGGACCGGACGGCCTGGCGCCGCTGGATCGCGATCGCGGCGGGTCTCTCCTGGTGGGGGCCGGTTCTGCCCATGGCCGCCGTCGCCTGGTGGTGGCTCGCCCGCTGATCGCTGCAGCAGGCGCGGTGCCCCGAGTTCGGTTTTCGGGTGAGGTGGGGTGCTAACGAGGGAAACAGGTGTAGACCGCCATGCGCTGCTCCCGATGCGATCACGAGAATCCCGAGGAGGCGCGCTTCTGCGACGCCTGCGGGGCCGGTCGGTCCCCGCGCTGCGGGTCCTGCGAACACACGAACCCGCCGGGGTCGGGTTTCTGCAACGCGTGTGGGCAGGCGCTCTCCGGCGCCGCACCGGCCGCCGAAGCCTGAGCGCCGGAGCGGGACCCGCGGGACGATACGCCGCGACACCTGGCCGAGCGCATCCTGCTCGGGAAGGCCAGGGTCACCGCCTGATCACGGATCCCCTGGCCGCCCACCGCTGAGCGGCGTCGGCCGCGGCTCAGGCGGGGCGCAGCTCGTTCAGCTCGCGAGTGTTGTCGCGCATGATCCTGCGGCGATCTTCGTCCGTGAACTTCGCGACCTCGGACAGGTAGTCGAGCGGCTCGGGCATGCCTTCGATGTGCGGCCAGTCGGAGCCGAAGATCACGCGCTCGGGCCCCATCAGCTCCGCGACCTCGTTCACGTCGTCTTCCCAGAAGGGGTTGATCCAGACGTTGCGGCGGAAGAGCTCGCTCGGGTCCTCGCCGTAGTAGCCCGGCATGCGCGTTCTCGACTGCTCGAGCTTGCGGAAGAGGTCCGGCAGGAATTCCGACCCGTTCTCCACCGAGGCGAGGCGCACGTTGGGGAAGCGCTCGAAGAGCTTCTCGTACATCACGGTGATGAGGAAGTCGTAGGCTGCGCGCTCGATGTTGAAGCTCTTGATCGAAGGCTTGTAGTTCCCGCTGGCCCCGATGCTCGAGGAGAACCCGTCGCGCACGTAGCCGTGGGTGGTGTAGCCCGAGTCGCCGGCGTGGACGACGACGCACACGCCGGCCTCGTTCACCCGCGCCCAGTAGGGGTCGAACATCGGGTCGGTGGGCGAGAACGCGCCGCCGGACGTCGAGGCGGCCGCCGGCCGCATCACGACCACCTTCGCGCCGCGCTCGAGCGCCCACTCGAGCTCCTCGCAGGCGAACGAGACGTCGCACAACGTGATGTAGGGTGCGCCGAAGATCCGGCCCTGGTAGGCCAGTCCCCAGTCCTCGTCGAGCCAGCGGTTGAAGGCCCGGAAGAGTGTCTTCACCGCCTCGGTGTCCTCCTTGATCAGCTCTTCGTAGAGCACGCCAAGGGTGGGGAAGAGCCACATGGCCTCGAGGTGCTGCTCGTCCATCTTCTTCAGGCGGGCGTCCGGGTCCATGTAGTACTCGGGAAGCGGCTCGCGGTCGCGCAGCATCTCGAGGGGGTTGCGTCCGCTGGGATTGCCGCGGAAGTACTCGTACATGGCGCCGGGCTTGGCGATGGGGTTCCAGGTCGGATTGCTCACGGCCCGGGCCAGCTTGCCTCCCACCAGGTGGTGCTGACGCCCCTCGATCTCGCACCACTGCACGCAGCGCGACTGCATGGGTTTGGGCACGTGGCGCGAGAAGGCGTCTCGCGCCTCGTAGTAGTGGTTGTCGCAGTCGAAGACGGGGAAGTCGATCGAGGCCACGGGGGGCTCCTCCCGGAGGCCGGGCGGCCTCCTCCAGCACGGTTCCAGAAGCCTCGAAGGGTAGACCGGCTAGTGCCGCAGGTCGATCCGGAGCGTGACGTAGGGAGAGGGTCCGTCGGCGGTGACGCGGCCAATGCGATCGCGCTTCTCATCGCGTAGCTGCAGGCGGTGGTAGGCGATGGCGCCGGCCAGCAGTCGGAACTTGAGCGCACGCCAGATGCGCCAGTCGACCCCCAGGGCGGCGGGGACCTGGCGAACGCCCAACGTGCCCTTGCCCACCTCTCCGCCGCGGTCCGCCAGGCGGTAGCGTGCGCCCTCGAGCCGGGCGCGCGCGAAGACGGTGAACCGCTCACCCAGACGGCGCTCGAGCTGGAGCCCCAGCCCGTAGCTCCGGAGCTTCCAGGCGTCGTTGATGCGCCAATCGAACTCCAGCAGGGGGCCGACGCCTATCCCGCTACGGTTCAGGCGGCTGCCCAGGGTGACGCCGGCCACGACCTCGAGCGTGTCGCCCAGTCGGTACCCGGCCGCCAGGGAGCCGCCGCCGCGGAGCCCATCCGCCGCGCTCGACCCGCCCTCCCAGTTCGAGCGCGCGCCGCCCTGGACGACCAGGCCCCAGCGCTCGTCGTCGCTGAACAGGGTCCGGCCTTCGTCGAAAAGGTAGCCGACCTGGAGGCGAAGCCCGGCGGAGTAGAGCCCGGCGAAGGGGTCGTCGCCGGACCGGAAGCCGTCGGTGGAGCCGTCGAAGTCGTAGAGCAGGGCGCGGCCGGTCGCCATCAGACGCACGGCGGCGTTCCGGGTCACCGGGATCTCGACGCGCAGTCGCCCTTCCGGTTGGTTGGACGTGGCGTCGAAGGCGCCGAAGTCCGCCGACCCGACGAAGCGGTTGGACAGCGTCAGGCGCAGCTTCATGTGGTCGACGGTGCCGACCTCCTCCTCCAGATCGGGGAGCTCGGGCTATCGCACCTCCTGTGCCCGCGCTCCCACGGCGGGGAGAAGGAGCGCGATGGAGAGCAGCAGGAGGTGCCACGGCATCAGGACCCCATTCTAGCCCCTGGGCGACGCGATTGCGTGACTCGGAACATCGCCGGCGCGACCTTCGGGCGTTCGTGTGGCTCGAGCGGACCCTGTCGCGGTCCTCAGGCCCTTCTGCCGCGCAGCACCTGGCCCGGAAGCGGCCCGTCCGGCTCGAGAGTGTCGGCGCCGTCCTCGCGCAGGAGTACACCGTTCACGATCACCGCGCGGATGCCGCTGGCATCTGCGACGAGCCGATCGGCGCCCGCCGGGAAGTCGCGGACGCGCCGGAGCGGCGAGCAGCCGACGGTCTTCGGGTCGAAGACCGTCACGTCTGCGGGTCGGCCCACGGCCAGCGTGCCCCGGTCCACCAGGCCGAACACCTCGGCGGGCTCGGAGGTGAGCTGGCGCACCGCTTCCTCGAGCGGCAGCGCGCCGCGTTCGCGCACCCAGTGCCCCAACAGGTGCGTGGGGGCGCAGGCGTCGCAGAGCTGGCTCGCGTGGGCGCCGGCGTCGGAGAGGCCGAGCATCGTGCTGTGGTGGTTGATCAGCTCGGAGACCACGGCTTCGTCGGTGTTGGCGACGGGCATGCGGAAGCGCGCCTCGAGCTCGCTCGCCAGTGACAGATCGAGGGCGAGGTCCGCTGCGGGGAGCCCGCGCTCGGTGGCTACCTCTCCCAGGTTGCGCTCGTCCAGCGCCGGTTCGCTGGGACACTCCGAAATCGTGACGTGCTCCAGCCGGCTGGCGAGCACGCCCTGGCCCGCGCGCTCACGGAACTCCGCGCGGAACGCCGGGTCGGCGTAGATGCGCTTGCGTCCCTCGAAGTCGGCCTCGGAGACCTGCTTGAAGAGCGGCAGGCTCTCGAAGGGAAAGGGCGCCTTGAACTGGAACTCCACCACCAGCGGGCGGCACGAGACCTGCGGAATCACCCGCACCCCGTTCTCCTGGAGCTTCGCGCTGCGCTCGAGCACGCCCCGGTGGCCGTCGGGACCGAAGAGTCCGCCCAGCAGCGCGGTCCAGCTCACCGGTCGCCCCGTCTGCTGCTGAATTCCGGCCAGCTCATCCAGGAAGAACCCCACCCCGATCGTGGCCTGCAGCAGCCCCCGGCCCGTCTCGCCCAGGCAGGCGGCCAGGGCGGAGATCTCCTCTAGCGAGGCTGCCCGGCTCGGGACAGGGCGGCCCGCATAGCCCACGTGGGTGGGCGCCTTCGAGGTGGCGAAGCCCACCGCGCCGGCCTCCAGGGCCTCGGTCACGATCCGGCGCATCTGCGCGATCTCTTCGGGCGTCGCCTCGCGCTCGGTGGCCTCCTCGCCCATCACGTAGGGACGCACGGGCGTGTGGCCGACGAGCGCGCCGACGTTGATCGCCGTGCCCCGGGACTCGATCGCGTCCAGGTACTCGGGGAAGCTCTCGAACGGCCAGTCGGACCCGACTCCGGTCTGGAGCGCTTCGAGCGACATGCCCTCGACACTCTCGAGGGTCTTCAGGATGAGCTCCCGGTGCTCGGGCCGTGTCGGGGCGACGCCGAAGCCGCAGTTGCCGATCACCACCGAGGTGACCCCGTGCCACGGTGAGATCGTGAGCATCCGGTCCCAGAGGAGCTGGGCGTCGTAGTGGGTATGGATGTCGACGAAGCCCGGCGCCACCACGTGGCCGTCGGCCTCGAGGGTGCGGTCGGCGTCGCCGTCCACCTCGCCGAGGGCAGCGATCATTCCGGCGCGAATCGCCAGGTCGCCGCGGCGTCCCGGTGCGCCGGTTCCATCGACCAGGGTGCCGCCCCGGATCAGCAGGTCGTAGTGCTCGGCCATGTCGATCCTCCGCGGGAAGGACCCCAGCCTACGCCATCGCGCGCGGCACGTGCGAGGTCTTCCTCGAGCGCGACCCAGCTGGGATTTGGGCGGGGGGCGAGGCGTCAGCCCGACGCGACGTCTCCCGGGGCGGATTCGCACACCTCGAGCAGGGGCGTCGGATCCGCCGGCCAGGCGCCGACCCGCGGGTTCTTCGGGTCGACCGGGATCTGGCGGACGACCTCGCTCACCGGCGGCGCGGCGTCGGCTGCTTCGTTCAGGCCGTAGAGTCGGCGCCCGATGCGCACGTAGGCCGCGTCACCGGCGTCCGCGCAGACCACCTTGGCGCTGTTCACTTCGAGAGGCCAGGCCTCGCCGAACTGGGCCCGGGTGACGACCACCTCGCGGTCTCCCGGCTGGCAACCGGCGATCGCGGCAAGTAGGGCGCTCAGAGTGAGGAGCTTCCACATACAGGACCTCCGCTCCGCTTGCCTCCATCGTACACCCCGCAGGAGCGCCTGTGAATGGCCGGCCTAGCCGCTGGTTTCCCCTTCTGTGACGGGATGTTGCTCTTCCACCGCTCGGACGGTTCCGGGCGCGCCGGGGCGTTCCTGGAAGCGGAAGTCCCGCTCCAGTGCCCCGGCCCAAGGCGCGCCGTTCACCTCCACGTGGGGATAGATGAAGTAGTTGAGCGGCTCGCCGCGGTGGTCGGGGCCGAGACGCAGGTCGCGCCCGGTGGAGAAGTGGATCCGATCGGCGGGCTGCGACGCGTAGAGCGCTTCGCGCCGCTCCGGGTGCTTGGAGGCCTCGGACGCGTCGATCGGCGTCCAGCCCGACTCGGTGAGGTGGAACTCGACCCAGCAGTGATAGCCGTCGACCGCGCCCTCGGGCCGGTCGTCCGGAACCGGGAAGCCCATCTCGAACTTCGCCGGAATGCCTTCGGTCCGCGCCAGGGAGATGAACAAGGCGTGGAAGTCCGTGCAGTTGCCGTAGCGCTCGCTGCAGGCCCAGAAGGTGTCGCCGTTGCCCCAGCCCGTGCCGACCCTCTTGTAGGTGACGTTGTCCACCACCCAGTCGTAGATCGCCCGCGCGGTTTCGGCGCGTCCGCCACCGGCCACCTTCGCGCGAATCTCGCGGAGGATCGGATCGAGCATCTCGTCGGCCACGACTACTCGGCGGTTGGGGCCCAGGAAGCGAGCGGTCTCGGCCTCGTCCAACGGACTCGGCGCGCTGGCGGAGCCGCCCGAGACGGGGCGGCGCACGACCTCCGACGTCAGCGTCACCGTGATCGGCTCTCCGTCGCTCTCGGCCAGCTGCCCGTGCCAGAACCGGTTGCCATAGACCGGCTCGGTCTCGATGGCGCCGGGGATCGATGCCTCGATCTCCAGCGAGGCGACCGACTGCTTCCCGTTCTCGACCGGAATGGGGATGAAGATGTGCACCGGTCCGGCTCCGGGCGGAATCGGCCCGACTTCGGTGTGGTACCGGAAGGAAAACTGTCGCTCCTCAGCAGCCCCGAAGGCGGGGATCAACACCAGGGCCAGGACGAGCCCGACGAGCGGTTCGAGCTTCATGATCGGCACACCGTAGCCGCGACGCAGCCGGTTGGGTCAAACCAAGGAGGCCTGGGCCGCGTAAGCAGGGTGTCGACTCTCTGGGAACAAGGTCACCTCTTCTCGAGGCCGCCCCCGAATACACGACCCCTCGGCACAGTGAGAGCTGAACGGATCGCATGGATCCGCCGCCCGCGACCAACTCCCATGCCGCCCTCTCCGGCTACGTCCCTGCGTGCGATTTCCCGGCTGCCGGCACTGAGTCCCACTGAAAGTCACCGCATCCCAGAGTCTTC
>PVMS01098545.1_pt1 | contig 10328 bp, 7 predicted proteins | sample 1853461 | NCBI WGS metagenome assembly PVMS01 (sample SAMN08582032, study PRJNA380276) | Marine sediment metagenome, whole genome shotgun sequencing project. | isolation source: ocean sediment barecode stripped | collected 2017
ATTCATCGAATGCCATTTTTAACCTCCTTCATACCCATAAGTTCTTTAAGGTTAATATTCGCTTTCCCTGTAATACCTAACGGAAATCATGAGGTTGTGTTATGGTTGTTGTGAACAATCTTACGGGGCCATATAGGCTTAGATATGATTTAAATATGATTGGAAAGATCTTCCCGGTGAATCATTCCCCGCTCGAGCTCGATCCTATGTAGCCGGGGAGGTCGCGGATGAGAGCATGGATTTCTTCGCTGTTATCACTCATAAATCTTAAGATGCGGTCTGATTTTGATTTCAGGATCAGGCCGTTTTTTTCCTGGATCTCTTTTCCCTTGATCAGCATTTCCTTTTGATAGAGATAGGATATGATGGTATCATCAGCGTCCAACTGCACATCAAACCTTTTTACGATGTAATCGAGCCAGTGCCCGAACTCTTCCGAGTGCTCCAGGTGATCCACCGGAATCCCCAACTCCAGACTCAAGGGCTCCAGAGTCCCCGGCATCATTTTAGAACCTTCCAAATAATCCAGGGCATGGGCCAGTTCGTGCACCAGCGTGGAATCTTCGATGTCGCTCGATATGGCAATATAGAGGTTGTTCGGGTCCGCTTCGAGGGTCTTGTATAGATTGATAAGAACCCCGCCACTCTTCCCCTTGGATGCCTTAGGGTGTGTACTGCCAAGGAGATTAAGATCGATATAGGTTTGCAGATCCACGAACTTGATGCCAAAGGACTGCCCTGTTAGCGCTTTGATATCCAGGGCATCAATCATCTCCTGCGACCGACCATAATACACTTGGGGAAGGCTTGTTATCCGGGCGCCCATCTCCCCAAGAGATGCTTCATCGAGACCGTTCAAAACCAACTCATCTTCTCTGCCCATATGGCATTTTTTATATTTTTTCCCGCTGCCGCATGGGCAGGGATCGTTTCTTCCTGTCTTTTTCATAATTATCCAATCGCTTCAAAAGCATGTCTTAAAGCCAAAATCCGCACCTGCCTCGCCTGTCTTCGACCCTGAGCTCAGTTCGATCCTCGCCCACGTCCGAGGGTAGACCGAAGGGAACGAGAGCGATGGCGGCAGGCGGGACCACTATCCAGCACTTCTTGAATATCTGATAGCTACTCCATGATAGATCCTGACATACATCTTTTTTTCCGGGCTCACCAAAAACCTCTATTCAATAATTTGATTCTTAAGAGCGTCGTAGGACCAAACCGGAAGAGGGCCGGAACCTCCCGTTTCCGGATCTATTCGGTGCCGGTAGGAAGCCTTAATTGTTTGAGACTCCATCATAAAATCCCAACCCCTCACAAAGTATGGACACTCATCATTAAAGCAAACCCATTGGAAAGCCGCACTCCAGGTTGAGAGTTGTGGGGTTGGCCATTTTTTCATCTCAGAACTGCAATGGGGGCATTGTGGTATGTCTTGCTGACTCATGTAATCTCCTTTTCAACTTGTACTTCCATATTAGATAAAAAAGAACCAAACCTCAAGGCCTTTTCCTCGAGGTTTGGTTCTGGATTAAAACATAAACTAATGATAACGGGACCTTAGGCTGCCCCTTTCTGCTCTTTATGGTATTGTTCTTTGACTTTCGTTAAATAATAAACCACCGGTCGAAAGGCCAGATGGGCCCACTTGGCGAAGGGCACTTCTAAGACCAGCATTGGGATGGCCACCATCATATGAAGCACGTACAAGATGTAGGTGGGCAATGCTAAATCGAGCAGCCGGGTAAAATGAATGAGGATCCCGGTAAGGGTCGTGAGTTGCAAGAGGATGAGAAACATCCAGTCGGTCCCATGGGAGTTTTTATAGGGCGCCTTTGATTTCTTAAGTCTTCCGATGAGAGCGTATGTGGTGCCGTACAAGATCGCAAAGGTGGCATAGTACCCGAGTAAACGCATCGGGTGCCAGATCGGATAGATCACATCACGCTGGAAGGCGATCGGTTCCCATGCCAGGCCTATAACCTCGATGCCGCCCGCGAGAAAAACCGCCACGAGCAGGAAGATCGTGCTGTACCCGGTCATGATTAAAAAGTGGACGATCCATTGCATTTTATCCTCACATTCCAAGAACCGCTTCTGTGTAACAAAATGGATGATGAGTTCCCGGGCCTGATTGATATAGATCTTTAATGGAATTTTTTTAAGCATGTCACCCATTGTAAATTTAACGCATCGCCATGTGTTGCTCAAAAGTAGAAAAGAGAGAATGGCCGCCATAACCATATCAGCAATCTCAATCGCCGGCGCAGGCCATACGGAATTGAGATGGGCATGTTCCATGTTGGGATTGTCGGCGTGAAAAATCCAGAGGGCCAACCCGATGAGGACCCCAACAATGGCGACCGCCAGGATTTCGAATCTTTCTGATGTATAGAATTTGCGCGCAAAGCCTGTCCAATCATACTTAGAGGTAAGATACCGCCTCATCGCCATCATGGTTTCGCCAGGATCAGCACCCCGCGGACATCGATCGGAACAGTCCCCGCAATAGTAACAGAGCCAAGGTTCAGGGCTTTTTAATATTTTATCTTTAAGCCCCAACTGAGCCCACTTCACCAACTTCCTTGGGAATGGATTGTCCTCGGTTGAAAGGGGACAAACGGCTGTGCAGTTACCGCAATGATAGCATTTTTTGGCATCCTTAAGGCCAAATTTCTCCAGATCCTTCATTAGATTCAGGTCAACTTTGACACTCATACCTTTTCCTCCTGATAGCAACTACTTATTTGGAGCTCATTGCACTGACGGGTGCCAGAAGAAAGCTCAATTACCATCCCTTGAATGGATTGGGACCCACCTTGTCAATGGTCTCGGCAAATTCGTCCAAAATCCCCGGTAATTTATTATAATCAACAATGGACACGGTTTCGAAACGGACCCGGTCAGACTCAAGGGCCAGTCTATCCAAGGTCTCCGACACCTTGCTCAGCCGGATGCTTGCCAATTCGCTGCCCTTGACAAAATGACATTGGTAATCATCCCCATGCTCACAACCTAAGAGAAGCACGCCGTCGATTCCCTTGGAGAGGGAGTCGGCTATCCACACGAGGTTCATGGAACCAAGGCACCTCAAAGGGATCACCCTGACCCAGGCGTTGTAGGTCATGCGGTTGAGTCCCGCCATGTCCAGGGCCGGATAGGCATCGTTCTCGCAGGCCAGGACCAGGATGCGCGGTTTTTCCTCATCCTCCTCCGGCACATTCATCGCCTTGACCATTCCACCGACCATGGGAACGGAATAATTTTTAAACGAGATGATCCTCTCGGGGCAAGCCCCCATACAGACCCCGCACCGCCTGCACCGGGTCGGTTGTGGGAGTGGGTTGGCTTCTTCATCTTCATTAATAGCCCCAAAGGGACATTCCACGGTACAACGTTTGCACTGTGTGCAGCGCTGCATCGCAAATTCCGGATAGGTGAGATCTCCCGCCCGAGGATGAACAGCAGCCCCGCGTGCGGTCAGTTCGATGCACTGGATCGCCTTCATCACCGCGCCCGCCGCATCTTCGGAGGCTGAAGCGATTCCCATGGGACGACGCACACACCCGGCCGCATAGATCCCGGTACGACGACTCTCATAGGGGAAACAGATGAAATGGGAGTCGGGAAAATCATAGCGCAGTGCCGGGAGCTCCGGGCCTTGCCTGTAATCAAGGTTCAGGATCTCGGAACGTCTGATGACATCTTCAGGGACCTCGAGTTCCTCTTCCTCCTTTTTGTCTTCCTCTTTTACTACCTTTTCCTCTTCCAAAATATCCATGCCAACGGCGCTCACCGGAACCATACCGGTGGCCAGCACCACCATGTCCAGATCTTCCAGTATCACCGTCTCACCCAGGAGTTCATCTTCCCCCTCAACGGACAAAGGCCCGCCATTGGCCTTCACCTCGGGTGATTGGCACCGGATGAAAATGATCCCTTCCTCTTGGGCTTTGCGGTAAAGGTCTTCTGCCTGACCAGGCGTCCGGAGCTCTTTGTAAACAACAAAAACATTGGCATCCGCGTTCTGTGCCTTGATTGCGAGTGCCTGTTTCAGAGCATTCTTGCAGCAAACAGTTGATCAGTAGGATAGATATTTCGGATCTCTCTGGCCAGCACACTGAAGAAAGGCCACATTCTTCACTTCTTTCCCGTCGCTTGGTCGGGTGATCTTTCCATCTTTCCCCAAGTCCTCAAACATGGTATTGGTAACTACGTCTGATGAGGCGCCAAATCCCAAGGACTTATCCAGCTTTTCGGGATCATAGGGCTGCCATCCGGCCGCCATCACGACAGCGCCCACCCTGTGTTCTGCCGAGGAACCGTTCTGTTTGATGGAGACCTGGAAAATACCCGGGCTTCCAGCGGTTTTTTCAACATTGGCTCCCGTGTAAACCTTGATCCTTTCATTTTGGCTGACCCCTTGTATCAACGCCTCCAGGTCATTGCCCTGCAAGCCCTGATAGGGGAACGTGGCGATTTTCCGGACATTGTTTTGGAACCCACCCAACTGGGCTTCCTTTTCCACCAAAACCACAGAATACCCGGCTTTCGCCGCTTCGAGGGCGGAGGTCATTCCTGTCACGCCCCCACCCACTACAAGGATGTCTCTGGAAATTTCCTCTTCAGGTTGAAAGGGTTCCGGCAATTCCATGGCATCCACTTTTGCCAGCGCCATACGGAGGTAATCTTCGGCCATCATTTGAGTATCTTCGTCACCCGGTTTCTGGCACCAGGCGACCTGCTCTCTGATATTCACCCGATCGACGATACAGTTGTCAAAATTAAACACATCATACATCACTCTGAGTGAGCAGGCGGCAATAACAATCGTATTGGCTCCCTCATTGTCAATATCATTCTTAATAAGAGCAGCGCCTTCCTCACTACAAAGGTTGGAATGGTTTTTACATATCGGCACACTACTCTCGTCAGTGGCCACCTTGCCGAGTTGTTCTATATCAAGGGCATCACCTATACCGCATCCTGAGCAAATATAGACCCCAATCTTTTTTTCCATGTGGTTTACCTCCTCGCGATGGATTGAATACCTTTTAGAGCCGCTGCTGTCCCGTCCTGAACAGTTTCTGAAACCCCGGCCGGATTTCTCGTGCAACCGGCCGCATAAATGCCCGCCTTCGCATTCTGGGAGGCAACGAAACCGTAATCATCATAAAGGACCTGGACCGGGAGGGGCGTGTCAGAGGTGTTGGGTTGCATGCCCGTAGCCAGTACGACCAGGTCGGCAGGGATCTCTTTCAAGGCCTCACTAGTCGTGTCTTCAACCCGGAGCACGAGGCCTTCGCCATTTTCACCTTGCGTGATTTTGGCCACTTTCCCCTTGATAAATTGGGTGTTTTCGTCCTCTTTGACCTTGGAATAAAAATCTTCCAGCCGATCGGTAGCCCGAATATCAATGAAAAAGATATAGACCTTGGCATCCGGGTATTGCTCACGCACATAGGTGGCCTGCTTCATGGATGCCATGCAGCAGATCCCGGAACAAAAGGGGAGATGGTTTTCATCCCGCGAACCGGCACATTGGACGAAAGCGACCGTTTCAGGGGCTTGGCCGTCTGAGGGGCGAATGATCTTCCCTGCTGTTGGACCAGTCCAGGAAGCCAATCGCTCCATCATGACATTGGTGATGACATCTGGAAATTGTCCAAAGCCGTAGGTATCCAGTTGATTTGCATCATATGGTTTCCAGCCTGTGGCCCAAACAACGGCCCCCACCTTTAATTCCATGGTCTTTGTCGTCATGTCCAGGTCAATGGCATCATAAGGGCAGGCTTCTTTGACCTTTTGGGCCTCGTCACTTTTCACCAAGGCAGGATCGAGCACATATCTCATGGGAAAAGCCATGTCATGAGGCAAGGATGCAGCCTTGATCTTATCCATGCCATAGTTGAAAGGATTTTCAATCTCCATGGTACAGGCCTCAGTGCATTTGCCGCATCCCGTGCATTTCTCGTTTACATACCTAGGATTCAGATTGATGGTGACATCAAAGTTCCCCTCCTCCCCATTGATACCCGTTACTTCCGCCATCGTGAAAAAACGGATTTTGGAATTCTGCTTCATTCGGCGAAAGTTGATCTCCAGCCCGCACAATGGGGGGCACAACTTTGGAAAATAATTGTGGAGTTGTGCGACCCTGCCCCCGAGATAGGGATTTTTTTCTACAATGTAAGTATCATAGCCCGCCTCAGCAGCTTCTATCGCGGCCGTTATACCGCTCATGCCTCCGCCTACGACCAGGATACTTTGTGTTTCTGTATTTGCCATGCTCGTCCTCCTCAGCTATTTTCTTGTGCCATTCACAGATTTATTAACATAACTCACATAACCGTATACTTAGGCCCTCCGCCCCCTTCGGGTGGGACCCAGGTGATGATTTCGTATGGATCTTTCACGTCACAGGTCTTGCAGTGAATGCAGTTTGAAAAATTGAGCGTCATTTTCGGTTTGCCGGTCTCCTCATCGGTCTCTATCTCATAAACATTCGCCGGGCAAAAGCTCTGGCAAGGGTTCTGATACTCTTCCTTGCACTTGGTGTAACAAATATTCAGGTCTTCGATCTGGAGATGGGCCGGCTGTTGTTCTTCGTGGGTGCTTCCTGAATAGTAGACGTCCGTTTCTTTGTCAAAGGTATAGGTCCCATCATATTTTATGAGTCCCTTCTGATCATCAGTTGGGGAATTTGTCCCATAGACATCTACGACTTTTTTCAGATGAGAGAAATCAGGTTCTGTGGACAGACGGCCTTTTAAGATTCGCCCACCCAAGACATACTGTAACCCGCCCCGGATAAGGCCGCTGTACAAACCCTTATGAAAGGCCTGATGAAAGTTTCGGGCCTTGTAAATTTCTTTTCCTACAGAACTTTTAAAAAAAGCTGTGGGATATGACTCAAGCTGAGCGTCGGAAAAATCCTTTTTCCTTAGGGCTTCGAAAGTGGTCTCTGCCGCCAGGATGCCTGACTTCATAGCAGCATGAACACCCTTGAGCTTTTGGCTGATAAAGAGATCCGCCGAGTCACCTACGATGAGGCCGCCCGGAAAGTTGAGTTTGGGGATCGAGAAATAGCCGCCCACGGGCGCAGTATTGGCCCCATATTGCAAAATCTTTCCATCCTTGATCAGTTCGGAGACAAGAGGGTGGCCTTTCATTTTCTGAAATTCACGGTGGGGATCCATGTAGGGATCTCCGTAATCGAGTCCTGTCAAAAGGCCCACCGATATTCGATTCTCTTTCATGCCGTAGATAAAGCCGCCACCGTAGGTGTGACTCTTATGGGGATAACCCATGGTATGAATCACATTTCCGGGTTCTATGCGTCCTTCCGGGATCTCCCAGACCTCTTTGATGCCCAAGACATAAGTAGCCGGATTCTTTCCTTCATCCAGATTGAATCTTTTTTTCAGGGTCTTGGTAAGGCTGCCTCTGGATCCTTCTCCCACGACGGTCACCTTGGCGTGCAAATCAATGCCCGGCTCAAAATTGGATTTTTTGTTTCCATCCGGATCGATTCCCTTGTCGCCCGTTCGAACGCCGATGACCCTGTCCCCATCATAGAGCATCTCTTTGCCCGCAAAGCCGGGGAAAATATCGACACCCAGTTCCTCCGCCTGTTGGGCAAGCCACTCGGTCAATTTGGAGATCGAGATGACATAATTACCGTGATTATTGAGAGGGGGTGGGGTCAAAGGCGCTTTGATTTTTCCCTTTTGGGTCAACAAGTAAACCGCCTCCTTTTTAATTTCCCCCTCCATAGGGGCCCCTTTTTCTATAAAGTCCGGAAAAAGTTCTTTGAGTGGACCAGGGTCCAACACAGCGCCGGAGATCATGTGGGAGCCCGGATAGGCCCCTTTCTCTAGGACGGCAATCATGATCTCATCCAACTTCTCACCCTCACCCGCTTGATCAACTTTCTCATTGTGGGTTCGGATCATATTTGAAAGATGAATGGCTCCGCTCAGACAGGCAACCCCACCTCCAACAAAAAGCACGTCCACCTCCATGACATCTCTTTCTTCTTCCACGACACATCCTCCTAACTTGAAAAAGTTTCCTCATGTTCATGAAAAACCAAGACCATTTTCGCAAGCCCACTCGCCCATAGAATTTTCGTTTTGCTAATATGGGCGAGACCACCGCGCCCATAGAGAAGTGTTTTGCCAAAATGGGCGAGACCAACTCACCCATAGATCAGAGGTTTTGCCACAACGGGCGAGACCACTACTCCTATGAGGTATCGGCCTTGAGAAAAGGGGCATGGTGCCATGCCTAAAGTTTGATGTCTTTACGGAATGAGCATGGCTTATCTCGGCACTCCAGGTCTCAGGTTATGTAACGCGGGAGGACCGAGGTCCCTGTATGAAGATGAAAAAATGCCCCGGTCCCCTGCTTTCTGGCGACCGGAGCACCCTTCTAACTTAAAGGAAAACTACACGCCAGGGATATTCCAAATATCCTTTTTGCTCATATCCCACTCATTGCCTGCGGGATCATAGCGGCAGTTGGCGAAGCATAGCCAGTTTTCATCATTCATTTTCGGCGTATCGGCCCTGAAGTAATAGCCCGGCCACCTGGTTTCCTCGCGGAACAGCATGGTGCGGACATGGGATTCGGCTTGCCACATCCTGTGGATATTCTCCCAAGCTCTCATCAGTTCATGGACGTCACTGCAACCCTGTTTGTCGGAATCTTCCTTCAGTATTGCAAGAAGTTCGAGACCCCTTTCAAGGTTGGCCTTGCTGGTCTTGAACGCGGCGGTGACACCACCCGCATACTCGTCCATAATCTTTTGGAGCCGGTGCAAAAACTGCCTCGGCATGATGTAGGCTGTGTTCACTTCCGGATCCGTAAACTGTCCCTTGTTGTCTGCATAGAGATCAAGGGGTTCCAGGATCTCGGCCTTCAGTGCTTCCATTTTGGCCATATCCACGTTGGGCTCCTGCCCTTTTTCCTGGATATACTTGATGGCCGCTTTACCGGCGAGTCGTCCCTCGGTATGGGACCCGGATGAGAACTTATGGCTGGAGGCGCCGGAGGCATCTCCCGCTGCAAAAAGTCCTTCCACGGTCGTCATTTGGGCATATCCCCATTTGTAGGGGGTGTCCATGTCTTCGGGACCGCTCACCCAGGCGCCGGAAGCACCGGAGTGGGAACCGATAAAGTAAGGCTCGCAGGCCGCGATCTCTGAGTGTTTTTCCTCCGGCTTGACATTATGGGAGGCCCAGAGAATGGCCTGGGAAATGGTCATATCCAGGAAGTCTTCCCAAGCCTCGGTCTCCAACTCCTTCATCTTCTTCTTAAAGGCCTTGGGATCATCCTTATACTCGTTCGCTATATTTTGGATAGCTTCATCCGTCTCCATGTATAGGGGACCCAGACCCTGGTCTACATCCAGCATACCCAGATAGTTCCTCAGGTTGGCAGGAATCGGCTTGGCCAGCCCATAGGGTGCCCAGTTTTTTAGCTCATCCTCTCTCACTTCCATGTAATTGCCACCTTCGGCGCTTATGGCAGCGGATTTAAAAAGGAGAAACCATGCCCCCACCGGACCATAAGCGTCCTTAAAACGAACCGGGATGAAGCGCACTTCCTGGCAGGTCATCTCGGCGCCCGCCTTGATGGTGAAATAGGCGCTGGAACCCGTGTTAAAGGGCGGATACCAGGAACGGCCGAAACCTTCTCCCACGGAGCGGGGACGGAATACGTGAACTGCGCCCCCCATCGTGCAGATGACGGCCTTTGCCTTGAACACGTAAAATTTTTCGTCACGCGTGTCGAAGCCGACAGCGCCAACACAACGGTTGCCGTCCATGAGGGGTTCAACGATAAAGATCCTCTCATAGATTTCTCCGCCTGCTTCGGCAAGGGCGTTCTTGGCCGCTTCAGCGACGATGACCTTGTAGGATTCCCCGTTGATCATCAGCTGCCAGCGCCCTTCATGGACATACTTGCCCTCTTCATCTTTCCAGATCTTCAGGCCCCACTTTTCAAAAAGATGGACCGTGGAGTCCACGTGACGGGCGATGTTATAGACCAGATCCTCTCTGGAAATACCCATCAGGTCCTGGCGCACATACCGGACATAATCTTCTACGGTATTTTCACCGTCCTTGACACCCACGTACTGGTTGATTGCTGAAAGACCCATGGCTACCGCACCACTACGGTCCATGGCAGCCTTGTCCACCACGACCACTTTCAGGCCATTCTTTTTTGCCCAATAAGCGGCCTCTGCGGCTGCACCCCAGGCTGAAACACCTCCACCCACGATCCGGAGGCCACTACTCACTCCTCCTCTTTCCTATTTCGCC
>PVMS01075847.1_pt1 | contig 10325 bp, 6 predicted proteins | sample 1853461 | NCBI WGS metagenome assembly PVMS01 (sample SAMN08582032, study PRJNA380276) | Marine sediment metagenome, whole genome shotgun sequencing project. | isolation source: ocean sediment barecode stripped | collected 2017
AATCAATATCGCCTCAACCATTATGCGACCAACTGCCTGACTACACAGCTGATAGCCTTTTAGATTAATATTAAAAATCTTGTCCCAGACATCTTCCTCTGTCTCAAGTAGCGAACGCAAAACAAGAATGCCAGCGCTATTTACCAAGATATCAATAACACCAAACTCATCCATTGTCCTCTGTACCATTGTATCCACATCACTCTTCTTCGAGACGTCAGTCTGGACAGCCAAAGAACGTCTGCCGAGAGCTCTTATCTCCCCGGCTACCTTCTCTAGAACAGACAGTCTTCGGCTGGTAACGACCACATCAGCCCCAGCCTCCGCAAACTCCAAAGCGATGCTTCGCCCCATTCCAGTGCCAGCCCCGGTAACAATAGCTACCTTGCCTTCCAAAGATAAACTAGGTATGCTCATTCTCCAACCTCCTTCTTTCTTTGATATTGGCTTAGTAATGTTAGCAGTGTTTTCAGTTTTTATCAACGTAAGTGTTAGCCATAACCCCACCATTAGAGCTAAACCACATATCCCCTTCTAGTGGGTGGTCTAGAAGCAAGTAAGTAAAAAGATAGTCAATACCCCAGATACGAAGCCTCCGCTTGGTAAAGCCTCTAGAAATCGCATGGTTTAACACTTAATAACAGAATGGGCTGGAAATATTTTAGTTTAACGTTGTACAATATCAGTTACAGCCTTGATTAGGTTTTTCTCATCCGGCATCCAGAATTTCTCTAGAACTGGGCTAAATGGGATAGCGGTGTTAGGGGCACAGACTCTCTTTAGCGGTGCATCAAGGAAATCAAAGGCTTCCTCAGCTACAATGGCTGCGATTTCAGAGGCTACGGCTTCCTTTCTTAGGCTCCTCGTCCATGACTACCAATCGGCCTGTCTTCCTGACCGAGTCGATTATGGCCTGTTCATCCAAAGGCTCTACAGTTCGAAGGTCAATAACCTCTACATTGATGCCTTTTTCTTGAAGGCTAGTAGCAGCAGCCAGAGCTCAATGAACCATAAGCCCTATGGCTACAATGGTAACATCACTGCCTTCCCGTTTCACATCCGCCTTCCCCAAGGGAATAGTATACTCCTCTTCTGGTACCTCGTCTGTCATGCCACCAAGAACTAGTGCTGTACGCATAAAGAATATTACGGGATTATCATCTCTTATTGCTGACTTAAGCAATCCCTTGGCGTCATAGGGAGTAGCAGGCGATACAATTTTGAGCCCCGGGATACTCATTAATAACCCTTCTAGATTCTTAGAGTGTTGAGCAGCAGCTGATACTCCAGCACCACTAAGGCACGCGATAGTTACCGGCAATTTCATCAATCTAACCACGTTCTCTGTTATCATAGGGGCACAATGCTTGATGATTTATGATTTTATGTTCTATAATATTCATGATATTATAGAATTAATTGAAATGCTAAACACTGGTAACTACAGGGGGTGGAAAGATGACAACAGTTAAGACTCATATCCAACGGTTACCTGATGAAGTGGCAAGGACGAAAAAAGAGAATACGCGTATCCAGAGGTTACGCAAACAGTATTTAGGGTATAAGCCTGCTCTCTGTCCCGAGAGAGCAGTGGCCTACACACGGGCTTATAGAGAAAATGAAAATGATCCTATTATTATTCGACGTGCTAAAGGGTTTAAGAAAACATGCGAAACAAAGTCAGTATCTATCCAGAACGATGAATTGATAGTGGGTAATGCAGGTTGTCTACCACGGGCCGGTATATATTGTCCCGACATCACATGGAAATGGGTTAAAGACGAACTTGATACGGTGGAGAATCGACCATTTGACCCTTATGTAGTTACAGAGCAAACCAAAGAGTTATTGCGAAGAGAGGTATTTCCGTATTGGGAAGGAAAGTCCTCAGAAGAAAACATCCTCAAGAAACTGTCAGAGAAGGTCCGCCTAGTTACTGTAGGCAGTGGCGTTATTGACCTTTCGCTCAAGCTGGTTAATAGTTCTGGTGAATACGCCCCGGGCTATCCAAACGTGATTGCAAAAGGATTCGTCGGTATCAGAAAAAAAGCTGAAGAGAAGCTGGAAAGGTTAAGCCCGGAAGACGACCAGCCAGCAATAGATTTCTTAAACGCTGTGCGTTTATGCTGCGACGGCATAATGACTCTGGCGCAGCGTTATGCCGCCGAAGCCCGGAGATTAGCCGAAGCTGAAGCATCAGCCCCACGAAAGAAAGAGTTATTAAAAATAGCAGAGACCTGTGAATGGGTCCCGGCTAACCCTGCTCGTACTTTCTATGAAGCACTGCAATCTCTCTGGTTTATTCAGATATGTTGCTACATGGAGGGTACGGCTCCTAGTTATAGCCCATGCAGGATGGACCAATACATGTATCCTTTCTATAGAAGAGATATTGATGGGGAGTTTCTAACAAAAAAGCAAGCCCAGGAGCTCCTCGAGTGTCTCTGGATTAAATTTTCGGAGAACACCTGGTTCTTAGACTCTAACGCAGTTAGATACTTTACCGGATATATGCCATTCCAACTTGTACAGGTAGGTGGTGTAAATTCAAAGGGTGAGGATGCTTCTAATGAACTGTCTTATATGATGATTCAAGCTAGCATGGATGCACGCCTGTTTCAGCCCAGCATTTCGATACTTGTAGACCCGGCAACACCAGATGAACTACTGGAGAAAGCCTGTGAACTAGCGAAACTAGGCGACGGACATCCTTCCTTCTTCAATAACCAGTTGGTTATTGAAATGCTCCGTAAGCGCGGAATATCTTTGGGGGAGGCACGTGCTGGGTGCCTGGTTGGGTGTTCTGAAGTCCAGACCAGGTCGGGGAGTATGTTTCAATGGACTTCAGGGCCCTATTACAGCCCGGGCAGTCTCATCGAGTTAGCCTTAGGCGATGGCTTTTCCCATCGGTGCCAGGATTTCATTGGAGCTAGGACGGGTGACCCACGTCAGTTCAAAACGTATGAGGATTTTTACCAAGCGGTTAAGAAGCAATTCCGCTATATGATGAAGGAATACATTGTCCCCGCCAATCGGGCAATGGAAGAGGGACATGCAGAGTTACTGCAAATGCCTTTTGGTTCCTCATTCCATGACGATTGCATCGAAGAAGGTAAGGATCTGATCATGGGAGGCGCTCGTTTTAACAGTGGTCCCGGTATTAACTGTATAGGAATAGCTGATGGGATTAATTCTCTGGCAGCAGTTAAGAAGCTTGTCTTCGACGATAAAGTGATTTCTATGGATGAGCTGATTCGGGCAATCGAGGTGGATTTTGAGGGGTTTGAGGATATCCGGCGTCTGTTGCTCAACCGGGGGCCCAAGTGGGGAAATGACGACCCCTATGTTGACTCGATTGGCCGTGATTTGGGCGACTTTTTCGCAGAGGAAGTTGGGCAGTATGAAGGTAGATTGGGTAATATACTACTCTCAACTCTAATTCCCACATCCTCACATGTTCCCATGGGGTTGGGTGTTTGGGCCCTGCCGGAAGGCAGAAAGGCGTATGTTCCCCTCGCTGACTCGATCGCGCCGTTGCAGGGAACCGATGTCAATGGCCCTACCGCCGACATTAAGTCCGTTACTAAATTAGGTCTGGCAAACCATATCGTTGGCTCAATATTTAATATGAGGTTTTCGCCCGCAGTCTTAGAAGGTGAACGCGGTACTAAGAACCTCGCGGCGCTGATCCGTACCTATAATGAGCTCGGTGGATTCCATATTCAATTTAACGTTATTTCGAGTGAAACCTTAAGAGACGCCCAAGCAAATCCGACCGAGTACCCGTCTTTAATGGTTCGTGTTGCCGGGTACAGTGCCTATTTCACCGAATTACCAACTGAATTACAGGATGATATTATTAGCCGCACGGAGTTTACGACCGCACAGTAGATATCGGCTCCGTGCCAAGAGGCACGAAACGCTTTCCTAAGACGAGGCAGAGAGTTAGGAAAGAGGATGTTCTATTCATACCCGCTATCACCGATTATGGCTGATATCGGGTGTGTTACGTCGGTAGTTCTTTTTTACCGCGTGCCCAGGATAATAGCGGGAGAAAGGGGAATTTGAAGGCAACAATCTTTAATATTCAAAGGTTTAGTATCCATGACGGACCAGGTATCAGGACAGTTATTTTCATGAAAGGCTGTCCCTTAAGGTGCCGATGGTGCTCCAACCCTGAATCACAATCAGCAGTGCCAGAGCTGGAATTTTTTCCAGAGCGGTGCCTTAAGCCCAATAGGTGTATAAGGGTTTGTCAAGTTCATGCTATTTCAGCAAAGGGAAGCCGGTTAGTTCTCGATCGGAGTTTATGTAATCTCTGTGGGGAATGTGTTAAGGCTTGCTATACCGACGCCTGGAGCATATTGGGCCGTGAGGTAGATGTAGATCATATTGTACAAGAAGTGGCAAAGGATGCTTTATTCTATAAGAACTCGGGAGGTGGTGTAACCTTTGGTGGCGGCGAACCTCTGCTCTGGCCTAGCTTTATTAGCGCAGTCTCGAAGCAGTGCCGTGAGCAGAGCATCCATGTAGCAATAGAGACTTGCGGCCAGGCACCCCAGAAGAGTTTTACAGATGTTCTGAATAATGTCGACCTGGTGATCTATGATATTAAGCACATCGATCCTGAGATACACAAGCAGCTCTGCGGTTATTCAAATGAATTAATACTGGACAATCTTAAGAAAATCTCAAAAAGAGATAACCTGGAGATTACGATACGGATTCCTCTTATTCCAGGGCTAAATGATTCCGAAGAAAATATTATCGGTACAGCCAGATTTGTGGTATCGCTAAATAGTAATATCCGGAGAGTAGAGCTGTTACCTTATCATAAACTTGGTGTAAGAAAATATGAAAGATTGGCAAGAGAGTATGCATGTGAGAATGTGGAAGTACCAGTAAACGACCATATGCAGAGTATCAAAAGAATTCTGGACAATTATGAGTTAGATGTTCAAATAGGTGGCTGAAATATCTCTGTTAAATCATTGGAAAGGGAAAAGCCGTCGCAGATCTTAACTAGCAAAAATTGAGTGTTCATATTCAACTGACGATTATAATGAGCATAAAGCTTATTATGTTAACTACAACAGTAAGGGTATTAACCACCAACTAGAGTTCTGGAAAAACCAACGTCATGACTACCGCTTGCGCACGTGGGCAGGTCAGTCTTCTTCAAGTTACGTGGAAATAGCTTCGAGATAATACAAACCCCAACAGTATCTTTCGCTATAGACATCCACTTTCCCAGACGAGTGAAATAGTTTAAGCATCTTAATCGCCGGAAGTTTCAAGTATGCTCTTTATTTTTACCCTTTAACTATCTTATTTTCCGGATCATACCATCTATAACTCTTGGCCACGATTACGTTTGTGCGTCTGCCATTTTGCTCTAAATCCAGCTTTTCTCCTGCACTAGTATATTCGATATTTACCCTAGCTCGGACTAAGCTCTTTCCAAGGATAATGCTATATGCAGCATTAGTCACCTCGCCTACTATACTATTACCTTTGAATAATTTGTCCCCTGTTACTGCCACAATCTTTGGATCACTGGCCTCAAAACCCACTAACTTGTGTTTCAGGCCTTCACTTTTCCGCTTTAGCAAAGCCTCTTTGCTAATGAAATCCCCCTTGTCAAAAGCCACAGTCCATCCAAGGCCCCACTCGAGTGGAGTATCCTGATATTCATCTCCCCAAAGATATCCCTTTTCCATAGCGTGCATCTCCATTGCTGTCCAGCCATAGGGACCGACATTATATTCCCTACCGACTTCCATTAAGAAATCCCATAATTCATGAGCATATGACCAATGTATATAAAACTCGTAACCTATTTCTCCAGTGTAACCGGCACGGGTAATTAACACCGGGATATCACCAATCTTGTCCTGCTTGAGCCCGAAAAAGGGTAAGTCTGCTACATTAACCACTTTCTGTAAAATTTCCCTGGACTTCGGTCCTTGAAAAGCTAACCAACATAATCCTGTATCAACTATGTATACCTCTAAACCTGTCGCGTTCTTTTTCAACCATTCTATCAACTCTTCTTTTTTGACTCCCACACCTTCGTCCAAATAGTTGAGGATAAAATACTCATCTTCTACCCAAAACGTAGTACCATCAGCAAGAAAAGACCCTTTTTCATCCAATATGCTGGAATAAATCATCCTACCAGGTGAAATTTTCCTGAGGTCATTTACAAGTACTTTTTGCAAGAAATCGAAGGCATCCTTTCCCACTACTGCTAGCGGGGTGACCATGGAATAGTCAGTAAAGCCTGCTCTTTCCCTTACCATACGATATTCCTCTTCTGGCGAGGTATATACCAGTGGTAACTGCCAGCCAAGACAGTCTGCCATCCTACCCTTGTACTCCAGGTGTTTTGCGTAAAATGGGGTAACTAAATTCATCGTATACTCTCCTTCATTTTCTAATATACTGAATGACCAAAATGGCCGAGGTATTTACATAGTACATAGCTGCCTTTCTAGGCCAATTTTCCTTCTTTTTATATATTTACGATCTCTTTCGATATACTCTCTGTTGTCACATTTTATATCCTTGTTTTTATGGCCGAGATTGGTACACGCTAATTGAGACGAGAAATCAAGGACCATATAAAGATATTTTTCTTCTTAAATGGTAGGCATCATCTTATTTACCATCTCCTGTAACACCATAACACTAAGGATTCTTAGACTCAGGTTATAAGGAGATTGTTTTACATTATACCTGTTACAGCGTAATTGTCAATGCTTAGACCCAAGAAGACTGTTGACCTGTCCTCCAAAAACTAGTTTAGTTATGATGTTAGAGTAATCGTCCTGATAGTCTTTGGTTCAACAGTTCAATCCATACTCCTCCAATAATCGTTCCTTTTTTGGTTTATTAGATATTGACAAATGCCAGAAGTGGTGATACCCTATTTACACATTCCACAGGCCTTGCTGTTGGTGTGTTACCGGCGCCATGGGTTCGTAGTAAGAAAAGGACTTAGTTGGTGTTAGAGGTATAATTTGCTCCATATATTGACTAGCATTAATTAGTGCTGGAAACCAGTATATAGGGGGGTGTGACAGGGGGCGAGAAGTATTGTATAATCTTGAGCTAAGTGTTATATAAACTCTTAGAAAAGGAGGGTGAATAAAGAGGAAAGAATTACTAAAACTGCAAGAGATACTATCTAAGTTAGACTACTAATAGAAAAGGAGGACTTCTAATGAAGAGGAAAGAGCTACTAAAACTGATTATTGGTTTCTCCCTGGTAGCGGTACTGGCAATCAGCATTCCCCTGATGAGTGGCTGTACCAGCCCGGCCCCAACGCCAGAACCGACACCAACGCCAGAACCGACACCAACGCCAGAACCGACACCAACGCCGGAGCCGACACCAGAACCAGCCAAGGAGGTTGTTGCCAAAATAGGCTTCCTTGCCGCTCTTACTGGTGAGGTCGCCGGGTGGGGGCTTCCCGGACTCTACGGTAATGAAATATGGGTGAAACACTTCAATGCCGACGGTGGCATCACCCTGTCCGATGGTACCCATGTCACGGTGGAGTTGGTCCCCTACGATAACGAGTATCTCGCCGAAAAGGCGATAACCGGTGGTAAGAAGCTGGTCCTTGAGGACGGATGTGTTCTGATCCAGATGATCGGTGGGCATACTGCGTCTGCCATTGTCCCCTGGTTTACCGAACAGGGAATGATCTCTACCACGCTGGTGCCCAGCGACCTGACCCCGGAGACGCTCTACCACCTGGCTCCGGTTGAGGTACATCCCTTCTACAATGTGACCGGTCCCGAATGGATGGCAGAGAATTATCCCGACCTGAAGACCGTCGCGATAACCTCTCAGGATGATGAACTGGGCCGGCCGGGAGTGGCGGCTAAGGTGGCCGCCTTCGAGGCTGCCGGGCTCGAGATTGTCTATGATCAGTTCTTCGATATTGCCACTACCGATTTCGCTCCGGTCGTCAGTGCTATGATGGCTACGGATCCTGACATCCTTTGCTGGGATACTGCCTATCCCGACTATGTCAACCTGATGACCCAGCAGGCTTATGAACAGGGTTATGAGGGCATGCTCGAATCATGTACCCTTGACTTCTACCAGGCCGTCATTGAGAAGACCAGTGTTGAATTTATGGAGGGCTTCGTCTGGCAGTTCCCCGACTGGGATGACCCGCTGCTTAATGCGCAGGACATGAACCCGTACAGTGTGCTGGAGCCAGACGAGTTCTGGACCGAGTATAACGAAACGTACCCCGGCACCTGGAGTGCCGTGTCCTGGGAGTACCAGGCTATTCTGGACCAGTGGGCACAGGCGGTAAGGGTAGCTGACTCCATTGAGCCGATGGCCGTCTTCGAAGCCTGGAAGAGCGGGGATGCTTATCATGCTTATGGACAGGGTACCTGGTGGGGTAAGCCGTTCTGGGGCATCGATAATGCCCTGATGGCGCCCTGGCCGGTCGTCCAGATGCAGGACGGAAAAGCCGTCGTGGTTGAACTCCGCAGCCAACTTGACTGGTGGGAGAGGAACAAGGAGATAATGATAGCGGTTAACGAGGATTACGGGGAGATGTGGTACCAGCGCATGGGCATCCCCAAGGAGGAAGCCATCGAGAAGTATGGCTTACTCGAAGAGTACGAGGTTAAATAGTAACCTCGGTCTAGCGTAGTGAGGCCCGGCCAGGATAGAATATGTCCCGGCCGGGCCTTGAGAAGGAAGCTTGAGTATGGACCTTGCTTTGCAGACCGTAGTGAACTCGGCGGTTATGAGCGTCTTATACGCTCTGATAGCGGTTGGGTTTTCTTTGGTCTTTGGTGTTATGGGCGTACTCAATCTTGCCCATGGCGAGCTCTATATGGTTGGAGCTTATGTTGTCTGGATTGCCTACGCTCAAAACGGTATTCCCTTCCCGTTAGCTATAGTGCTGGCGGTTGTCATCGTTGCCGGCATCGGTATGGCGATGGAGCGCGGCCTCTTTAGGCCTATGCGGGGTCGGCCCCTGATGGGGCTTATTATGTCGGTGGGGATGATATTTATCTTCCAGGTGTTTGTCGCCACAACCTGGCATGTCGGGTTGATGAAGCAGGTGCCCCCGTTTATCAAGGGGTCGCTGGACATATTTGGCGCTTCGGCTCCTGTGCAGAGGTTAATCGTAATCCCGGCGGCAGCCGGCCTGCTTGGTGGGCTCTGGTACTTTCTGCGCCGGGTTAAGATGGGACAGGCGCTTCGCGCCGTATCTCAAGATCCCGAGGCGGCCGCTCTGCAGGGCGTAAGCAGGAACAAGGCAGATATTGTTACCATGGCGATAGGGGCCGGACTGGCCGGAGTTGCCGGTGGTTTTATGGCTCCTGTCCTGAAGGTCGACCCTTATATGGGGCACCCGGCTCTTATCACGGCTCTCCTGGTCACCATCGTCGGTGGACTGGGCAGCATTGAGGGCGCCCTGGTTGCTGCCTTCATCTTCGGCTTTATGCACACCTTCGTTACCACCTATTTGGGCGGCACCTTGGCTACCATATTCAGTGTCCTGCTTATGTTTATCATCCTGGCAGTTAGACCGAGGGGGATATTGGGCCGTGCGTAAGATAAGAGGTAATTTGCTCGGTTTAGTTATCCTATTTGCTGTCTTAGCCGCGATGCCGTTTGCCATTGGTGAGTACCAGCTTAATGCTTTAGTCCTGATTATCATCTATATCATTGTTGCGGTAAGCTACCGGCTCCTGGCTACCACCGGGGAGTTTTCCCTGGGCCACGTGGTCATTATGGGCATCGGGGGCTACTCCAGCGCCATGCTGGCGCGCTATCTCGGACTGCCGGTCTGGGTTAGTATGCCCCTGGGCGGGTTGGTTGCGGCAGGCTTTGCCGCCCTGACCGCCTATCCCCTGTTCAGAATGAAGGGATTTTACTTCCTGCTCGGCTCCTTTGCTCTCGGTGAAGCAATAAGGTTATGCTGGAACAGGTGGAAGTTTCCCTTCGGGGGTCCCGGTGGGCTGTCGTACATTCCTAAACCGGAGGTAGGTGGGTTCACCTTTAGTGGCATCATCCCCTATTTTTACCTTACCCTGGGGATAGCGGCGGTATGTCTCTATGTTATGTACCGCATAGACCAGAGCCGGGTCGGAGAGAACCTCCGGGCCATCCACTGGCAGGACGCCCTGTCTGAGAGCCTCGGTATCAATGTTTATCGGCATAAAATGCTTGCCTATATTACCGCCTCTTTCTTTGCCGGCATTGCCGGCGGCCTTATCGCTCACTTTATGGGTGCGATAAGCCCGGTCATCGCTACGTCCGAGATCGGACGTAGCGATGA
>PVMS01122782.1_pt1 | contig 10324 bp, 11 predicted proteins | sample 1853461 | NCBI WGS metagenome assembly PVMS01 (sample SAMN08582032, study PRJNA380276) | Marine sediment metagenome, whole genome shotgun sequencing project. | isolation source: ocean sediment barecode stripped | collected 2017
GCAAGGCAGGGGCGGATGAGGCTGTGGACGAAAAGATTCTGGCTCTTCCCGAAGAGGCACAATCCAGCGGTGAACTGGTGGCCTCCACTGATGCCGCTACCGATGCTTCGTCTTCTTCCAGCTTGCGCTTGCGTTCTTCTTCCAGTTCCATCTGGTGTTTCATGTCGCAGGTGATGATGTCGCCAAGGGGAGGGAAGTTGCGAAAGTCATCGTCGTAATCATCCAGTCCATCACGAATATTGAAACTGGCAGCGCTGAACAGTTTACGAAGTGCCAGTTTACGCAATGTATCACTGACCCCGGGTGACATAAACATGGAATAATCGCTGTCTTCATTCAGACTGTCAATGGATGGCATATCTTCATCGGCAAGAGCGGGCAACTGCTCTGGGTTATCGGAATCGGGTTCTTCGGTATCCGCATCAATTGAAGCAACCAGTTCACCGCTGGATTGTGCCTCTTCGGGAAGAGCCAGAATCTTTTCGTCCACAGCCTCATCCGCCCCTGCCTTGCGTCGGGACCAGCGGGTTAAAAAACCTGCTTCAGTTTCGCTTTCCGGGTCTTTTTTCATAATCTGAGGTTTCCGCCCAGTCCTGGCGTTTTCGCTTCTTTTTTTGTTCAGGATGGTGATGGGATATTACAAATCGTTCCAGAATATCGCAGATTTCGACCGGCGCAGGGATGGACAGCACCATTCGATCAGACTCCATATAACCGGTAGCTTCGTCCTGGTTAGCGGTAATGAATGCAGGTTCTATGTCATTATCGCCTTCTTCACCATCGCAAATGACGTATAGATAAGGGGTCTGAGAAAGCAGGTTGTACCAGTAACCCTCTGTGCCGTCTTTGAATAGATGCAGTAACAGGCCGCCGAAGAAATATCGGCTGTGAATTTCATCCTCATGTATTAAAACCTTCTGATCATGCTGGTTAATATGCTCTCCGCTAACTATCGCGAATACTTTCCACTGCGGCACAACCCATTTCTTGCTGGTGTCAATGGTCCGCTCCATTACTACGGCGACCGGGACTGTTACCTCGCGGTCAGATTCGGTGAAATCGATCTGCGCTGCCATGGACAAATTAATCTACGAAATTCCTGGTGCTATACCCGATGAATTCTTTAACGCTGCTAATCGTCTAATTTGATAGTATCTTCTATTGTTAATGACACGTTGAGGGAATCAATGGATAGCGTCATACTGACCGGAATACTGTCGCCCATGCTAATTTGACCGCTGTCCGCCGCTTTACGCATGACAGATTCTATTTCCCGTTGAGAGGAGATGCCGACTTTTTTTAGAAATTTTCGGATTTGCATGTTCAGGGATTCTTCATTCATAAGTGGTGTTCCGGCTAGTAACAAAATTAATAATGGGCAAGCATAGTGTCACCGTACCACAAAACACAAGCGTATCCGTAGATTGGGATAGAGCAGGTGATTTACTCGTAACACTTTTATGCGATATTGTTCTTCTTTGTGCCAAATTAAGCTATGATTATTCCTGCAAATTCATGCTCTGCCTGTAAAATCGGGCCTCACGGGCAAATTTTTATCGTGTATAGCCATCACCAATGAAGTCATCAAACCGCGCATTGCCATCTAAATCCGGGCCTGATAACGCTGGGGCCCCTGCCGAAGTACTTGAATTCGGCCCGAAGATGAGCAATGCCGGACTTGAATCAATCCACCAGGTGCAATCCCATAACCAGTATGGGGAAGAGAAAACTATAAATATAGTGGGCGAACTGCCGCTGACCATCAAAGTCGATGGCCAGGAACTTGTAACCCTGATGACCCTGGGTACTCACCCGGAGAAACTGGTACTTGGTTATCTGCGAAACCAGACGTTGTTTGACCGTCCGGCTGAAATTGAGTCGGTGATGGTCGATTGGGATCGCGAACTGGCCGAGGTAATTACGGTTGCAGGTAACGGTGTGCCAGGGTTTGACAAACTGAAGCGCACAGTCACAACGGGCTGCGGGCAGGGAACTATTCTGAGCTGTACCATGGACAAGTTGTATGATCACAGGCTCCCGGAAATCCAGATCAAGCAGTCAGATATCTATGACGTCCTGAAAAATGTAAACCGGTACAATAAAGCTTATCGTGCGGCAGGTTCGGTTCACGGTTGTGGTTTGTGCCGGGATGGTGAGGTGCTGATATTTATAGAGGATGTAGGACGACACAATGCAATGGATACCATTTCAGGGGAAATGTGGTTAAAGGGAATAAGCGGTCACGACAAGATATTTTATTCCACTGGTCGACTTACTTCGGAGATCGTTATGAAAGCTGCACTCATGGGTGTGCCGGTACTGGTTTCCAGGAACGGTACCACGCATATGGCTTTTGAACTGGCGGAGGATCTCGGTGTGACCCTGATCGCCCGGGCAAAAAGTCGCCAGTTTGTTGCCTTGAACGCCAAAAATCTGGTGTTTGACCAGCCACCACCACGGAAGTAGAAACTCAGGGATCACCAGACACTATCTTGCGGTAGTTTTTTGCAGTTACATTAATTTTCCGAGTTGGAGTCGCCAATGCCTGAAGCTATTCAACAACCGCCAAATCGCGCCGAAGGCGATGTCAATCTCTCGCCGCGTAGAAAGGAATGGGCAGATGAACATATCGGACCGGAAACAGCCAGGTTGCTGGCGGACGATGAGCGCTATTTTCTTCATCAATCCCTGTCAACACCTTGCCTGAACGCAGTCAAGGGAAGCGAAGGGATTTATCTGGAAGATTTGCAGGGCAGGAAGATTATGGATTTTCATGGCAACAGTGTGCACCAGGTCGGCTATGGAAATCCCAGAGTAATTGCAGCGATCAAGCAGCAGCTGGATCAACTGCCCTTTTGCCCAAGGCGTTATACCAATCAGGCGGCTGTTGATCTGGCGCGGCGACTGATCGAAATTTCTCCCGAGGGACTGGACAAGGTGTTGTTTGCGCCGGGCGGCACAGCGGCGATCGGGATGGCATTAAAACTCGCGCGTTATGCCACGAATCGGCACAAGACGATATCCATGTGGGACAGTTTCCATGGTGCTTCTCTGGATGCAATATCAATTGGTGGCGAGGCATTGTTTCGAAAAGATGTCGGACCGTTATTGCCGGGTACCGAACATATACCTCCACCTACCCGGGGAAAGTGTTTTTTCAACTGTGCCGACGAGGCGCATAGCGGTTGTACTGAATATCTCGACTACATTCTCGAAATTCAGGGAGATGTTGCCGCAGTGATTGCAGAGCCTATCCGTTGGACCACGGTCGAACTTCCTCCTCCAGGATACTGGCGCAGGGTGAGAGAAATTTGTGACCGGCATGGCGCGTTGTTGATTCTGGATGAGATCCCCTCAGCGCTTGGGCGAACCGGTAAAATGTTTGTCTGTGAGCACTTTGATGTCATTCCGGATATGTTAGTAATAGGCAAGGGGCTTGGAGGCGGCGTGTTTCCCATGGCTGCGTTACTGGCCAGACCCGAGCTCGATATTGTAGGAGATCGGGCATTGGGTCATTACACCCATGAAAAAAGTTCGGTTGGATGCGCTGCTGCATTGGCAACTCTGGATTGTCTGTATGAAGACGGCCTGATTCAGTCATCTATCGACCTTGGAGAGGTTGCGCTGCAGCGATTGCGAGAGCTGAAGGACCGCTTCCCGCTGGTCAATGAAGTTCGCGGCCTGGGGTTGCATTTTGGAATTGAACTGCGAAGGAACGGGGAACCAGCCTGTGACGAAGCCGATGCGGTTCTCTATCATTCGCTCTCCAACGGGCTGAGTTATAAAGTGGGTGGTGGCTGCGTGTTGACGTTGTGCCCGCCAATGACCATAACCAGGCGTGAACTGGACCGGGCGCTGGATATCCTTGAAGCGGGATTACATACGGTATCAACCCGGGAACAAAAATATTCAGGATAAATTTATTGAAATATAAAAAACTGGGTGATTCCAATATTGACGTTAGCCTGATCTGTTTGGGAACCATGACCTGGGGCGAGCAAAATAACCGGAGCGATGCCTTCAGACAGATGGATTATGCGCTGGAGCGTGGCGTGAATTTCTGGGATACCGCGGAAATGTACCCGGTACCGGTCAAAGCGGAAACAGCAGGAGAGTCTGAGCGTTATATCGGAGACTGGTTTGCCAAAAATGGCCGACGCGGCGAGGTTGTATTGGCCAGCAAAATTACCGGCCGCAGCAACCGTTCATGGATTCGCGGTGGCCAGGAGACGCGGTTAGATCGGTCGCAGATAGAGAGCGCAATTGAAGGAAGCTTGCGGCGGCTGCAAACAGATTACCTGGATCTATACCAGATTCACTGGCCAGATCGTCGGTTGGGTCTATGGGGGGAGGGCAGTGGTTCCTATGTGCATAAAGATAACAATGATGATGTAGCGATTCATGAAACCATGGAGGCAATGGCGGGTCTCGTTAAAACCGGAAAAGCCCGGTCTATTGGCGTGTCCAATGAAACGCCCTGGGGAATGGGCGAGTTTTTAAATGCGGCACAAACCAGAGATTTACCCAGGGTAGTATCCATTCAGAATTCTTACAGTTTACTCAATCGGATGTTTGAATCCGGGTTGAGTGAATTCAGTTATCGCGAGAACGTGGGATTGCTGGCGTACTCACCGCTGGGAATGGGCACTTTGAGTGGAAAATATGTCAATGGGAAAATACCGGCAAACAGCCGTATGCAGTTATTTCCGGAATTCATGCCGCGTTACCAGACCCGACTGGCAGAGCAGGCAGTCGAGCAGTATGTGAAATTAGCCCGTAATTTTTCAATGACACCAACCGAACTGGTCTTAGGGTTTGTCAATACCCGGCCTTTTGTCACCAGTAATATTGTCGGTGCCACTACGATTCCCCAACTGGAAGAAAATATTAATACTATCGAAATTGGAATCAGCGATGAACTGGAAGCCGAAATCAATAAAATCCATTCGATGTGTAAAAATCCTGCTGCGGCATAAGTCTTTTCAGGGGTGAGGCCATTAAATCTATATCAGGAAAAGTGCGGACAAGTCTCCAAGCGAAACAGCAAGCTGCGGGAGATTTCTCTTCGACTTTGGCCTCCTGCGTCGTTCTCGGCCTCTGTTCCCGACTCGGCCCTACCGCCCCCATCCGTGGGGGCGCACCTCCTGCTCATCGCTGCGCTCATATCGAGATGAAAATGTATAGAAGGGTCGATTAAAAAGGGCAGGGTGTTGAGATGATGGCGCAGTATGAAGAGTGTCCACCCATTTGTCATCCCGACAGAGCGTAGCAACGAGGGATCTCCTGCGGTACTCTCGGTCGTTTGGAAGCAACTCAGCTAATTTGATATGTTTGGTATAGGATTTGCTTTTCCCGCGATTCCGGTTTGATATTTGGATATGGCAATGAAGATTACTGGATTAAAAGTTTATGAATAACGATATTATTATCGAAGCCTGGAATACGGTTCTTTTTGACAAATTTGTGCGTTTCAAGCATCTGCTGATCGATGGCTTGTCTTCGCATAGTAATGAGGCGCTGGCGAGACACACCCATTCGCCAGGATTGCAAGTGCTGGATGTGGGTTGTGGATTTGGCGACAGTACTATCAGGATTGCCAGGAGCGTAGGGGCGAAGGGCGAGGTGCGAGGAGTGGATTGTGCGGAAAATTTTATCAAGGCGTCCCTGAAGGAAGCGGAGGCGGCAGGCGTAGACAATGCCAAATTTTTTGTTGCCGATGTGGAAGTTAACGATCTTGGTGGTCTGTATGATGCGGCGTTTGCACGGTTCGGCACAATGTTTTTCAACCTTCCCGGCCTTGCCATGAAAAATATTCGCAAGTCTCTTAAACCAGGCGCCAGGTTCACCCAGATTGTCTGGCGCAAACGGGAAGACAATCCCTGGCTGCACGAAGCGGAATTATGCGTGAAGGAAATCGTGCCAGTGATTGCCCACGAGGATACGGACGCAGTGCACTGTGGCCCTGGACCATTTTCCATGGCAGGGCCGGATATGGTTAGCGACATGTTGCGATCGACCGGTTATGAGCGAATATCTTTTGAACGGTTTGACAGTGATATTTGCATAGGCAGAAATATTGATGAAGCCATCGAATTTGCAATGGCGCTTGGGCCTGCAGGCGAAATAATCCGCCTTGCTGAACAAGAAGGGGAGCGACTTAAACCCGAAGTGATCAAAGCGCTGCGACAAGTGTTTGAAAAATATGTGAGTGATGACGGCAGGATTGTAACCCCATCGAGCACCTGGTTTGTGTCAGCGTATAATCCGGAGTGAGGTCAGATTTCGGTAAAGCGTGCTCTGCCCTTAACATCGTTCGCAAAGACCGGACAAATATTATTTATGCTAAAGCCATTAGGCTGCAATGGCGTTGTACAAGAAAATTAGCAGCACTCGCAAGAGAGCGCTAGCTTGCCTAATCCGGAATCTTGGTTACACTAATGACAACCCGGTGCAAATAACCTGGAGGTAAGTGTGCTTGATACAGTGCATAATGCTGTGAAGATCGAAACAGGGGAGCTTAAAGAATATTTTTTTCATTCGATTTCCGGAATTTGTGATCGACGTAGCATGAATTCCAGTGATTCTTCCATCGCATATATCGTAAACCTGCTATGCCATTACGTCCGATCGGATCACTTGTTCGATTGGGATCGGGATGCAGGATACGACGTCAGGCCCCTTGCACTGTTGTATGGGGAGGCCATGCAGGCTACCGATCCGAAGCATCGCCATTCCACTTTGCGACGGTTGGGGGATGTTGCGTTGTTCATATCTGGTATGTTTAACGCCAGCCTATCCAGGAAACCAGTAGGTCTTGACTATTATATAAACATGGGCTGCGGCGCTTATGGATGGTTGTCGGATAATCTTGAAAGTTGCGACAGTGTGTCGCTGAACCATGAGGTGTTTCGTGAATTGTCGGAAAGGTTTCCGGATTTCGTAGGAATTCTGGACGAGTTTGCAGACAGTTCCAGTCTACGCGGTGACAAAGATCTGATAGCGCTTTATGAGTTATGGCTCAAAAACAAAGATCCCAGAATTGCAGAAAAAATAAAACAAAAAGGAATCCCTGTCAGTGGCGTCAGTAATCAATTTAAACACTGATGATTCCAAAACTGATTCAATCCCAGCTTCAGGAGATTTATGACCTGGAGCTGGGGTATTCAGTCGAAGACTTCCTGATAACCGACCGCCAGCTGGCAGATACTTTGCACAGCAGTGATTTCAATCGAGATACCGAAGAGAAATTGCTGGTGCTGGAAGAGCAGGATGGATTGCGTATATCCCTTTACCTTGCAGAGGAGCTTTTATCTTCCCTGGATACCAATAATCCATTTGAACAACTGAACTGTGACAACCTTAATGATTACTGTATTGCGCTGGAAGGTGTCAGTCATTTCATCTACCTGACCTGGAATGCTTCACACCACAGGTCTGTCAGCCAGCTTGAGCTGGAATTGCAGGCGGAGGTCGATAAATTTGTTTCGATAGTACAGTTGTCCAGAAAACAGGGAAAGGCGATGCAGTGGAACGACCTCAATGAAACGCTCTTTGCCTGCTGCCAGTATGATCCAAAATTGGAGACTGATGAGCTTGCGCGATATCAGGCAGCCAGTGACTATGCGTCAAGTTTTTGCACGCAGTTGGAATTGCGCAACCCGGGTTGCGCCGGGGAAGGCATCCCCCACAGTGAATTACGCCGGTTTTACCGCAAACGGCACCTTGATAAATTATCGAAATGTACTCAGGCCACGGCCATGGCGGCTCCTTAGTCTGGATATTTCAAATAGGTGGACTAGCTGCGCCAAATCATGCTGGACATTCAAACATTTGGCCTCCATTGCAGGATTTATCGAAGACTTCAGATTGACTAAGCCTTGAATTTCGGGTCGTTACGAAAACTCTTGACCAGGAACCTGCTCAACAGACGTATTCGCACTGTGGCCCTGAGCTCCGGGTGGGTAAGTATCCATAGATCACTGGCTACCTCGGGTTGCAATGCAAACAGGCGTTGCATCCCGGTGTGAAGCTGGTCGTCCGGTAGCAACGCAATACCGCAGCCTGCGGCAGCAAACGAGGCAATGACCATGAGATTGTTGCCTCGTAACCGGTAATTCGGGGTGAGTTCCCCATGCAATACCTGGAAGGCTTTGAGGTGTGAAATTCTACCATCCGGGCCAATGAGATCATGCCCGGTTAGTTCAGTCATTGAAGAAGGCTCCCCTCTGAGTCGCAAATATTTCTTTGACGCGTAAAATGCCCAGGATACGGATGCCACTTTTTGCCCAATCAGATGCTGTGGTGGATTCGAGGTTGCGCGAATAGCAATATCGGTTTCTCGCTTCGAAAGGTCAAGGTCTTCATTGCTTACGTTCAGATCAACGTTGATTCCGGGATGCTGCTTGCAAAAGCGCTCAAGGTAATAGTTAAGATAATGGTAGGCGAGGCTGTCCGGGGCGGTGATTCGTACTAAACCCTTGGGCTGAAAATCCTTTCCAATTACCTGCAAGGCCAGGGTGTCCACTTCATCGCGAATACGGGCAACGTGCTGCATCATGTCTTCTCCTGCCTGGGTTAACTGGTACCCGTCCGCCAGGCGTTCAAACAACCGTACCGCCGTCGTGTCTTCAAGTTGGTTGATTCTGCGGAACACAGTGGAGTGATTCACATTCAAATTCCTTGATGCGGCTGAAAGGCTGCCCATTTCTGCAACCGCGAGGAAGAAGCGCAGGTCGTTCCAATTCAGACTGTGCAAATTTGCAATCATAGTTTGCGATAATAGCTAATTTACTTGCATTAATACAAGATATATTCTGCCTTGTCATTTCAATCATTACGAATTATCGAGGAACGAAACATGAACGAAATACAATTGCAATCAATCGGGGCGACCCTTTTACGAGTCTCGCTCGGAATTATTCTGCTGGCCCACAGCCTGTATCTGAAACTGATGGTTTTCGGTTTGGCTGGCACGGCAGGATTTTTTGAAAGCATCGGTCTGCCCGGTCTATTGGCCTATATCACTTTTATTGTGGAAGTGGCGGTCGGCGTAGCCCTGATCGCGGGATATCGGGTACGAATGGCGGCGTTGATAGTTGTTCCATTTCTACTTGGCGCCACCTGGGCACACTCTGCAAACGGCTGGATATTTTCCAATACCAACGGTGGTTGGGAATATCCGTTATTCCTGGCCATTGCCGCGGTTACCCAGGCATTTATCGGTGCTGGTTACGGCGTATGGGGTAGTTCTGTTAACAGGAGAGTTAACCCGTTACCGGTAAACACCTGAAAATTATCAATTTAAACCTTAAAAAGAGAGCATTATTATGAAACTTTATTATGCACCCGGGGCCTGCTCAATGGCTGTCCATATTGCCCTGAATGAGTCTGGGCGTGAATACGAACTGGAAAAAGTCAATCTTTCAAACAGGGTAACTGAATCTGGTGACGACTATATCCCTATCAATCCAAAAGGTTATGTGCCTGCGCTCAAGTTGGACGATGGGGAAGTCCTGACCGAGGTTGCCGCTACCCTGCTATTCATCGCGAATCAATCCCAGGAGTCTCAACTTTCTCCGAGGCCAGGCACGATGAATTACTATCGGTTGCTGGAATGGTTGAATTTTATATCGGCGGAAGTCCATAAAACCCTCGGCGCGCTATTTAATCCCGCCATAACAGTGGAGTGGCGGGAAAGCCAAATTGCAACTTTTGGAAAACGCTGCGATTATTTAAACCAGCAACTTCAAGGCAGGGATTACCTGACAGGGAGCGAGTTTACCGTAGCGGACGCATACCTGTTCACCATCCTGGGCTGGACAGATATGCACAATGTAGACATGAGTAAATGGCCAACGTTAACAAATTACATGGATCGTGTTGCCGCGCGCCCGGCGGTATTGGCAACCTTGCAGGAAGAGGGGCTGATTCCGGAAGGTGGCGAGCAGCGCGAAGCAGCAGCTGGTTAAATTCCCTGGCTTGATGGTTCTAATTACTTATTGTCATCTCGAAATGAGCGAAGCGATTGACGACTACACGGATGTAGTCGGTAATGCGACGCGGGATGCCCAAGCCGAGAGATCTCCTACAGCGTACATTGTCATTGGGAGATTTCTCGTCGCTTCGCTCTGTCGATGTAATGGTCTCCTCCCTCTTTTGTTACTCGGCGTCGCAATGCGCCATAATGACAGGGTCTGAAATGACAACCTTCATTAAACCATCTAAGAGAGAAGAGACCATGAGTAAGATTACACGAGTTGGCATCGATACTGCAAAAAGTATTTTTCACGTTATTGGCATTGATACACACAATAAAGAGGGGTTA
>PVMS01128312.1_pt1 | contig 10324 bp, 8 predicted proteins | sample 1853461 | NCBI WGS metagenome assembly PVMS01 (sample SAMN08582032, study PRJNA380276) | Marine sediment metagenome, whole genome shotgun sequencing project. | isolation source: ocean sediment barecode stripped | collected 2017
GCTGAATAGAGTGAACCGTCGATTCAATGTTCACGACCACGCCTTTCTTGAGACCGCGCGAAGGCGCCGAACCGAAACCAATGACCTCGATTTCACCGTCTTCCTGAACTTCACCTACAATCGCAACTACTTTCGATGTGCCGATATCCAGCGCAACAAGTAATTCCTTGTCCGACTTACTAGGCATGTGGATCAGTCTCCCCCTTATCTGCCAGCTTCACCCTGCCAACCGGCTTCCAGCCGATCGAAAATCCATTCGTGTAACGCATATCGACGTAGTCAACTTTATTGGTCAGTGGTGCCAGTACCTCATCAAACGCCTGAAAGAAGCGTTCCGTACGCGCTTCCAGTTCCACTGCACCAAAGCGCACAGCAATACCATTACTCAATTCAAGCTCCCAGGAACCGCGAGCATCCATTTCGAGGGCTACGGCATTCAGGCCACGCTGCTCCAGTTGTGTATCCAACTCAAAGAAACGCCGGGCGACCTGCAGTTCCATACCAGTCGGTCCACTAAGTCTGGGCAATTCAGAAGGAATATGCTTTGCATGTTCAACAAACAACTCACCATAAATATTCAATAACCCATCCTTACCCCAGCGCGCGGCAGCCTGCTCCTCAGTAATAATTACACTCAACGTAGATGGCCAGCTTCGTCTTACGGTGGCATCCTGTACCCAGGGCAGAGATACGATCGCACGCTGCATCATGCGCAAATCCGCGGCCAGAAATCCGCTATCGAGATGTGGGGCCATCGCCGCTTCAACCTGCATAGCAGAAACCCGTTCGAAGTGCCCATCAATCCGCACCGAATTGATTGGCCTTTCCATTACCCACGCAGCACCTAACCAGACACTCACACCAACCAGGATCAGCAGCACACCATCCTTAAGCCGACGCCAGTTAATTTTCGGCCATCGCTGCTCACGTTTGGCCGCTTTACGGGATCTGCGCCGATTAGCGCGCTTACGCAGCATCGTCATCCTCCCGTGCCAAATCCATCGAGCCTGACAATCCATCGAGGGTCGAGTGCTCGACAAAACTGGTTTCCAGTATCCTCCATACTAGACCCCCAAAGTCGATACCGGCCTGCTCAGCAGCCATCGGTACTAAACTGTGACTGGTCATGCCGGGCACGGTATTCACTTCCAGCACCAGCACATCACCCGATGCCTCTTCAAGCATGAAATCAACCCGGCCCCAGCCCGATCCACCAACCGAGAGAAATGCCCTTAGTGCCAATTCTGCAAGGGCATGCTCCTGCATGGGGGGCAAACCACAGGGGCATACGTAGTCTGTCTCATCGCTGAAATACTTGGCTTCGTAATCATAGAAAGTGTTGTTTGCAGCAATATGTATCAATGGCAGAACCGTATCCTGCAAAATTGCGGCGGTGTATTCAGGTCCGTGAACCCAACTCTCAGCAAACACGTCGGATCCAGACTGACTTGCCTTGCGCCATGCAGCGGGCAGATCATCAGGGCTGTCAACTTTGCTCATGCCGATACTCGAGCCCTCCAATGCAGGCTTGACAATCATCGGACAACCCAGCTCTTTGGCAACGTCCAGCCATTGCGCTTCTGATTCGATCAGTCGCCAACGCGGCGTGGCAATACCAACGCCTTCAAGCAACTGCTTGGTGCGCAACTTATCCATTGCCAGTGCGGACCCCAACACGCCACTACCGGTATAGGGAATATTCAGCGTTTGCAGAAGCCCCTGCACTGTACCGTCTTCGCCACCTCGACCGTGCAATGCAATCCATACCCGATCGTAACCACCGCTGGTCAGCACGTTGATGAAGTCACCTGTGGCATCCACCGCATGAGCATCAACGCCCTGCTCAAGTAACGCCGCATGCACTGCATTGCCCGTAAGCAGGGAAATTTCCCGCTCTGCCGATACGCCACCCATGAGCACGGCTACCCTGCCAAATACAGCAGAGTCTCGAACCTGCTTATACCCGTTAACGTCCATCTCGCTCATGTCAGTTCGATATCCGCTCGCCAACGATGTGAACTTCGCGCTGCAATTCGACGCCGTGCTGATCACGCACAACGGCTTGCACATGTTCAATCAAAGCTTCTATATCTGCCGCGCTGGCCGAACCCTTGTTAATAATAAAATTAGCGTGCTTGTCCGATACAACCGCACCACCAATAGCAAAACCTTTCAGACCTGATGTGTCGATTAACCGAGCCGCATGGTCTCCCGGTGGATTTCGAAATACTGATCCACAACTAGGCAAACCCAGAGGTTGTTTTTCCTTGCGTTCATTTACGAGCGCTTTAACCTTATCCATACTCGTGTCGTAGTTCTCATCGAATACGAAAGTAGCGCCGAGAAACCACTCATTTACCGGTCCATCGACCTGGCGATAACTGACTTTGTAGTCAACCGGGGTGCGGATGCGAACATTACCCTGACGATCCACCACATCGACGGTTTCCACTTGCTCCCAGGTCTCGCCTCCGAAAGCGCCAGCATTCATGGCCAATGCACCGCCTATAGTTCCGGGTATACCGGCGAAAAACTCTGCGGGACCCAGGTTCTGCCTGACGCAATGGCGAGCAAATACGGTACAGGCAACACCGGCACCTGCAGCCACCCTTCCAACTCCCAGATCCTCAATGCTGCTCAGAGCATCCTGTACGGCTATCACTACACCGCGTATACCACCATCGCGTACCAGCAGATTGCTGCCAAGACCAACCCAGCATAGCGGTGTATCCGAATCCAGCGTTTGCAGGAACTCGATAAGGTCTTCACGGGTCGCGGGCCGGAACCACGTATCGGCCAGGCCTCCAACACGCCAGGAGGTATGCCGTGCCATCGGCTCCGCCGTGCGAATCTGACCAGCAAAACTCTGCTTGTCCGATGCTGCCATCACTAGCTCACCACCTTCAGAGTTCTGAGTAAGCCGGGCAACTCCAGCGCAACCGTACCGATGCTACCTGCACCCAGCGTTAGTACTACATCACCGTCTTCCAGCACTGCTGCAAGGTCATCTGACAATTTATCGAGGTCTGCGACAAACACCGGTTCCACCTGACCTCTCCCGCGAATCGCACGACAAATCGCGCGACCATCGGCACTCGCAATCGGTTCTTCACCAGCCGCATAGACTTCCGCAACAAACAGTCGGTCAACACCGGCCAGTACTTCTGCAAAATCATCAAGCAAATCACGGGTACGCGAGTAACGATGTGGCTGGAACACGACCACATTGCGACGCTCCGGCCACGCCTGCCGCACCGCTTCCAGTGTCGCCATAATTTCGGTGGGATGATGCGCATAGTCATCCACGAATAGCACCCGGCCTGCTCTGGTTTGCTCTTCGGCAATTATCTGGAAGCGCCTGTCGATGCCTTCAAATTCGGCCAGTGCCCGCAGCAACGACTTGTCATCGAGATTGAGTTCATGTGCTACAGCAATGGCGGCTAACGCATTGAGCACGTTGTGACGACCTGGAATACTGAGCGTCATGGTCAACGGCTCCAAATTTCCCGGACGTTCCACATCGAAGATTGACAGAATACCGTCACTTCTTATGTTGACAGCCCGCACGTCAGCATTCTCGTGCGTACCGTATGTCAGCGTTGCTCGCTTGAGTTCCGGCAGGATTGCCTGCACGCCAGGATCATCTAAACAAACAACTGCCAGACCATAAAACGGCAAATTATGCACAAACTCTATAAAAGCTTTGTGCAACCGCCCCACATCACCACCGTAGGTTTCCATGTGGTCCTTGTCGATATTAGTGATCACCGCCAGCATCGGTTGCAAATGCGTGAATGATGCATCGCTCTCATCTGCTTCAGCCACCAGATAGCGGCCGGTACCCAACCGCGCGTTAGAGTCGGCACTGACCAATCGGCCACCAATTACGAAGGTCGGATCTTCGCCTGCCTCTGCCAGTACACTGGCTATCAGGCTGGTTGTCGTGGTTTTTCCATGGGTACCGGATACGGCGATTCCATGTCGAAAACGCATCAGCTCTGCCAACATCTCGGCACGGCGAACCACGGGTATGCGTTGCTTTCGGGCAGCATCCGTCTCGGGATTACCCAGATCTATCGCACTCGATACCACCACGACATCAGCGCCCTCAATATTTTCAGCCTGGTGGCCTATATAAATGTGCGCCCCCTGCCTTGTGAGCCGGCGGGTCGCTCGTGATTCCTTCAGGTCGGAGCCCTGCACCTGGTAACCGAGATTAATAAGCACCTCGGCTATACCGCCCATGCCAACACCCCCAATACCTACCAAGTGAATACGGGTGATTTTGCGCATGCGATCAATCATGCTGCCTCCCGCTGCAGACAACTGTTCACGAGTTCATCGGTGGCATCGGGCCGGGCAAGGCTGCGTGCCTTTGTGGCCCGATCGACGACAAGTTGTCTATCAGTTGCACACTTGGAAATTTCTGTGGCCAATATTTCGGGGGTCAGATCATGCTGCTGAATCAGCACCGCAGCTTTGGCATCAACCATGAAGCGAGCATTCAAAGTCTGATGATCATCAACGGCCGATGGATACGGGACAAGCACCGCGCCCAATCCAACGGCCGCCAATTCAGACACCGTCAACGCACCCGAGCGACAAACAACCATATCCGCCCATTCGTATGCATCGCACATATCGTCAATAAATGAATCCACCCGAGCGTTTATATTGTGCTCGCTATAGGCATCCAGCGCCGATTCCAGCGTTGCCGCGCCTGATTGATGCCATATCTCAACCTCAACCCCATCCTTAAGGAGCGCCATAGCTGCTGGCACCACTTGATTCAACGCCAGTGCCCCCTGACTTCCACCTAGCACCAGTACCCGTAGCGCGCCGGTGCGTCCGGCAAGCCGTTCCTGTGGGTGCGGCAACGAAAAAATCTCCTGCCGCACCGGATTGCCGATAGTGCGCGCAGTCACGCCGCTGGAAAAACTGCCCGGGAAGGCTTGCAGCACTTCCCGGGCAAGCCCAGCCAGAAGACGATTCGTAAGACCTGCGGCCGCGTTCTGCTCGTGGATAACGAGCGGCCGACGCAGCAACCAGGCAGCGAAGCCACCTGGCCCGGATGCAAAACCACCCATACCCAGGACCACCCCCGGCCGCTGTTTACTGACCACGCGCAACGCATCCCAAACGGCTACCACAATCTTGAACGGTGCCAGCAACCAACTCAGCGCACCCTTGCGACGCAATCCGCTCACCCGGATACAGTCCAGCGGGATGCCCTCCTCCGGAACCAGCCGGTTCTCCAACCCCTTATGGGTACCCAACCAAACCACTTGTCGATCACGCGCCATCAGTGCGCGAGCAACCGCCAAGGCAGGAAACACATGTCCGCCGGTACCCCCCGCCATGATCAGAATGGGCGCCTTAGTCATCGACGTCGTCCCCGCGTGGCTTTAACCGATGTGCTTCGGATCGATTGGTTCTCCATGTCAATACGCAGCAGTAAAGCCAATGCCATTAGCGTGATGATGAGACTGCTGCGCCCGTAACTGATAAGCGGCAGAGTCAGTCCCTTGGTCGGCAGGATGCCCATGTTTACACCCAGGTTGATAATCACCTGTGCGCCCTGCCAAATCGCAATACCAAACGCCAGGTAAGCCTGAAAATAACGATCCCGTTCGGCGGCATCCATTGATATACACAGCGCCCGCCAAACCAGTGCTGCAAACAATCCGATTAGCACTACCGTACCCGCCACACCAAATTCTTCGGCTATCACAGCGAACACAAAGTCCGTGTGCGCTTCCGGTAGATAAAAAAGTTTTTGGACGCTATTCCCCAGCCCCACCCCAAACCATTCACCGCTACCGATAGCAATCAACGACTGGGTTAACTGGAAGCCAGTGCCGAAGGGGTCGCTCCATGGATCAGTAAAACCGGTCAGTCGCGCAAGACGATACGGCGCGGAGATCGCGAGCATCAACAGGAGCGAGGCGACCAGGCCACACAACATCAGGAAATAGCGCAGTGGCGCGCCCGCAACAAACAGTACTGCCATCGAGATAAGCAGCATCACAACGGTCGCACCAAAATCAGGCTCAGCAAGCAACAGTCCACAGACGAAAAGCACCACGACCATCGGCCGACCAAACTCCAGAATGCCGGCACCCAGATCATCCCGATGTCGTACCGCGTAACCTGAGATATACATGAGCACCAGCAAACGGGCCGGCTCAGATACCTGTAAATTTATGCCCGCGATGCTCAGCCAGCGAGTACTCCCGTTCACTTCACGTCCGACTCCGGGTACAAACACAGCCACGAGCAGCAAGATCGCGAAAACCAACAACAATGGTGCCGTCTGCTCCCAGAAATCAGTCGGCACCTGCAATAGGATAAAAGCCAAAAACAAACCGATACCCACTGCCAGCAATTGCTGCAGCAGGAAGAAAAATGGCTGGCCGGTTGAGCTTTCAGCAACGGACATTGAGGCGGAGGTCAGCATGATCAGACCTAAGCCAAGCAGCGCACCCACCAGTAAAATGAGGCTCCGGTCGAGCTGTCTGTCCATTGCGGCAGATCGTGCACTCATTGGCGAACCTCTTGTACGGCCTGAGCAAAACAGTCGCCCCGTTCAGCGTAATTTCGAAACATGTCCAGACTGCTGCACGCGGGCGCCAGCAGAACTGTATCGCCCTCGTTTGCAAGTTCTGCAGCCAGTTGCACCGCTTCTGGCATGGATGAGGCAACGTGCGTGTCACACACAGAAGCCAGACGTTCTATCAACAAGTCCCGATCCTTGCCGATGGTAATCACGCTTACATCGCGCTGTGCCAATGTATTGGCCAGCTCATATAATTCACCACCCTTGGCGTCGCCACCTGCTATCAGGATGAACCGCCCTTGCACCGCGGTGATGCTGGCCAGCGCAGCTGCTTCATTGGTGGCCTTGGAATCGTCAATCCAGCAAATGCCGTCATCGCTGTCGATCATCTGCATGCGGTGAGGAAGACCGGCAAAAATCTGGGCGCCCGCGACCAGTCCATCCAGGGGCACATCCACTGTGCCGGCCAACGAATCCGCAAGCGCAAATGCAGCCAGCACGTTTTGCAGGTTATGCCGGCCAATCAGCCGCAGGGCGTCCACCGGCATCACCGCCAAAGTACCCCGGGCAATCCATTGCCCATCATCACGTGTGATGATCCCCCAATCCGTGGGAGAAGGTATACCCAATCCGAAGCCGACTCGTGCCGTACCCGGTTTAATCATGTCGGCCAACACCGGTTCATCTCGGTTGACCACAGCAGTTCCACAGCGACGGTAAATGCGCGCCTTGGCTTCCGCATAACTTTCAATATCGCCGTGGTGATCAAGATGATCGGCCGACACATTCAGAACAACCGCCGCATGCAGGGGCAGTTCTGTACTACGCTCCAACTGGAAGCTGGACAGTTCAAGCACAAAAATATCGGCATCGATATTCAGAAGATCAAGCGCTGGCGTTCCCAGGTTACCGCCAGCCACCGTCCGCGCGCCGGCAGCGTTCAGCATGCATTCGATTAAAGTAGTTACCGTGCTTTTGCCATTGGAACCTGTCACACCGAGCACGATTCCGGTACAGGCCGACAAAAACAGATCGATATCACTGCGTACAAGCAACGCCCGGTCGTGCGCATCCTGTAGTAGCGGCAGATCCATACTCAGGCCAGGCGAGACCAGTACCTCGGTAATATCTGCCGGCACCTGTACAGGAAAGCTGCCGCAGATTATATCGGCCTCTGGCATAAGCTCACGTACACGAGCCAGACCGGGGGGATGCTCACGACTGTCCACGAATAAAGCAGTGCGTTGCTGGCGCGCAAGCCAGGCCGCTATTGATGCCCCCGTCTGACCAAGGCCGAGCACCAGAGCCTTGTTATCTGCCACGGTTTGTTTTGTTTCAGAGACCATCGTCATTTCTGTATTTGGCGCAAAATCATCACCGTATCTTCAGACTCGCCAACCCGACCAGCACGAGAATGACGGTAATTATCCAGAACCGAACAATGACCTTGGGTTCGGCCCACCCTTTCAATTCATAGTGGTGATGCAAGGGCGCCATTCGAAATACACGCTTGCCCGTCAGCTTGAAGGACGCGACCTGAATAATGACCGAGACGGTCTCTATCACGAACAGGCCGCCCATAATGAAAAGAATCAGTTCCTGACGCACAATTACCGCGACAGTTCCCAATGCGGCACCGAGCGCGAGCGCACCTATATCACCCATGAACACCTGCGCCGGGTACGTGTTGAACCAGAGGAACCCGAGACCCGCGCCGGATAATGCTGCGCAGAACACCATGATTTCTCCGGCACCGGAGACATACGGAATGCCCAGGTAATCCGCGAAAATTGCGTTACCCGCCGCGTAGGAAAAAATCCCAAGCGCTCCACTCACCAGCACCGATGGCATTACCGCCAAGCCGTCCAACCCATCGGTCAGGTTAACGGCGTTACTGGTGCCAACAATGACGAGGTAAGTAAAGATCACATACCCGCCACCGAGTGGAATTGCCAGATCCTTAAAATAGGGAATCAGTAACGCCGTTTCCGCCGGTGCGCTGGCTATACCATAAAGCGCAAAAGCTGCAACCAGCCCGACTGCAGACTGCGCCAAAAATTTCCAACGGGCTGCGAGCCCCTTTGGATTCTGCTGCACAATCTTGCGGTAATCGTCAACCCAGCCAATGGCGCCAAAGGCTACTGTGACGAGCAGCAACACCCATATATAGCGGCTTTCCAGATCAACCCATAGCACCGTGCTGAAAACTATTGCGAGCAAAATTAACGCACCACCCATAGTGGGCGTACCGGCCTTCGGCAGATGACTTTGCGGGCCATCGCTGCGGATTGTCTGACCAATCTGTCGGTTGATCAGGCGACGAATAACGATGGGTCCAAGCACAAACGACATTACCAATGCCGTCAATGCGCCCATAATCGCGCGCAGCGTTATGTAGGTGAACGCGTTAAACCCGGAATACAGATTGGTCAGATAATCTGCCAAATACAGCAACATTGTTTTAAACATCCCCCCCGATGTCTGCGGATGCAGGGTTTTCAATTCTACGCACCAGTCGATCAAGCCCCATGAACCGCGACCCTTTGATTAATACGGTTCGACCTTCGCCGAGTTCCGGGCGCAAGGCTTCTTCCAATTCTTCCGCCGTTTCAAACCAGCGCGCGCCAGTCCCGAAACCAGCTACTGTTTCACGACTCATTTCACCCGTGCAGAACAAACCCCGTATACCAGCATCCCTCGCCAACTCACCCATTCCCCGATGCAATGCCGCCGAATCGGGACCAAGTTCACCCATGTCACCGAGCACCAGCCAGGGCTCACCCGGTATGTCTTCCAAAAAAGCGATGGCGGCAGAAACCGAATCAGGGTTTGCGTTGTAACTGTCGTCATAAATAATGGCACCCGACTTCGAACGGAAAGCCCGCATTCGACCCGGAACATTGCGGCTAGCAGCAAGCCCGGTACGGACATGCTCCAGAGTTGCTCCAGCCGCCAGGGCTGCGGCGGCGGCGGCCAACGCATTCAGGATATTGTGGCGGCCCGCAAGCGGCAGTCTCACATCAATACGGCCGACTGGAGCGATCAGCTCGAACTCAAAAGCCGGATGATCATCGTGAGTAATAAGCTGCACATTTTCTGCTCGCACATCGGCGTCTTTCGCAATTCCGAAAGTAGTGAGTTGCGCCGGTCCTATACGAGCCGCCCAGGCAGGAAAAAATCGGTCATCCCGATTAAGCACCGCCACATCATCGACTGACAGTGCATCCAGCAACTCACCTTTAGTTTGCGCAACTTCCTCGATGCTGCCAAAACCCTCCAGGTGTGCACGAGCTGCATTGGTAATCACTGCGATATTGACAGCTGCGATGTCGGCAAGCACCGCGATCTCGCCGGGGTGATTGGCGCCCATCTCAATCACCGCCGACTGATGATAATCACGCAACCACAGCAGGGTAAGCGGTAACCCGATGTCGTTATTCAGATTACCGCGGGTTGCAAGAACTACATCATCACCAAACTCGGCTAAAGCTGCACGCATGATTGATGCTGTCAGTTCTTTAACGGTTGTCTTGCCATTACTGCCCGTAATACCAATCAGGGGAATATCAAAGTGCTGCCGCCATTTGCGCGCTAGTGCGCCCAGTGCCAAGCGTGAATCACCTACTTCAACCTGTGAAAGATCTGCCTCTGCCAATTGCTCAACAACTGCACCAGCTGCACCCCGATCAGCCGCATCAGCAACAAACTCCCGTGCATCATGACGCTCTCCACGCAGGGCGAAGAAAAGTTGCCCAGGCCCGATCGTAC
>PVMS01117314.1_pt1 | contig 10323 bp, 7 predicted proteins | sample 1853461 | NCBI WGS metagenome assembly PVMS01 (sample SAMN08582032, study PRJNA380276) | Marine sediment metagenome, whole genome shotgun sequencing project. | isolation source: ocean sediment barecode stripped | collected 2017
GGTATATCCTCCGTCTTCGGTCACGACAACCGGCATACCGTAGGAGGCTGCCTCGATCGGCATGATTCCAAACGGTTCACGCGTTGGGGTGTATACGCCGCAGGTCACGCTTCGATACATCTGGTCCAATTGTTCATTGCTCAGGTTGCTGAGAAATCGAACCCGTTGCCTCAGGCCCAGCGAATTTGTGAGCTTCCTGAGTTTTTTCTTCTCGGGACCTTCGCCAACAACGATCAAATTTCCAGCCGGCAACAGCGACAAGGCCCGGATGACCAGATCGACTCTCTTGTGGTGCCACAACCTCCCAACAAACAGCGCCGTGCGATTGTCTACAGGTCCCTTCCAGTCTGTTGGCAGATTAATACCGGGGTAGGCGACCAAATCGGCTCTCCGGTCATAAATGCCTTCCAGGTAGTCAGCCATCATGTGGCTGTTCGTTACGAGATTTTCGATCGTCGAGTTAGCGTCCAACTCCTGGATGATCTGCAGTACGATATCCAGGTCGGACCTGATCGCGCTTTCATATCGCATTCTGGGGTAGACATGGAATGAAATTTTGGACCCCTTGGAGGATTCCTGCTGGCGAAGGTCATAGAGCATTCGCAACGGTTCTGCCGCGAACCATATTGATGGGCTCTTTCTGACCAACTGAGCCGGAAAAAGGTACTGGAAGTACAGGTCGTGGCGCCCCACATACTGTTCCCACACGCGTGGCCGCACCACCAGGTCATCCAGCAATTCAAATCGATGCTTTTTGTTTTTTACCGGAGGCAGTAATTTTATGGATACCCTGTCCGGATCAATCCCAAACTCCTTGAGCAGTTTCTGATTGCAACGAGTTGTATAGACGACGATTTCAAGCTCTTTCTGCCATCGACGGATGCATTCCAGAATATAGACTTCGGAACCCCCATAATTCTGAAGTTGTTCGGTAATTATTCCAAGGCTGATCGGCATGGGAGTTAGGCTCATGTGATATTCAGCGCCTATCAATGTGGCGCAAGTTTAATTCCATTTCTGGGTTTGGTGATGCTTTTTTTAGGTGCAGGCGCAATGATAACAAAATTTCATGCCGATGAGTGCATCGACGGCTGAATTGGCATTTTAGGCTTAACTTGTAAGCTCTCGTAAATTTAGCAGTTCGACCAACAATTCCCGGTCAAGATTTACTCATGTTGTTCGAAAGAGGTTCACGGCTTCGTCGTATCTTGACGAGCAACAATAACGACCATCAGAGCGGATAGCCCAGCTCATCTACCGGGAGCCCCCACTCCCCTTTAAGGTATTGACACCCTTCGCGAGCGAAGTCTTCGATCCTGCTCGCCTGACCTCTTCCACCGATCGCTCCCACTCGTCAAGAGTCTGGTCACTTTGTCGGATGCTAAGCTTACGGACGATTTCCCTGATCATTGGCGTGCGATATAGGATTGGCCTGTTCTGGCCCAGGAAATCTATCTCCGAGTGGTTCGCGAACAGATGCTGCTGGAGAGTCGTGGAGGCGGCCTTGGGAAGGCCAATGTGGATACAAGCGGGGGGGCGATCCCGCTGCAGTGTGTTGCTCATATTCGCTTTAACCTTTAAATACCCGGCGAAATTCTAGATCAATAAGCAAGCAACGATCAACCTGGCTCAAACTACGGTCGAATCCACCGGTGGGCGCGCAATCCTGCGCAACACTTCATTACACGCCCAAAGGTATTCCGGGCCGCATAACCATCGAAGCCTTTCATGCGACCGATCTACAATTTGCCTGGCCTCATCCTGGTTATCCAGGACCCACTTTAGTTTTACCAGTATGTCTGCCGGATCATTCTCGAGTGGCACAAAGTGTTCCCAGGGGTTCATCTCATAATAGAGGATGTGTTCAAGATGGGGCCTTGGCATTAGTACAACGCTGTTTCCAGCAAAATACCAACTCGAACCGCTGGCGATGTCATTGCCCGCCAGCAGTACGAGGCACTTGTGCGTGAAGGCACTTTTTTTTGTAAAACCCTCATTTAATTTCACTCCCCGAGGGCGGCTTAGTCTATTGGGGATTTTGGTCAAATGTAAACGAACCTGTTCCGAGGGGTTATCCCGGAAATAACACAGCACCTCCTGGCGGGTCAGCGTTCGCGGCTTGTTTTTCTGCCACATTTCACCTGTCATAGCGCCACCCCACCAGGCTGTATCGGATTTTGCATCCCATGGCACCCACGACTGGCGCAACTCCTCCATCTGATTCTCGAGGTTTGGACCGAGGAAACGGTTACGGTTTGCAGTGGGGACCAGAACCAGGTGACGATGACAAGCCCGTCGCATGCCGGTGATGTGCAGACCCTGTTCCGGGACGGTGCTTGAGCCGGCATCATCGTCTCGCACCAGCCAGCAACGCAGGCCATCGGGTATCACTGCTTGTTGGTTTTTGAGGGCTCTAACAACCATCTTCTGATCTCTGAGGCTGTGGTGTAACCAGTTGGACAGAACGGCATCCTTGGGGCCCGCTTCGAGCAGCAGTAATTCTTGCCCTTTCAGGTAGAAAAAATCGCCGCTACAAGGCACTATCGGCCTGTCTTTGAAATCACCGAGGCAGAAATCGACCAGGTCTTCTGCCCTGCTTGATCGCCGACCGGGACTGGGCTGGTAATCATATGTGACACGCTTGTTCCAGTATCGCTTGCTGAACCAGGCGGTCACCCAGACCAGAGACGTGTCTTCCAGTCGCGCGATGATCCGTTCTATAAATTGCTTACTTTTGCGTAGCATACTGTCAGTCGAGGCAATATCGGCTACGACGTCAGCAGCCAGGCAATCACTGCGCTTGAGTTCTTGCGAGAAAGACATCGAAGGTGTTCGGCAAGCAGACTCATTGTTAGCCTATTCATTTGAGATTCCGCGGGCCGGTTTGGCCGGTAGTTGGCATTGACTTTCCCAAAGGGGTCACATGTGGTGCAACCTCAAACATTATAGCCCCGAAAATGCAGCAACCTGTATGCATCATTGCATTCTCTACACACTCGATAAGCGAGTATAAGACGAATTAAGGGCCTTTTCCCTAAGACCCTGAGTACTGAAATAGCCTTTAAGGCCTTTCGATGTCCTTGGTTGCGGCAAATGCTGTCACCGGCTTTGATTTCGGTCACTTACGAAGTTGTCTCCGTTTCCCTGTTCACCAAAGTTCACGAATATCGAACACTCGTCTTCGCAGTTTTCGGCTCAAACACTGGCCACGCCGGCGCCAACGATTGTGTGCTCGATTTCTTCTGATTCATTTTAAAATTCCGGGCAAGAACGTTGACTGTTCGTGTAACTTCCTCCTATGCTCAATAACAAGTCGGAGTTGATTGCGATATCGGAGTAGTCCACTGGCAATATGTTGCAACACATGTTTTGGCAGGAAAACTCGGGAGCAAAAAATGAATAACACTTTAGGAACGGCCAGAGTACGCCATTTCATTTTGTTAGCTGGCCTGGGGTTCGCGTGCTTTGCCATTCCTGCTGTTGCGGTGGATATCGAAGAGCTGTGTAGCGGCTCTGTTGACCCGACCATCGGGCAATGGGCGAGATTTGCAGTGGATGCGCCTCTTATGAAGCAAAGAGTGGAGAACCGCTATGCCATAGTCGGCTCCGAGGCGGACCATTATTGGATGGAATTCGAGGCTGGTCTGCCCATGGGCATGGGGGCGATGGTGATCAAGGTCCTTATTCCAGGGTGGCCATATCAGGAAGGGACCGTAAAACGGGTTCTAATGCAAATGCCCCATATGGAGGGAATGGATGCCATACCCCCGATGGAAATGCCGCCAGACGGATTCAAGATGGACAGCCTTTCAGATCCGATACGTTTGGCTTGCGAGGAACTTGAAACCGGCGCCAAGGAAACCGTGACCGTTGAAGCCGGCGAATTCGATGCCATACGTATCTCTTTGAAGCAACTGGGTAAGGATATCTGGCTTTCGCCCGGTGTGCCCTTCGGCATCATCCAGTTGGTCGATGATCAAGGTGATGGCGTGGAATTGATTGCCTATGGCAATGATGCAGACCCTGCGATTACCGAGATGCCATAAAAGACGCCCTATTTGGCACCAAGACGCTGCTTGAGCTTTTCCAATTCCTGCCACAGCAGTTTCCGCACATACGGTGGGCTGTTCTGAAAATTCGCGACCTGAGCTTTATGCAACTGCGCTGGCAGGTTGAGTTTGCGTGATTCAGCCGCATAGCGTGCGACCTCCGGATCAGCCGAAGCATCCACTCCGCATTGCTCCAGAATCCAAATGGAATCGCACTGCTGTTGGCAATTTGCATGGTTTTTCTCCATTTCGAACAGATCGCAACTGCACAAGCAGTCTGGCTCTGCAGCGGTTAATCCGGGACTGCCACGGTCTGAGCAACTGCCAACGATGTCCAGGGCGGCCAGTTGCTCATCAGAAATGCCCATCTCGCAAAGGCCGTCCAGCCTGTCACCGGTGAACACGGTGCGCCGCAGTTCGGGCGACATTTTCATCAGCATTGACATCATGTCCTGTAACATGTCGTTCATCATCAGGCTGTCGCCATCGAATTCCGGGCTGAAATTACTTCCCCGCCACGGTGCTGAAACGACGAACCTGCCAGTGATATTACCAGCGGGTGGAAGCACGGGATTCGACCGGGTGATATTATTCACCGCTTGAGAATCTACCAGGGAGGCGCTGAAACGGCCGCTCAACAGCATCGGCGAATATTCATCAATCGTAACGCTGCCGTTGGGCGGATAAAATCCGTTGCTGTCCGGACTCCTTTGAACCGCCATGAAGTTTCCCGCACTGCTCTTGCTGACATGAACCTGGGCATTTTTGACCGTGCCCTGGTAGCCGTAATCGACCAACGGAATGGAAAGTTCAATCATTCTGCCCTCGTTCTGCTTCGCCAGCTCGCCCAGGCTCTCAATCTGGAATTGATCGTCAAGCTCGAAGGCCGCTCCACCGGCCTCCATTTGCTTCATGATTCCGCCGGCGCCACCCACGAATCCGAAGCCGGGCATGCCGCTGTCCTTGACCAGTGTGATCCTCAGTTGTGGGCCACACAGGTTGGCAATCTTCATATGACCCTCACAGCCTTCATCCCCCCCGGCACCTTCCCTGATGGCGAAAGCAGCCATGGCGGATTGCGTAGTCGGGTTTTTCCGCAGGGCTCGAATATGCTTGCTGGCATCCGCACGGGTCTTGGGTTGCTGTGGCTTGCCGCTACTGCCCACGGGCGGATTTGCTGAATTCTTCGTCATGCTGGATTGCCAGTAAGGGTTTGACACGTGCAGGGTGGCCTCAGCGCGTACGGTGTCTTGTGCATTTTTGGCCATGTTGGAAATCACGAAAATATTACTTGTCCCCTGCGTGAACGGAAAACGCCAAATGGGGTAGTCCTCGCTTCCCTCTTCCCTTGTGCCCTTAACGGGCAGGATAAACGGGCTGCCCACCAGGTGGCCGCCAACAGCGCCGATACGCAGTTGTTCCTGGGTTGAACGGGGCAGATCTTTTTCTTGTATGACCAGTTCTGCGGCCTGGGCTTTGCCGGCTGCCCTGACTTCAAAACACTTGGCAGCGTTCTTTTCAATGATGATATGAAATTCATGTCCCGGCGTATTTTTTGAGAGGTTCGCCACTTGGCATTTGCCGAATAGTTTATTGCGCCAGCGGTTTTCATAATCGCCACCGGAAATACTGACCCCGGTGATTCGCTTGCCGGGCGCCCAATAATCGGCAATTGATGCGGTGAATTGGGCGTAAACCCGGCTGAGGTCTTGTAGGGTATGGGGGTAACCACGAATCCAGTCGCTGACCCATTGCACTTCAAAGCGGGCACCGGGCCCCGGCAAGCGGGTGCCGAACAGGTCCACCAGGTAGCTATAGTCCGTTCTCGTTTTGTCCGATCCAGGGTGATCCCGCCTGTTTTTCTTTACATGTGTCACTTCTGCCAGGTGACGCCAAAAAGAACTCGACCGGTATCCTATATATGCCTTATTGGGCGGCTGGGACAATGGTTGATCGTATCGCCGGCTACCCCAGATTTTCATAAAATTCAAATTGCGGCGCCACTCTGGAAATGTGAACCCTCGTAATTGGCGGGCCATGTCGAAACCAATGGCGTCAGCCGTTCCTTCGGTGATCCACTTGCCGATACCACAGGGTCTGGGGATTTTTTTGAAAGTGGAAGCTGCCTGTACCGCATGGAACAATTCATGGGCTGCCGACTGGTACGCGGTTTCCTTCAGCTTTCTATTCTCGAAAGCATCTGGCCTGTGAATCAGGATGGCGTTGTATTGTCCCAGCTTGCTGCATTTGTCGACGTATTGTGCGAGGCCTGAGCTCTCCAGGGTTATGCTCTTGTTCCAGGCGGTCACATCGACTAGATAAACCCTTATTTTCTTACCCGTTGGATGACGGTAAACAGGCTTAAGATCGCCGCTGGCAACGGGATCGGCAAACCCCATCTTTTCGTATTCAACCGCAACGTCGTGCAGGAAATCCTCCAGTTTAATGAGTTCTTCCTGTAAGTCTCTATCCAGAAAATCCAGGGCATCAGTGCTGAAGGTACTGTCAATCAGCTCCGCCTCACGCCCAAAGGCATTCGGTCTACCCGTGAAGACCTCAAATTCTTTGACTTGCCACTGCGCCGCTACCAGTGTTGACGAACTTAGCGCGAACAACAAACACACCAACACTAGCTGCCTGGCCAGGCAGTTCAAGCATCCATGACTAAATGATTGGTTCATACGTAATTTTGTTTAATTCAACCACTAATATAACTAAAGATTTGGAAAAAGTCTCTGCAGCTAGTCCATAGAAATGCAGCCCAAGTCGATTCGATACCAACATTGATGCTTTCGCCAAGCAGAGGCACCCTAAAAGTATTTTTTTTTGCGATTGATAGAACCTGCTAGTATTTATTAAAGAACAGGAACTAAAAGGGCATGAAATGTTGCTCGTTAATCTTGAACTTGTTAAAAAGGGCTTTAATCCAACACGTTTTCGGTGTTGTGATGGCCACAGAAGGGTGAACCGGTGAACGCGGAATGAAACGATTGGGCCTATTGTTGTTGATCTCGGGTCTCGCGGCCTGCGGTGGTGGCGAGGATTCAAGTACCGATCCGGCAAACCAAACCAGCACGTCCGGCAGCGGAGTGGCGGTTGAGACCGAGTCCGAGTCCGGGCAGTGGACCATTGCGCGCTTGCCCGACGGGTTCCCTTTTCCGATCCCGGACGGTGTCCAAATCGGCTTCTCGGCCGGCATCGGTGCGGGCAATTACGAAGTCACACTTATCTTTCCAGCCGAGCGATCTGACGAGATCGCCGACTTCTACCGCAAGGTTCTCGCTGACGAGGGCTATACCCTTGAGGAGGATTTTCCGTTCCCGGACGGAGGCGCAGCGATCACTGCCAGAAAAGACGATCTATACGTTAGAGTCTCCATCTCTGACCGAGGTGGCAGTATCAGTGTCAATCAGATACTGAACCCATAAGCTTGCGCCGAATCTCCGTCCGATGGATCGCTTCATAGCTGGCTAACTTACACTTTTCATCCGTACGTATCGGATGATCCGGTGACCTTTGATGGAATCTCAATCGTCGTTTGTATCTTCAAGAGTAGTCGCTAATCCTGTGATTGCCAATAACGGCATGGCCGAAGCAAAATCAGAGCAGTAGCTCAAGCCTCAATTTGTCAGCAATCTGCTTTTGGAGGACAATACGATCAGTCGTACCACCCATTACCTGTGACCGATGATATTAGTATGCGCGGGCCGTTACCATCGATGAAAATACTTAATTTTTCCACGATCCTGCCCAGGCTTTTCGCCTCGATACTGTCGGTTGACTGGGGTGGGCATCCATGTTTTACAGGAGCAAAAAATGATTAAAGGGTCGCTGGTAGCGCTGGTCACGCCGTTCAGCAACGATGAAATTGATGAAGATGCTTTACGCCAATTGGTGCGTTGGCACATCGAACAGGGCACACACGGCATAGTGCCTATGGGAACCACTGGAGAGTCGGCAACGCTGGGGGTCAAAGAGCACAGCCGGGTGACGGAAATAGTAGTAGAGGAGACTGCAGGCCGGATACCGATTGTTGCTGGCGCAGGATCAAATGATACGCGCTCGGCGATTTACAACAACGACCGTGCGCAGGAAATCGGTGCCGATGCCGCCCTTCATGTGGCGGGTTACTACAATCGGCCGTCACAGGAGGGCCTGTTCAGGCATTTCGAGGCAGTCCACGCAGCGAGCAGAATACCGATTATCGTTTACAACATTCCACCACGGGTAATCGTTGATATCTTGCCCGATACACTGGCGCGTATTGCTGCACTGCCTCGAGTGATTGGCGTGAAAGATGCTACCGGGGATCTCACCCGGCCGATCCTTGAGGGATTGCTGATTGATAAGAAATTTTCGTTCCTGTCCGGTGATGATGGCACAGCTGTCGCCTACAATGCCGCGGGTGGAAACGGCTGTATTTCGGTGACTGCCAACGTCGCGCCGGCCTTGTGCTCGCAGATGCAGATTGAGTGCAGGGACGGCAATTTCGTAGCAGCGGCCGGAATCCAGAAACGGTTGATGCCGCTGCATGAAGCCTTGTTTGCCGAACCCAGCCCCGCCGGTATCAAATACGCCGCGTCGCTGCTCGGGCTTTGCAACGAGTCTTGCCGATTACCCATAGTGCCGCTGTCTCAAAGTGCGAAATCGGCAATTCACGATGCCATGTCAGGGCTCGATTTACTCTGACCCCATTTCTCATTGATCTCATTACTCTTCCTGTGAGGACCTACATGAAATTTCAAGGCCGCCATTTCCTGGTCGCACTGCTTCTTTTGTCCTTCATGGCAGAAGCCGCAACTGCCTCAACACTTCTGGTCAATGCCCTGATTGTCGATGGGACGGGTGAGCCCGCCGTTGAGGGCGCCGTCCGTATCGACGAAGACCGCATTGTCGCCATCGGCAGTCTGACCCCGCTCGAGGGGGAGCAGGTCATTGATACCCAGGGATTGGTTCTGGCCCCGGGCTTTATTGATACACACAGCCACCACGATGGCGGGCTCAAGAAAAACAAAGATGCGCTGCCGTTGCTCTCCCAGGGCATCACGACCATCGTCCTGGGGCAGGATGGCACACATGCATTTCCGCTGACAAAGAGCCTGGCCGAATACGAAAGCGGGCCGGCAAGTGTCAACATCGCCTCTTACGTGGGACACAACACCCTTCGGGAATTGGTCATGGGTGAGGATTTTAAACGGCATGCAACAGCGGCTGAACTGGGCGAGATGCGGCAACTGTTGAAGAAAGAGCTAGCCGCAGGCGCCCTTGGTCTGTCAACAGGTCTGGAGTATGAACCCGGACTCCATTCGAATACAGCCGAAATACTCACACTGGCACGGGATACGGCAAAAATGGACGGGCGCTATATCTCACATGTGCGCAGCGAAGACCGACATTTCTGGGATGCCATTGAAGAAATCATCCACATCGGAGAAGAAACCGGTATGCCCGTGCAGATTTCGCACCTGAAATTGGCGGCCAAGGCGACCTGGGGAGATACGGACCGCTTGCTCAGCCGGCTCACCCAGGCTCGCAATGAGGGTATCGACATAAGCGCCGATATCTACCCCTATGAATATTGGGAATCAACCATCTGGGTATTGCTTCCCGACCGCAATGCCGATGATTTGGAAGAGATTCAATTCGTTCTGGATGAGCTCACTCCAGCGGATGGCATCGTGTTCACGCAATACGAGCCCAATCCATCATATGTTGGCAAAACGGTTAAGGAAATTGCTGCAATGAAAGGCATGAGTGAGGCGCAAACCTTGTCCGGCCTGATGAAAGCGGCGGGAGCCTGGTCAGATGCCCATGAGGGTAAGAGCGCCGAGAGAATTATGGCTCGTTCAATGCGTGATGAGGATATCGCCGCCCTGCTGCTGTGGCCACATATCAATTTGTGTACGGATGGCAGTTATACAGGTCATCCACGCGGCTATGGGGCTTTTCCGCGATTCCTGGCAAAATTCGTAAGGGAAATGGGTGTCATGAGTCTGGAAGATGCGGTGCAACGATTGTCTTCAAATGCGGCAAGAAATATGGGGTTTGACGACCGCGGTGTGATCAGCGTAGGCGCCTTTGCTGATCTCGTCCTGTTTGATCCCGATACCATCACTGATCGAGCCACGCTGCAGAACCTCCAGGCCCTATCGACAGGTATTGTAAAAGTGTGGGTAGGCGGCATACTGGCTTTTGACAATGGTACGACGACCGATGCCAGACCTGGACGCGTATTGCGACCTTAGATTGAATCAAGGGGTCAGAGTGCTTGTTA
>PVMS01163153.1_pt1 | contig 10323 bp, 10 predicted proteins | sample 1853461 | NCBI WGS metagenome assembly PVMS01 (sample SAMN08582032, study PRJNA380276) | Marine sediment metagenome, whole genome shotgun sequencing project. | isolation source: ocean sediment barecode stripped | collected 2017
GACAGGACGTCCGAGAGCGACAAGCCCCGAACACATGCCGCATGGTTTGCGTCTGCAAGATATCAGGCTGGGAAAAAGTCGATCGGCTTGGTCGTGGTGATTGCTTCGACGTCTCTGGCCTCAAATCGGAACATCTTGATGCGCTGTACGAGCTTGCGCTCGAGATCCGCGTCACCGAGTTCACTGGATACGATCTCGCAGAATGTGACCTCACCGGTCGGCGCGATCGTCAGACGCAGCACCAGTTTACCTTCAAGCGTAGGATCGATCCGCAGGGCACGATTGTAGAGTGCAAAAATTGCGCCTTTGTTCTTGTCAAACACGAGCTCGATTTCTTCGCGGCTGCGTGATGCCTTGCCACTGGATCCGGTGCGGCGTGCTCCGCCTCCTGACTGTCCAATCGACGCAACCGGGCTTTCTATTGCTGTTGTGTTGCGTCCCGCGAGTCCTGACCCGCCGGTGTTGCGACTCATATTTGCAGTGCTGATGCCGCTACTTGCAGTACCGACCTTGGAAGTGATCATCGTGCGCTCGTTACGCGCAGCCTGCCCGACCGAAGCAGTCAATGGTCGGCGGTCTACAACTTTCTCCAGAATATTACTGTCTGCGAGTGCCGCCAGGTCCTCGGCAAACGGTAGAAATGCGGCCTGTGCTTTTTCACGCGCAACCTGCTGGTAATCAATTTCCGGTTCCGGTGCAGGCTCTGGTTCCGCTGGCGGTGGTTCATCCGCGACCAACTCCGGCTCCGGATCCTTGAGCGCTTCTGGCTCTGGTTCAGGTTTTATCGGTTCGGGTGGCGGTGGCGGCTTTTGTTCCAGTAACAGTTTTGCGATACGTGGCGGAATCTCGTCCACCGCGTTCGGATCGACCGCAGGTGTCGGAATCCATGGCCAGACCGCACCCAGGAAGAAAGTCACGCCGAGAATAATCGCAAGCAGGCGCCTGAATTTCCTTTCCTCGCTCGTGCTCCGCGTCCACGGCAGCCGATACTCTCTGTAATAAGGAATGTCCAATCCGTAACTCCTAACCTGAGTCCCTGGTCAATGTCCTAACGAGAGGCGCTTAGCTGGCCGACCTCGGCCAGCTTGTCTGAGCTTTTCTGTAATACGGCCAGTGATATCTGTCCGTATTCTGATTCCGTGCAAGTCGCCATCACTTTCTTCAGCAGGCGGTAGGGAATGTCCTTGTCGCCCATGATCGTGACCTCGCGGCCTGCGATATCGTCCTGTGCTTCTTTGCGCAGCACCCGGTCGTTCTGTGACAAAAGCGCCTGGCGCAATTCCGGGATGTCGTTGCCACGACGTCTCATGACATCGCTGACTTTCACGATTGGCGTGCCCTGGACGATGATGTCTTCCTCACCAATCAGGATGACGACCGATTCCTTTGCTTTTTGTTCAGCGATGGACTCCGGCAACTGAATATCCTTCGCATTCGGCAGGACTTCGACTTCCGACGAATTGACGAGCAGGAAAAATACGAGAATCGTAAAAATATCCATCAATGATACGAGGTCAGCGCACCAGCGGCTTTGTGTCGTTTGTGCCGCACTTCCATGCGTTTTGCGCGTTTTGACTTATGCATGCTTCAGGCTCCGTCAACGCTCGGCGCGTCACCAATCGAAATGTCCGGGAACAAATCGCTGCGCCGAATTCTTTGACCCTCAATCTTTTCCTGGATCCGTACCCGATCCATGACCTGGACCAGAGTGTCGTAGGCAATATTCGACTCCAGCAATATCGCTGCGTCGGTTTTTTCCGGATACCTCTGTTTGATTTCTGACAGTTTCGCGCTTAACGCTTCGTAGTCGTAACCATCAACAGTATTGGGATAGACGCCGAATGCGCCGACATTGCGGTCACCGACCTCGATTCTCCCTTCCCTGACGATCACTTCCAGTTGAAAAACCAGTTCCTGCGGATTGGCGGGCTCGGTTGAGGAGCCTGGCAAATTCAATTCGAGAATTGCCAGTCGCGAGAACACCGCGGTAATCAGCAGGAACGGAACCAGAATAACCATCAGGTTCATGAACGCCGTAATGTTGAGTTCAGCCGTGTCAACGTTGCTGCGACGACCGCCTCTGCGGCTACGCATCATTATCAGGCTCCGGAGGGCTTCAGCTGACGCTCGGTAATGGCGTTAAGAAACTTCACGCTTGCCATCTCGAGGCTGTCGACAATGGTATTTGTCTTGGTTTGCAAAAGCGCATGCACAAGAGCAAAGGAATTGCGACCATGAGACCGAATGCGGTTGTGTTCATCGCGACCGAAATACTGGCCGAGAGCAAATCAGCTTTGTCCGCCGGATTCGCGTTCGAGACTGCCGTAAACGCGCGAATCAGGCCGATAATCGTGCCAAGCAATCCCAGCAGGGTTGCAATATTCGCGAGCGTGGCGAGATAGTGCGTGCGTTTTTCGAGGCGTGGCAGCACTTCCATGAGGCTCTCTTCCATCGCCTTCTCGACATCATCACGACGCCGCGCAGACTTAACGCGATAGAGGCCGTATGTCAGGATGGAACCGATGGCTGCTGTTGATTTGCCGGTGACCGCTGCCGCTTCCTTAAAATTGCCGGCCTTCAGATACGGCACGATTTTTTTCCAGAGCGAACGGTTAGTCGCACCGGACATGGTCAGATACGTCCAGCGCTCGACCGCAATTGCCAGTCCAAGCGCGAACACGATAAGGATCGGGTACATGAATACACCGCCCTGTTGGAAGAAACGCACGATGGCGCCTAGAAAGTCCATTTGATTACTCCTCTTCTACATCAAAACTATTTCAAACTACTCTTCATCTTTGCCGTACAGGTCGCCGTAGTATTCGACCTGACGAATAAACTCTGATCTGTCGATCGGTGCCAGCACCTCGTCAAGCAATGTGTTGACGGGTTTTCCGGTCAAATCTCCCGGGTCAGACTTTTGCCACGGGACGATGTACAACACCTTGGGTAACTCCTGGTTACCGGTAATCTCCGCGCGTCCCAGGACGATCTCGTCCATTACGCCGTTATTCGTCGCTCTCCTGCGGACGTCCTGCGCCAGTACCGCTGTCGGCACCGACGGCTCCAGCCTCTCCCTTTCTGCTGACACACCCTGCGACGACAAACTTGGTTCCAGCGGCTCTCTTTCTGCTGACAGTTCCTGCGACGACAACCCTGGTTCAAGCTCGTCAATCTCCGCGGCACGGGCCTCTTCCTCTGTGACCTCGGGTCCTGACTCCTGTGCTTCTGCGGCGAATCCGGCTACAGCCAGCAACAGCAATAATTGTCTGAAAATCGTCTGCATGCCCGCTACTCCGTCACATTAGCGGTTCTTTGTGCGGCCCCAATGCGCCGCTTCAGATCCACAATCCATTTCGTCACCTGGTTGTCCTCACCCGCAATCTCCTGATAACGCTCGTAATGCTGCAATGCGGCATCGAGGCGCTGTAAATACAGATCATTGAGGACACCCAGGTTGTAGTGTGCCAAGGCATAGTCGGGGCTGGCTGTGACGGCCTTCAAATAAGCGGCTTCTGCTTCAGGAAACTTACCCTGCCGTCGCAGCAGCATGCCGAGCTGGTTCAGTGCGACCGGATGCTCCGGATCAAGGATCAGGGCATCGGTCAGGCTGCCTTCCACCGCCTGGTCGTCGCCCCGGCTGGCAAAGATGATCGCCAGGTTTACGTGCGCCCCCGGGAAGTCGGGGTACTGCAACAGAAACTCCTGGAAGCGAAGCTCTGCATCGATGATGTCGCCGGCGGCCATGGCTGCGACTGCTTGCTCATATAAGGTTTGTGCTTTGGACGGAACGTCGCGTGTCTCGAGCGATTGCCGGTCCGGACCCGTGGCACAGCCTGCCAGCACCAGCGCGCTTAACGCGAGCAGTGCAAACCCGCATTGACGACAGTCAGTAAAGCGCCATAACAACATTTTCGCTGCGCTCCATTTTCGCGTATCGGGCTGGTATCAACTTCGCCAGCGCTGCAAAACTTCGTCTGACCCATTCGTCATAAACGCCATCCGCCGTCCGGGCAGCATTTGCCTGGTACAGTTCGATTGCTTTCTCCTCGAATGGAAACGTCTGTTCTTCAAGTAGCAGGTCGTATTGCTCAAGGGCTGCTTCGTCGAGGTCCTGCGGCCGCTCGGAATCCATCAGGTCCTTACTGAACTGCTGATAAACCTCACCCAGCCTGAAGGTTGCCGCTGTGGTCACCTCTGCGACACCGTATTCGGCTGCATCGCCGTACACTTTCAGCACATCTTCCATGCGTGACTTCTTGAGCTTTATGCTGTCGGCAAGCGGTTGCGTGATCTTCATGGCCACGAAACTGCGACGTATCGGTTCGGCGAGTTCCAGCGATGCCTTCGCGGCCAGGAACCTGGTGCGATCAGACCTCTCTGCACCGGCGGTCGCATCGACGCGGACCATGTCACGCAGAATCTGCGTACGGACCTGCGCGTTACCGTTGATCTCCGAGATCTCGAGCAGGCGGAATCGCGCTTCAATCGACTCTGAAATCGGATTCGGGTAACGGGCGAGGATGTCCTGCAGCACGCCCTGCTCTTGTGCTAATTGCGTACTGTCCTTATAGAGGTCAGCCGCCTTCCACAATGCTTCCCGGCGCACGTCATCGCTGCTTGTCGGCGCATTGGCGATGCGTACGAACTCGCCCGCGGCTTTCGCGCCACGTCCGGATTCAAGGTAGGTGACCGCGAGTTTGCGAGTAACGTCGTCAGTAAATTCGCTGTCTGGGAAATCGCGGCGGAAATCTTCAAGTACCGACGATGCGCGCGTGAAGGCACCCATGGTAATAAGTGCCGCTGCAGCGTCGTATTCGGCAGTCGCCCTGATATCTGAATCCGGCACAGCCTGCCCGAGGCGGCGGAAGTGCGTAACCGCTGTTTCCAGGTCGCCATCGTCACGCGCGAGTTCACCCTGCTTGTATATCGAGGAGGCGATTCGGTCCTTGATATCCTGCTGTGCCTTAACATCATCTGCCGGCGTAAACGGCCGTAAACTATAGTAAGACTGCTCCGCCTGGGAGAAATTATTCAGATCGAATTGCGAATGTGCGATCACCGTCCACGCGGTGCGCGCGAGCGGCTGCTGCACCGGCGGCTGTTTGTTGACGACCAGCCGGCCAACTCCGATGGCAAGATCAAACTGGTTTTGCGCGAATAGATCTTCAGCGACCGTTGTCAGTACGGCGCCCGTTTCCGGATGTTCCGGATAGGTATCCGCAAACTTGAGACCGCTGTCGAGGTACTGCTGATGCCAGGCAGTCTTTGCCTCGCCCTCTAACGTAGCCTCGTGCTTGCGATAGGAAAGAATGGCGGCATACGCAGCTTCGCCGGATGCGCGTGCTGCGGATATGCGTACGCGGTGATCTCATATTCCGCGGTCGCAAGCTCGTAGTCCTCGCTTTCAAACGGCATTTCCGCAAGCAGGAAGTTGGTATTCGCGGTATCGGGCTCACCCGGAAAATAGTCGAGATACTTGCGATACCAGCGAGCAGCTTCCTGATAATCGCTGCGCTTGCCTTTGCCCTGTGCCTCGGCGTGATAGTACTGCGCCAGGTCGTTCAGATTGTCCTTGAGATGCGCGGCAACGGTTGCATTCTGTTCGCGCGGATTGCGCAGCCAGAAGCCGCCGTCCATGCCATAGTGCTCGACAAATCCTTTTTTGCCCTCGAGCACCAGTGTCGGGAATCCGCCGCGCTTGTATGCTTCGATGACCTCGACCTGCAAGAGCGGTGACTTCACGTGATGGGGATCCTGCTCAACGAATGCCTCGTAGGTTTCCGCGGCATCGACAAAGCGTTCCTTCTCGAGATACAGGTCACCAAGATTCATGTAGATGACGTAGCTGTATTCCGGACGGCCACGTGTGCCCAGGAATTCGTCGATACTCTCAGCGCCGTCCATGTAGGAAAAGCTGATACTCAGTACGCGGAAGGTATCTTCAACAAGCTCCCTCTCGGCGCGACTCAGATCCTCGAGACGGTTATCGCCTTCCTTCACATCGATGCCGGTCACCTTGCGATCCAGCAAATCAAAAAACGGCCTCAGGCTGGCATCGTGCCTGGCCTGCTTAAATTGCGCCCAACCCAGTTTGTAGAGCGACTGTTCATAAAAGCGCGAGTCTTCACCATAGCTCACGACACTCTGATAGGCGGATTCTGCCTCCAGATAATTCTTGCGCAGGAACAGCATTTCACCGCGACGGAATTGCACTTCGTCGATCAGCACGGTGTCGGGGTATTTGCCGACCAGTTCGTTCAGCACTCGTAATGCGTCGTCTGTCTTACCGGCAATCTCGTACGCTCGCGCAAGTTGGTACAGAACTGAATCGTTGCGGCGATAATCTGGATAAGCCTCGAGCAACTGGTGGAACAGGCCGACTGCATTATCGTAAAGGTCGTAATTGAGCCCCTCGATATTAGTCGCAAGTTGCTGCGATTCGGTGGCTTCGAGTTCGAGATCGCCGAGCCGCCGCATCGCCTCGGCACGCAATTCCGGATCATCGGAAACGAGATCCAGGAACGCCCGGTAGTTATCTCTTGCCTTGTCGGTGCTATTTAGAATAATCGAGCCGGGGCGCACCTCGACGGTTTTGCGTTCGAGGCTCGCGATCGTGTCCCTCTTTTTAATCTTGTCAGCCGCCGCGATCGATGCCCAGGCGATGGTCAGCACAACTATCAACAAGCCTGTAATGGCACGCGTGATCATTGTGAAAAATCTCCGGCGTCCGCGGTTGCTGTAGACGCCAGGTCGTAGATTGCTGCGAGTGCGAATCTTGCCTGGACCGTGTAGGTATCCAGGCGCTGCTTTTGCGCCCGCAATTCATCGACAGCAACACCGAGCATGAATGCGCGCTGCCTGTCCATCGTCATTTCGACCCGCGCTTTCAGGTCATCGATTTTGGGGCTCAGTCCATCGACACGTTGGTTGAATTCCCCAAACAACAGTGGCTCATCGCGCATGGCCTGGTCGACCTGTCGTCGTGACCTGCTCGTCTCGACCAGCGCCTCACCAGTCTGTCGCAGATCTCTGCGAATCTTCCACAGACGCGACTTGAATTCCTTTTCGATATCCCACTGCAGCGCGCCCTTCAGGAGCTTGATCTTGTCGCGTACCTCTTCTGCTTCAGGAATATTCGCCTCTAACGCAGGATGTCTTTCGATGGCGATAATCTCGCCCCACAAATGGAACTCACGTTCGGTCGCAAGCGCGAGTGAGTCAGCACTCTCTTCGATGCTGTTTAACCGTGCATCGAATTCCAGTTTACGCGCGACCATACCGTCGAGGTCTGCCTGCTTCAAACTTTGTTCGGTGCGCGGCAGACGCTCGTTGTACGCGAGCTCGCGCGTGTCCAGCATGTTGCGATAGACGACGACGCTCTGTTGCCACTCGTCGAGACTTCGCCACAGGTAATTGAGATCGCGGTAGTTTTTCAATCCCTCTTGAAACCGATGCGTTGCGAGCAGGTGAAACAGGAAACGGGACTCAGGTGCCGCGGGCAGTGCTTCGAGCTTCCAGTACCAGCCGGTCGTTTCCAGGGGATCCTGCGCCAGGAATTCGCTCAGGTATTCGCCGCTTTCGATGCGATATATGGCCTGGTCTATTCGATTGGTTTCTTCGTAGAACGCCTCGATGGCGTTCATGTAGTGGTCTGCGGCCTGGCTGATCGAGTCCAGCTTCGCCATCGCATAAGGAATGGCAAGCATTGATTCCTGAACTGCCGGATCAAGCAAGTCGCGATCTTTGAGTTCCATCCAGGGAACGAGCGCGCGCCGATATTTGTCGACCTCGGCATCGGCCCAGCCCACGCCGAGCAATGCCTTGTTGGAAAACGGACCATCGAGGCGGACGCGTTGCAGCGATGCTTTCGCCGCGACCGGCTGCCCGTCCTGCAGGTAGGCATAGCCCAGGGCGAGATTCGCTTTGTCACGCAGCGAACTGAGTTCCTCATTCAGCGGATCAAGCTTGCCGAGTTGCTGCAGAATGTCAGCAGCATTGTCGACCCTGCCGCTACGCGCCAGCGCAACGCCAAGGTTGAATTTCGCGTAGCTGGCCCAGGTATCATTACCAGGCCAGTTGCCCAGGAGAACAATTGCCTGGTCGTGCTGATTGTTCTCGATCAATAGCTGCGCCTGCAGCATGTAACGCTCTGCCTCGAGGGGCTCGGGCAATTCGGTATCGATCTTGTTCAGCGCATCCTGGGACTCGGCGAGATAACCGCGCTGATGCCAGATTTTGGCAAGGAAAAACCAGGTCCGGTTACGAATGTCCTGCTCGACACTATCGGCGAGCAACCTTTCGAATATCTCCGCCGCTTTTAAATGATGGCCATAGGACAGAAACATGCCGCCGAGCAGCAGTTCGGATTCGTCACCGTGGTTTTCGAGCTGGGTCTGTTTTTGTGCCGCCAGTAAGCGGACGATCGCCGGAAAATAATCTTCCTGGTAGAAGTAGAAAAGCACTTCACCGAAGTGCGCGTCCATTACGACCGTTGGCTCGGTCTTGTCGTCAGCCGCTGACGGCCGCGGCAGCATCGCGCCGGCCGCCAGGATAAAGCATAGTACTAACGCTGTAAGGCGATGAGCGATCAAGGATCACTCCCATTCCTTAATGACGAACTCGGGCTGTTGTTTCGTAACCCGGTCAGTGATTTCCAGCTCGACGTATTTGGCGCCGATGCCCTTCTCAAAATTCATCGTGGCGCCACGACGATAGTCACGAGTACTCGGTCCTTTACCGGTAAACACGGCAACCAGCTCATGGTTACCTACCTTCAGGTTTTCCATATGCATGCGGTGTACGCCACCACGATGCAATGCACTGACCTCGCGCTCTGTATAAAGATAGTTAGAGACTTCCTTGCCATCGATCTCCAGCCTGACCGCATCAAGATCGAAGTATTCGCCGACATCCACTGAGATAAAGAACGCAACCTGGGAGTTCGCCGGAAACAGCAGCTCCTCTTCCAGCAGGAACAGATCCCGGTTCAGGTCGAGCACCTCTTTTTTCAGCGCTTGCACATCCTGATCGAGGCTGCGAAATTCATTGCGCGCCTGCATCTCGCCAACTTCCAATGACTGCGCTTCGACCAGTACCGAATTGGAATCGAGTGGCGCAGGATCCTGAGCGAAAGCTCCGGACACCCACAAAATCGAGCTTAGCGCGATACCGACAAATCGTATTCTTGTCACCTTCATGTCTCCTGCCAGCTGGCTCCCCGCTACTCTCTTAGCAACGAGCGAATCTCTGTCAAATACTTCTCTTCATAACCGGGTTTGTAGCCGTGATGGACGTGACGAACCCTGCCCTCTCTATCAACCAGTATGGTGACGGGCATGGCTTCAACTTCGTATAGCTTGCTGACTTCCTTGCTCTCGTCGAAGAGCACGGGAAATTTCACGCCGAGTTCCTGAACCATTTTCATGGCGCGCCGTGAATCGTCATCGATATTAACGCCCAGCAGGTTGAAGCCAACGCGTTGATAGCGCCCGTACAGATCGTTGAGGAGTGGCATTTCCTGGCGGCAAGGTCCGCACCAGGTTGCCCAAAAATTGATCAAGACCACGTCGCCGCGATACTCACTTAATCTCAGGTTTTCTCCAGTAGCGCTCTTAAGCACAAAATCCGGCGCGACCTGACCTTCCAGGCTGGAGGCAGCAATGCTGCTCGCCGTAAGAATCACAAGAATTGCTCCAAGCAATGACGTTCTTAGTCCCTTCATGTTCTCGGTCCTTTGGTCCAGACAAAGCGATGCAAACAGCCGGGCGCCGGGTCGGCAATTCATGAGCAAATGAGAAAAGGCCACAAGACCGCTAAACGGCCGGGCTATCGTCACTGCCCAAAAGTAACGATCGACGCCAAGCTATAAGCCTCGCATAGTGACAGCCGGCAAGGGCTTGGGGAGTGATCATGGTCACAGATGACCGGTCCGATCTGACCGTAAATGTGGCTGCTTTTTGCGACACCGGGACGGCGGCTCCGGGCAAACCTCTGGCATTATGTTGAATCGCTCGCTGGGGCGTCGTTGAATCGCTCGCTGGGGCGAGCTCCTACGAGCCCTAGCCACAATTACCATCTGCCGGATAAGCAATAAATCGTCACGTAGGAGCTCGCCCCAGCGAGCGATTCAACAATGCCCCAGCGAGCGATTCGGCCTATTCCGGCGGTTGCAGACCGTCCGAATAGAACATCTGTCCCTCGGCATCGATCACGATGCCCTCATAGTCCGGCAGAGTCGCAATCAGGCGCAGACCCTGGTCGACGCCCATGACGAAAACGGCAGTCGACAAGGCATCGGTCAGGACCGCATCAGGTCCAATA
>PVMS01181680.1_pt1 | contig 10323 bp, 9 predicted proteins | sample 1853461 | NCBI WGS metagenome assembly PVMS01 (sample SAMN08582032, study PRJNA380276) | Marine sediment metagenome, whole genome shotgun sequencing project. | isolation source: ocean sediment barecode stripped | collected 2017
AGTAGACGTATGGACTTCCAGAGCCAACTCATATTTACGTGACTCGCCGGGTTCCAAGAATTCGAGGGTGCCCTGCTTCCTCTCGATCGCCCGACCTTCAACATAACAGTTAGCCGGCTCGATCCCTAGGACATGAACGCCAGCGCCCGCCATCTTCCACTGCACCAATTTCGGCAGCTGGCGGGTTGACCAATTTAACGTTAAGGTGAGGGGCTTTGAATTTCCGCCTCCCACAGGGAAATTTGGATTGTAAATCGTGGCCTTGACGGGACCGTTTTCCATCTCCTGATGGTAATAAACTCGCTCTTGAAAACCCGCCTCTGGTGCCGGCCAGCGATCAAAGTCAATTACAGGAACTCCCTCGTCGCGGGGCACTACTCGGTTGGAGGGAAATTGAATCGTCGTCTCTTGACTTAGAAGCGGGAATCCGAAATTGAAATGATAAAGAATCATGTGAGGCGTGGGTTCAAATCCAACGTTTTCCACAAGATCGATAAGTTGTAGACTATTTTGGCCAAGTTTGCTTCGTATTCGCCGGGATAAGCGAATATTTTCGCCAAATATCTGGGTTTCCTGGACGGTTCCAGCGATTTCCATTAAATATTCGTCGCCCTCCCAATGTCCGTCAAGGGAGACATGGCTGGCTGGTAAATGATGTGCTCTCCCATGTAGCCCATACGGTTGGCCTTGATCCAGACCCGCTGCACCTGCATACGACAACCCGCAGGTCATTAACAGGCCGCCAACGGCCGTACGCAGCCATTCGATCTCCTGAGAATCGTAATAGGCTGGATGGACATCGCCATTGGCCGACTGCCAACTCAGTGGCACACCGCCAAATTCAGCCAGGGAAATATCTAAGGCTCGAGAAGGACTAACGTAAAAGGTCAGTCCGCCACCGGTGCGAACTTGTATCTGCTCGCTACCAGTTTCCAGACCTTCGCGCCACTGAAATCGACGTAGGCCACCGATCTGTTCGATCCGGCCGACACGGGCTTCAATTTCTCGTCGTGTCCAGGTTCGACCATAAAGCTCCATTGGATCATCTACCTAGCAAGCCACTGAGGCGCATCTTCTGAAATAGAAAAGTCATATTTAGAGATCTTCCTCGATTTCCGGTAAACGTTTGATGCGCGGATCGGTAAAGACATCAAACTCATCCCGACTGGTACTTGAGAATTCAGATACGATAGCCCCCTCGCCGGCTGCCTGGAACCAATGCAAAGTATCCGGCGGGATGGTGTATTGTTCGCCAGGATTCAATTCAATTTCGTGATACACCGTATAAAAATCTTCGCTTCCCTGAGGTACCTGCGCCTGGAGAGGGTTGGTCGATTCACCTTCTACATATAACCAAACTTTGCCCCATCGACAGCGAAAGGTTTCCATTTTGCCCGGATCATCTCCGACGGCTGGGTGGCGATGTTCTGGACAGGTTTGACCAGGAAACAACACCAACTCCTTAGCGCAATAACGATCCGTGTTTACATAAATCACTAATTCTAAGCCGGTTTTTTTCAGATCGTTTAGACCAAATTCGGCAACTTCGATATTTTTTTGCTCTTCGCCAGTGAGAGTGATGCCCACACGAGATAGCATCTCAGCCGCCCTCACTTGAGCCAATTTGACTTCACTTCGTTTGATCACAGTCTACTCCTAAATTCAGACCCGCCGTTAGGCCAATTATCAGCTAACGACAGGTATATTTGTTTACATAACACGAATCGACCAGTAACAATCAAGATATCTAGGCCTTCTCCAGCGTCTGAGTTGACATAAATTCCACCGTTTCCTCCAGCGACGTCACCCCACCAAGGGCACCCATGCCGGTGACGCAAAGCGCGCCGACGGCATTTGCCAAGCGGGCAGTCATATCCAGTGACCAATTCATGTACACACCAGCTATGAAGCCAGCGGCGAAAGCATCGCCAGCTCCGGTCGTATCTTCAACCTGGACTTCGTAGGCGGGTAAACGAAACATGTCGCCGGAAGTATTCTTCACCAGACACCCATTCCGGCCCATCTTAATAGCAACCGTGCCCACACCGCGATCAATTAAGGTCTGGGCGATGTCAGCCGGGTCACTCCTACCGGTAATCGCCCGGGCTTCTGAGAGGTTAGGGACCATATAATCCAGGTGGGGCAAACAAGGGTCGATAAGGTCCAGCCAACGATCAGATGCATCCCAGGCTGTATCTAGAAAGGTAATCGTGCTGCTCTCACGGGCTTTTTTTAACATTTCCGCTGTGGGCAGGCCGTCCAACCCTGGCAGGACAAAACTACCAGCTAAATGTAAAATAGAGGCCTCATTGATTACCTCGGTGGTCACGTCCTCGGCGAGCAAAGCCGCATTTGCCCCTATGTAGTGAACGAAGCGGCGTTCTCCATCGGAATCGACCATGGCCATTGTGGCCGATGTGCCGTGGGTGGGGGATCGCCCCACCCCTTGAATGTTTATCCCTCTTCGATCGAGTGTTTCAATCAAATAGTCACCCAGCGTATCCGGACCAACCTTGCCGATCAGGGAAACGTTGAAACCGAGTTTAGAAAGGGCAGTCGCCGTATTAACCGCGCCTCCACCTGGGTAAAGGCCCATATTTTCGACCAGAACCAGTCTACCTCGCTCTGGCAGTGCTGGCAGTGGTCCGCCTATTAAATCGGCTACGATGATGCCCAAACATAAAATAGGCTTTCCATCTTTCATATCAATTCTGAGATTGCGGCAAATTCGGCTGCTAAGGCCGGATATAAAGCCCGATATTGTTGATAATATGGTTCATAGGACGAAGTTCGAGCTGGATCATTGACTGTCCGACCTGTAATCTTTATTGTTGCTTCACAAGCGGCCGGGACAGATTCGTAAATGCCTGCTCCGACACCAGCCAGGAGCGCTGCTCCGAAAGCAGCACCTTCGGTGGTATTAACGGTGACAAGTTCAGCGCCCAGAACATCAGCCATGATCTGCCGCCAATGAGCGCTTTTAGCACCACCACCGGAGATTCGTACCTGATCAATATGGCTGAGCCCACTACTTTGGATCAGACTAAAACTATCCTTGATGCCAAAAGCGACCCCTTCCAGCACAGAGCGCGTCATGTGGCCACGATAGTGACGCACGGTAAGGCCAATCCAGGCGCCCCTGGCCAAAGGATCGGGATAAGGTGTTCTTTCCCCGGTTAGATACGGCAGAAAAAACAAGCCTTCGCTACCGAGGGGGGTATCAGCCGCGGCATCTATCAGATCATCAAATGATTCTTTTGGTGCCAGAGTGTCGCGATACCATTGAAGACTTCCCGCTGCACTTAGCATTACACCCATGAAGTGCCAGCGATTTGGCACGGCATGACAAAAAGCATGCAGGCGTCCTTCTGGTTCGACAAAAGGCGCCTCGGTCGTGGCGAAGACAACACCCGAAGTGCCCAGAGTCAAGGCGATTATCCCGGGCTTGACAGCCCCAACGCCGACTGCCTGAGCAGCTTGATCCCCACCACCGCCGACCACAGGAGTGCCCGGCGCCAGCCCAGTTTCGGCGGCGCCCTTGTCACTAATCCGCACTGTTATATCTGAACCCTCAAATGTTGGGGGAAGGTATTGAGAAGGGATCTCCAAGGCCGTTATCATTTCGTCGGACCAAGTTCGCTTACTCAAGTCGAAGAGTATCGTTCCCGCGCCACCGGCCTTGTCAACGGCAAACTCGCCGCTCAATCGATAGCGTATGTAATCTTTGGGCAAAAGAATATGGCGCACTTTTGCCCATACTTCAGGTTCATTTTCTTGGACCCATAAGATCTTGGGGGCGGTGAAGCCAGTCAAAGCATCGTTGCCAGTGATCTGGATCAACCGTTCCCGACCCACCCGTTCTCTGATTTCATCGCATTGGGATCCGGTGCGCTGGTCATTCCAAAGAATGGCCGGGCGTAGGATCTGCCCATGCTCGTCGAGCAAGACTAGACCATGCATTTGACCGGTCAGGCCAATGGCCGTTATATCAGCGCCTGTAACGCCGGCCGATTCTAAGGCCTGGCGAATACTGACCTTGATTTCTTTCCACCAATCGGCTGGATCTTGCTCTGACCAAAGTGGTTGTGGTGTCGATAAGGTTAACGGCGTCGTGGCGCTTCTGATGACCCTGCCCTGCTCATCGATCAGAAGCGCTTTGGCTCCAGTTGTAGAAACATCAATTCCAAGTAATATCATTGTGGATCAGAAACCGGGAGGGAGTTATCGAGCACGATTATCGTGCACGACCTTAAAAGATACTGGCCTGGACCATTTTAGGTCCTAACTCCTTACCGTGACCTTTCCTCCTCATTTACCATTCAACAGCACGCCGTCATTCGAAAAGAACGGAAGCTTTCATCAATCTGGCCATTTTAAGATTGCCTCAAGCCGGCGTTTTTTTAAGGTTCTGGACCTCAACGAACACCCAAGAGAAGTTCAACAGTCAATTGATCCAATCGTTCATAGGGCAAGCCTCGAGCGCCGAGAGCCCGGCGATCGAAAGCAACTTGTTTCAAGGCTTCGGCCTTCGAAGCCGAATATTCACCAAGGTAGGGAGCCATAGAGCCATCGTCGGCATTAATTTCCTTTAGCAAAGCCTGGATCTCCACATCCTCTTTCCACTGGGCCGCTTTTTCTTTTAGTATCAGATAGGTTCTCATACAACCCCTGGCAAAATCTTTGACTCCCTGGATATCTTCGCTGCGGTAGGCGTGGGCATCAAAATGACGGTTGCCTGCGTATCCAACGTCTTCTAAGAACTTGACTAGGAAAAAGGCGCTCTTGATATTGACTGCGCCAAAACGAAAGTCCTGATCGTAACGGCCAAAGGCTTGATCATTAAGGTCGATATGAAATAGTTTGCCGGCATCCCAAGCCTGGGCGACGGCATGCATGAAGTTGAGGCCAGCCATATGTTCATGGGCAACTTCCGGATTAACCCCAACCATCTCTGAATGGTCAAGAGTGTTAATGAAACCCAACATGGCGCCTGTGGTAGGTAGGTAAAGATCTCCTCGTGGCTCGTTTGGTTTAGCCTCTAAGGCAAATTTCAGGCTATAGCCATTATCTAACACGTAATCCAACAGGAAATTCAAGGCCTCCCGGAATCTTTTACCGGCTTCCAGGGGATTCTTGCTGGCATCGGTCTCCGTACCTTCTCTTCCACCCCAAAACACATAAATTTTAGCCCCTAATTCGACGCCCAAATCGATGGCTTTCATGGTCTTTTGCAAGGCAAAAGCCCGAACCTTAGGGTCGTTCGAAGTAAAAGCGCCATCTTTGAAGGCAGGATCGCTAAATAGATTTGTTGTGGCCATCGGTACGACGAGACCGGTTTCATCTAAGGCCTTCCGGAATTCAGCGACGATTCGGTCTCTTTCGGCAAGTGTCGCGTCGATAGGTACCAGATCGTTATCATGAAAGTTGACCCCATAAGCGCCGACTTCGGCCAATAGATGCACCAGGTCGACAGGAGACTGAGGTGTGCGTACCGGTTCGCCAAAGGGGTCCCGGCCAATATTACCCACGGTCCATAAGCCAAAAGTGAATTTATTTTCTGCTGACGGTAAATAGTCTTTATTCATCTTAGTCCCCGGATCCGCTCTCTATTTCACTAGCTGTCGCGTTGGCCAATTGCACTGCATCTTCACTACTCTTTGGTTTAACATGACTCCATACAATGTAACCAATGGTCGAAAAAAGCAGCATGAAGAAGCCAATCCTGAATAACTCAAAAATCCACGGCTGAAACATTAGAAACAAACCAAGAAGGATGCCGCCAATGAGGGCGTATTCGATTGGTTGGTAAACCTTCTCAGAGATATTGCCGCTCAATTTTGCGGAGGCAAACCAAACCAGACTCATGAAGGTGACAAGAATGGAAGCAAAAACAAGGATGAAGGGAATTGCTGCCAGGATGACGTTTCGGGCCATCTGTTCTTCAGACACTATATTGGGCAGCACTTGCCAGGCAATCAAACCCAATATCAGCAAAATTCCGGCCGCGATTGGCATCCCCCTGGGCACGCCTCCACCTGATTGTTTCTCAATTTCTGCCATAATAAAACCTCTTCGCTACGGGCCGCTGGCTGACTGGTGATCGTGCCAGACAACTGGGTGTTCCACCAATCAGGCGCCAGCCCTTCAGTAACTAATAATTGATATCAACTTGTCGTCTGGTATCGGCCGATTGAACAATCGCATCGCAAACGACCGCAGTCTTATATCCATCAAGGAAGGTTGCGCCATGAGGTCCAACGTCTTTGTCATTGACAATTGCGTCAAGCAGGTGAGTGATCTCATGGATAAAGGTATGCTCCCAACCAATCATGTGTCCTTGGGGCCACCAGTTTTCCCACCAGGGATGATACGACTCTGAAACCAAGACCTTATGAAAGCCTTGTGTTGTATTGGGCTCTTCATCTACCCAAAAGACTTCTAGCTCATTCATGCGTTCCAAATTGAAAACAACAGTGCCTTTTTCGGCATTAATTTCAAAGGAATTGTAATTCTTGCGGCCACCGGCAAAACGGGTGGCCTCCAAAGTTCCCACCGCACCATTTTCAAATTCGAGGGCGGCGACAAAGGCATCATCAACATCGACTTTGCCCATACCGCTGCCATCTTCCAACTCGCGCTCTTCGATAAAGGTTTTGGTATAGGCGCTGATGCTCTTCACATCCCCGACCAAGTAATGAGCCAGATCGACGATATGAGCACCCAAATCTCCGATGGCCCCGCTACCGGCAACCGACTTATCCAGACGCCAGATTTTTGGCTTTCCATAATGGGGCATTATCCATTCTTGTAAATACACTGCCCGCCAGTGGTAGATCCGGCCCAGAGCGCCACTATCAATCAGTTGTCGAATCTGTCGAATGGCCGGAACAAAACGATAGTTAAAAGCCACCATATGTTTGATACCAGCCTTTTCGACGGCATCTAACATCATCTTTGATTCTTCGGCCGTCCGGCCGAGGGGCTTCTCGCAAAGAATATGTTTACCGGCCTGGGCGGCAACGATACAGGGCTCAGCATGAGTGTCATTCGGCCCCCCATTGTCGAAAAGCTGGACGTCTGGATCGTTCACTTGCTCACGCCAATCGGTGGTATATTTCTCGTAACCATAGCGACGGGCAGCTTCGGCCACTGCTTTTTCGTTTCGGCCACTGACCGAAACCATTTTGGGAATCGCCGGCGGTGGATACATCATATAAGGTATGGTCTTAAAGGCATTTGAATGCGCTTTACCCATGAAAGCATACCCCAACATGCCGACCCCAATCTCTGGAACCTCACTCTCTGAGGCCGGCCCAGCCATGCTGGTAAATCCCGTTTCTTCACTCATGATTTCCTTCCTGTATTACTCTGATGAAAAGGCCGCATCAAAAGCGACTTCCGAAACGTCAAAATCCTGACTGCGAACCATCTTTAGGGCTTCAGGCGCACCCCAATCTCGATCCATTCCAGAGTCTTCCCATTCGATCGATAGCGGGCCGTCGTAGCCAATTCGATTCAAAGCCCGAATGATGGGATCCCATTTCACATCTCCGCGACCGGGCGAAACAAAATCCCAGCCTCGTCGATGATCACCAAAGTCAAGATGGGAGGAAAGGATACTATTGCGACCGTCCAACTGCACCCGAGAATCCTTTATGTGTGCGTGGAAAATTCGATCTGGAAATTCGTTGATAAACATGACCGGATCGAGAAACTGATGGATAAAATGACTCGGATCGAAGTTGAAGCCGAAGTTCGGATGGTGGTTTACGGCTTCGAGTGCCCGGTGAGCTGTTACAATGTCATAAGCTATTTCGGTCGGGTGTACTTCCAGACCAAATTTGACGCCATTTTCGACAAATACGTTCATGATCGGCAACCAACGATCGGCAAAATCTTTATAGCCCGCGTCGATATCATCCTGGCTGGTCGGCGGGAAGAAGTAGAGCATCCGCCATACGCTGCTCCCTGTAAAACCATTAACGACATCAACACCGAACTGCTTTGCTGCCCGGGCGGTATTCATGATTTCCTCGGCCGCTCGTTGGCGAACGCCCTCAGGATCACCGTCCCCCCAGATACGATCTGGCAGAATTCCCTTATGCCTGTTGTCGATAGGATCATCACAGACGCACTGACCCACCAGATGTGTGCTTATGGAATAATATTTCAGACCATGCTTATCCAGAAGATCACGTTTTTCCCTAAGATAGCTGTCATCCTCTAGGGCTTTATCCACTTCAAAATGATCGCCCCAACAAGCCAATTCCAGGCCATCAAAGCCCCAATCGCTCGCCTTCTGAGCCAGCGTCTCCAGGGGCAGATCAGCCCATTGACCGGTAAATAGCGTAACTGGTCTAGACATTCGTATCTCCTTTTCTACAAATCACTTGCTTATCTTTCCACCATTTGGCGGAGAATGTAATCCTGAATAATGACACCTAAACAAGCCAAAGAAAGTTCATAATAATTGATTATGCCGGTAATTCGCCCGCGGGCAGTACCTGGCAACCGGGAATGTCACGCAGAATCCTTTCAGGACCGGCCGGAGAATAAACAACCAACAGGCGCATCGGTTCCCAGTTGGTGTTCAAAGTCGAATGATAGACATCGGCCGGAATGTAAATCGATGCCCCCGCTTTCACTTTGACCGGCGGCTGGTCGTCAACCATTTGCTCCCCTTCGCCAGACATGACAAAGATGATCTCTTCTGAGCCCGGATGGTTGTGGCGATCATGGCCTTTTCCCGGATCTAGTACAACCATGCTAAAGCTAAAGCGTTCGGCATTGGTTACCTGTGGTTCGCTTAAGATTTTCACAGTTCCCCAGTCAAATATCAGGGCTTCAACATCATCTCCATAGGTGATGGCCCCAGTTCCCAATTTCTGTATCATAATTCTCTCTCCTCTAGCCTTCCCTAAAGTCCAAGGGACTTAAAGGCCTGGGCTTGTTTTTCAATCGCCGGCTCGGTAGCCAACCGTTCAATACTGGAGGCACCAAAAAATCCGCCGATTCCATTTGTATGATCGAAGATATATTGCGCGTCGGCCGGCTCGGCGATGGGCCCGCCATGACAGAGCACGATGATGTCTGGATTTACTTCTATGGCCGCATCACGCATACCTTGCACCCGGTCAGCGGATTCAGCCAGAGTCAGTGCGGTCTCGGCACCAATGGCGCCTTTAGTTGTCAGTCCCATGTGGGGAACTAAAACATCAGCTCCAGCCGCAGCCATTTTGCGGGCCTCTTCTGGCGTAAAAACGTAGGGGCAGGTCAGCATATCCAATCTATTAGCTTCCCAGATCATTTCGACTTCGAGATCGTAACTCATGCCGGTCTCTTCAAGATTGGTGCGCATTAGGCCATCGAATAGTCCCACGGTAGGGAAATTCTGCACGCCATCGAAGCCCATATCTTTGAGACGGCGTAAAAAAACCGGCATCAAACGAAAAGGGTCGGTGCCGTTAACGCCAGCCAGCACCATCGTATCCTTAACGACTGGTAAAACCTCACCGGCCATCTCTTCAACTATGGCATTGGCATCGCCGTAAGATAATAATCCCGCCAAACTTCCACGACCGGCCATCCGGTAGCGGCCCGAGTTATAGATGATGATGAGATCGACGCCGCCTCGTTCCGCAAACTTGGCCGAGATTCCGGTACCGGCCCCGGCCCCGATTACGGGTTTGCCCGCGGCTATATTGCCGCGTAGCCGACCTAAGGCATCCTCCCTGGCAATGAAAGGCATCGTTGTTATCCTCCGATAAAATCTAGCAGTTTGCCGGTCACAGCTTTGGCAAAATCCGCATCATTGATATTGTTGTCCATCTCGTAGACAGGTATATCCGGCCGAACATTCTTTTTTATGGCTTCAAAGAGAGCCTGGTTGGCTTCAGGCCACCAGAATTCCTTACCCGGAGCATCGAGCAGAGAGACCCCTTGGAGCGGCAAAAAAAAGGCTGCCGAACTACTAGAGGCGTTCGCTTTTTCAGCCAATATCCGGCCAATCCCGGCATTTTCCTCGATATTTGTCCGCATTAGGGTGACATTTGGATTCCATTCGTAAAAAAGACGGTCTTCATATTTGGCCGGCACCGTATCTCTAGCCCAGAAATTGGCCATATCAACACAGCCGGGAGCAATTACCTGGGGGATGCCGGCGGCGGCAGCGGCATCCAGGCGAGTTGGACCGGCCGAAAGTTCGCCACCAACCAACTCATCAGCCCATTCCGTTGTGGTCACGTCTAGCGACCCGCTAAAGTAACCAGAAGCGATCAGGTCTTCCATGGTGCGCCCGCCCGTGCCAACGGCATGGAAAACAAG
>PVMS01068986.1_pt1 | contig 10322 bp, 8 predicted proteins | sample 1853461 | NCBI WGS metagenome assembly PVMS01 (sample SAMN08582032, study PRJNA380276) | Marine sediment metagenome, whole genome shotgun sequencing project. | isolation source: ocean sediment barecode stripped | collected 2017
AATGAAAATTGCTTGTGTCGGGGGTGGACCCGCAGGTCTCTACTTTGCTATTTCAATGAAATTGCGTTCGTCGGAACACGACATGACCGTGTTTGAACGCAACCGGCCAGATGACACTTTTGGCTGGGGTGTGGTTTTCTCTGATAGTGTGCTGGCAGACCTGGCGAAGAATGACCCGCCATCGGCTGATATGGTGACCGATGGCTTTATTCATTGGGATGATATCGATGTTCACTTTAAAGGCGAGGTCATGACATCCGGTGGTCACGGGTTTTGTGGTATCGGTCGTCAGCACTTGCTGGATATCCTTTACAAGCGGGCCGCAGAGCTGGATGTAAAGCTGGTATTTGAAACCGAGGTTGAACCAGATATTGAGCAGTTCTCCGATTACGACCTGGTCATCGCTTCCGATGGTATTAACAGCCGTTTCCGGGAGGCTTACAGGGAGCACCTGGATGTCAATATCGATATTCGGCCCAATAAGTTCCTGTGGCTGGGAACGAACAAATTATTCGATGCGTTTACCTTTATTTTCCAGGAAACACCGGCAGGCTGGGTTTGGGTACACGCCTATTGCTTTGATAAAAACACTTCGACATTCATCGTCGAGTGTCAGGAATCTACCTGGCAGGAATTAGGTCTTGGCGAAATGAGCCAGGAGGAATGTTCACGTTATCTCGAAGATCTTTTCAGCGAGTACCTGGATGGCAATTCCCTGATGAGCAACGCCAAGCACATTCGTGGTTCGGCCTGGATCAGCTTCCCGCGAGTGTTGTGTGGTCAATGGCGTTACAAGAACCTGGTGCTGATCGGTGATGCCGCACACACCGCACATTTCTCCATCGGTTCGGGTACGAGGCTCGGCTTTGAGGATGCCATTCATTTGGCAGACGCTTTAAATTCAAATACCGATATCGATCAGGCGCTGGAGGATTATCGCGAGACCCGTACGATTGAGGTTTTAAGATTACAAAGTGCTGCCCGTAACTCGATGGGATGGTTCGAAAACCTGCCACGTTACACCCATCTTGAACCAATGCAGTTCAACTACGCATTGCTGACTCGTAGCCAGCGCGTCAGCCACGAGAACCTGCGTTTGCGTGATGAAAAATGGCTGAAAAGCATGGAGCAATGGTTTGCCGAGCGGGCGACGGGTCAACCGCAGGCGGAAAGTGAAGTTATACCGCCCATGTTCACACCGTTCAAACTACGTGACATGCAGTTGAAAAACCGCGTTGTGGTTTCACCCATGGCCATGTACAGCGCCGTTGATGGTATGCCCAACGATTTTCACCTGGTCCACCTTGGCGCGAGGGCGCAGGGCGGGGTCGGCTTGATCATTACCGAGATGCTCGGTGTTTCAGCCGATGCGCGTATTACACCGGCCTGTGCCGGCCTGTATTGCGAAGAACATATTGAGTCCTGGAAACGGGTGGTTGATTTTGTTCACCAGAATGACGCTGCAAAAATCTGCGCGCAACTGGGCCATTCGGGGCCAAAGGGCGCAACTAAGATACTGTCAGAAGGTGCGGATCAGCCACTGGATGAGGGTGCCTGGGAAGTCATGGCACCATCCCCGATTGCCTGGACGCCTGAAAACCAGGTGCCGAGGGAAATGACCAGGGAAGATATGGACCTGGTGCGTGATGAGTTCGTCAATGCTGCCAAACGGGCAGAAGCCTGCGGGTTCGACATGGTTGAAATGCATTTTGCGCATGGTTACCTGATGTCGGCATTCCTGTCGCCATTGACGAATAAACGCACAGACGAATACGGTGGCAGCCTGGAAAACAGGTTACGGTTCCCGCTGGAAGTCTTTAATGCAGTACGCGAAGTTTGGCCGCGGAACAAACCCATGTCAGTGCGCATATCAGCGACAGATTGGGTCGAGGGCGCGCTGGATGGCGATGATGCAGTTGAGATTGGACGTGCATTTGCCGCAGCAGGTGTCGATATTATGGATATTTCCGCCGGCGGCACCAGCACGCGTGCCCGGCCGGTCTATGGGCGTATGTTCCAGACACCCTTGAGCGACCAGGTCAGGCATGAAGCCGGTGTGGCGACCATGGCGGTCGGAAACATTTACGAGACCGATCACGTCAACAGCATCATTGCAGCCGGCCGTGCTGACCTGTGCTGCCTGGCCCGGCCTCATCTTGCTGATCCATACTGGACATTACATGCCGCTGCAGAACTTGGCTATAAAGGCCAGGCCTGGCCGGTGCAATACCTGTCCGGACGTAGCCAGTACGAGCGCAATCTCGCCCGTGCTGCGGAAATGGTGCTAAACGCGTGAATAAGAGGATAAACGGTGCCGGGTAAAGCACAAACAGCGATCGATAAACTGGAGCAGACGCCGCGCAGAAAGATGGCATTGCGTATCTGGTTACGCTTACTGACGTCCTCGCAGTTAATCGAAAAGCAGGTGCGGGGACGTTTCCGCACCGAGTTTGATACAACTTTACCCCGCTTTGACGTAATGGCGGCACTGGCACGTGTGCCGGACGGCCAGACCATGGGCGATATATCCCGCTGGCTGCTGGTCTCCAGCGGCAATATCACGGGTATCATCTATCGTCTGGAAGAAGATGAAATGGTAACGCGCGTGCGCAGTGCTGGTGACCGGCGTGCACATTTGGTCAAGCTCAGCCCCAAGGGCAGGGAAGAGTTTGAGCGCATGTCTTTGGCACATGAGAAATGGATAAAGAATATGCTTTCAGGAATGACAAGAAAAGAAATGGCAATGCTTGATGAGTTGCTGACCAAGGTTAAAATTTCGCTGGCAGCGGAGGAATCTTCATGACTGTGACATCACAACCTTTTGCGGCACAACATTTTGATTGGCAGCAAGATGGTGATGTTGGCCTGGTGACGCTTAATCGGCCCGAACGGAAAAACCCGCTGACATTCGAGTCTTATGCGGAATTACGCGATACATTTCGTGGTCTTGTCGGGAATGATTCGGTCAAGGCAATAGTGATTTCCGGACAGGGGGGGAACTTCTGCTCCGGCGGAGACGTACACGAGATTATCGGGCCGCTAACCAATATGGATATGGGTGGATTGCTCGACTTTACCCGCATGACGGGCGACCTGGTCAAAGCTATCCGCAACTGCCCGCAACCGGTTATTGCTGCCATTGACGGTGTCTGCGTGGGTGCCGGCGCAGCGGTTGCGATGGCTGCCGACTTGCGTTTCGGCACGGCGCAAAGCAAGACCGCATTTTTATTTACCCGTGTCGGCCTGGCCGGCTGTGATATGGGTGCCTGCGCCATGTTGCCGAGGTTGATCGGTCAGGGCAGGGCATCGGAGCTGTTGTTGACCGGTCGTTCGATGTCCGGCGATGAGGCGTTTAACTGGGGTTTCTTTAACCGGCTGTGTGAACCGGAAGAGGTCAACGCTGAGGCGCTTGCCATGGCCCGACGCCTGGCCGATGGCCCCAATTTTGCGCATGGAATTACCAAGAACCAGTTAAATATCGAGTGGGATATGCCGCTCGATACCGCGATCGAAGCCGAGGCGCAGGCACAGGCTATGTGCATGCAGACCGAGGATTTCAAACGCGCCTACCGTGCTTTTGTGGCCAAACAAAGACCGAAGTTCGAGGGAAACTGATGCCGGATTCCAGTTATCTTCAGTGGCCTTTTCTGGATGAGTCTCATCGCGTCTTAAAGGCTGAGCTGGATCGGTGGTGTGAGTCAAATGCCGCGGCGCTGGAACAGGAACACGCAGATCTTGATGCGACCTGTCGAGGCCTGGTCAAGCTGCTTGGTGAGGCTGGCTGGCTGGCTCACACCGTCCCGGATATTGCGACGGATGCTGATCAGCAACTGGATGTACGCAGCCTGTGCCTGTTGCGCGAAACACTCGCTTATCATTCGGGTCTGGCTGATTTTTGCTTTGCCATGCAGGGGCTTGGAAGCGGGCCGGTCAGTTTGTTTGGTAGCCCCCAGATCAAGGCGGAGTATCTCCCCGGGGTTGCATCCGGCGATACCATTGCGGCCTTTGCCTTGTCTGAGAAACAGGCCGGCTCCGATGTCAGTGCAATGGCGACAAGCGCAGAGCGTGATGGCGATCACTACATACTCAATGGTGAGAAGACCTGGATTTCCAATGCAGGCATTGCTGATTTTTATACCGTATTTGCACGTACCGGCGAAGCGCCGGGTGCCAGGGGGCTGAGTGCCTTTGTGGTCGCTGCTGATACGCCCGGTCTCACCGTTAGTGCGCGTATCGACATCATCGCGCCGCACCCTTTGGGAACACTGGTATTTGAGAATTGCCGAATTCCTGCCAGCCAGATGCTGGGTGAACCAGCGCAGGGCTTCCAGGTTGCGATGGCAACACTGGATGTGTTCCGTACCACGGTTGCCGCTGCCGCATTGGGTTTTGCCCGGCGCGCCTGTGATGAGACCCTGGCCCATGTGTGAACCGGGAGTTGTTTGGTGCACCACTGGCCGAGTTACAAATGACCCAGGCATCGGTTGCGGATATGGCGCTCGATATCGATACCAGTGCGCTGCTGGTCTATCGCTCAGCCTGGGCCAAAGATGGCGGCCAGGCACGGGTCACGCGTGAAGCTGCCATGGCTAAATTACACGCGACAGAGCAGGCCCAATTGGTTATTGATCGTACCGTGCAACTGTTTGGCGGGCTGGGTGTGACATCCGGCCATATTGCGGAGCGCTTGTACCGTGAAATACGCTCGCTGCGGATTTACGAAGGTGCCAGCGAGGTGCAGAAAGTGATTATTGCCCGCAATGAATATAAGCGTTTTCAAACATAGTCAGGAAGGATGAAGTAAATAATATGTCTCAGCAAATTCTCTTACCGCCCGGCTGGTCACGACCGCATGGCTATTCCAATGGTATTGCCGCTGAAGGCCGCATGGTGTTTGTTGCCGGGCAAATCGGTTGGGATGAGTCCTTTAAATTCCCGGATGACAGTTTAGCGGGCCAGGTTGAGCAAACACTGAAAAACACGGTTGCCGTGCTGGCCGAAGCAGGTGCAGAGCCCCGTCATATTGTCAGAATGACCTGGTACATCACCAGCCGTACTGAATATTTTGATGAGGTTAAGGATATTGGCAGAATCTGGCGGGAAGTTATTGGTAAACACTACCCCGCTATGGCGGTTGTGCAAGTCGTCGCCCTGATCGAAAGCAGGGCCAAAGTAGAGATTGAAACCACCGCCATGATTCCCTAGATGTACCGACCACCGCAACGAATCAAGTACAAGGCTGACGCCGGGAAATCACCCTCTGCTTCTGAAGCAGAGGCATCCAGGCTGTTCAGCCCAATCAATTATCGCAACCTGCATTTGCAGCAGCGAACCTGGGTGCCGGCGATGGTCCCGTGGCGCGCCTCCGAGGACGGCTTTGTCACCAGTGACATACTCGACTGGTATGAACGCATGGCACTCGGCCGGCCCGGCGCACTGGTGGTCGAGGCGACCGGGATCCGGGATATACCCAGCGGCCCGTTGCTGCGCATGGGTCATGACCGCTATATCCCCGGTTTGAAGGAATTGGCAGACATTGTTCGGCGCGCAAGTGATGGACAAACTCAACTGTTTATCCAGATCATTGATTTCCTTTCCATCCGGCGTCGGCCGGAACGTGACAAGTTTCTGAACCGCTTTCTCGATATTACGCCATCGCATCAGCAACTTCTTGATGCAGAACACTGCAGTGAGACTGAAATCCGCGAAAAGTTGCTGGCGCTTTCAGATGATGAACTGCAGGGCATACTGACAGAGCGTGAATTTGAAAGTCTCACACGGGGCTACCGCGAACGTGTGACCGATACACATTTGCCACATATTCAGGAACTGCCCAAAGTGCTACCGGATTTATTCGCCGCCGCCGCCGGGCGTGCACAACAAGCCGGCATGGACGGGGTGGAGTTGCACTATGCCCACGCCTACACCATGGCCTCGTTTCTATCTGCACGTAATGATCGTGATGACGGTTATGGAGGCGCAAAGGAGAGCCGCATAAGGCTGCCGCTGGAAGTCTATCGGCGGGTGCGGAAAATGGTCGGTGATGATTACGTGGTTGGCTGCCGCTACCTCAGTGATGACTGTATTGAAGGTGGCAGCGATGTCGAGGATGCAAAGTATTTCGGTGTTGAATTTGCCCGTGCCGGCATGGATTTTTTATCACTTTCACGTGGTGGGAAGTTCGAAGATGCAGCCCAACCAAAGTCCGGCTGGTCGGCCTACCCGTACACGGGCCCAAGCGGCTATGAGTGTATGCCTTCTTATATTTCCGATGAGCAGGGTCCTTTTGGCCGTAATTTTGAGCCGACCGCGGCCATTCGAACTGCTATCCGCCAGGCCGGCTTTGAAACACCGGTCGTCGTTGCCGGTGGTATCCACAGCTTTTCCCAGGCCGAGGCGGCACTCAAGGAAGGCGTAGCCGATATCATCGGTGCCGCCAGGCAGAGCCTGGCGGATCCTGATTGGTTTCTAAAATTGCATCTCGGTCGCGGAGATGACGTCAACGTCTGCGAGTACACCAACTCCTGTGAAGGTCTTGACCAAAAGCACAAACAAGTCACTTGTAAATTGTGGGACCGCACCGGCCGTGATGAGCCGGGTGTCAAGTTGAGCAAGGATGGCAAGCGAAGGCTGACTGCTCCCAAGTGGATTACAAAGCCTTTATGAATCAGCCCCAACCGGGAGATTTGCTCAAGTTCTCAGGTTATTCTCACTGGGCGTTACCTGTCGGGTAACTTTGTAAGCTTTGCCGAAGTCTGAAAGCTTGTTTTCACGAAGCAGAGGGACGCTCTGTTTCCGTGATATAGCACGTGATTGAGAAGAATATATTTTTTGCGGACTGTAAAAAGATTTGTTCCCATTGAGTTCATCAGTGGCGTTCGGCTGTCCAGTACTAACCCAGGCCATCATCCCGGGTGAGTCATCATTTACCAGGCCCTTGGGTGTTGAGGTATGACTGTAAAGTGTGCGTTTTAGATTGGTCTTCAGATGACAGATTGAGCCTTTTCCTGAACATGGAACTACGGATTTGTAAATCACCGTTCCAGCGCTGGAAAATAAATAATAAAGCAACGTAATGACAGCTGCCGTTATTAAACTGGCAACAATTAACACGGAATAAAAAAACATCGTAACTTTCCCCTTTCCCCTTGTTTAGCTACATTTGTCTGCCGTTGCGGACCACAAACACAGCCTAAACTCTAATTTCAATCTGTCTATGTAAGCTGAATGAGTTCCCAATCAAAATCAATTTACAGAAATACAAATCTCAAATTAAGCATAGCACATCAGAAGCATATTCACCGAAAGTAGGCAGATTCGTTCGCTAATCAATGGAAAGGCTCCCTCCCTTTCACCTGGCCAACGGTTAAATCTGGCCATTTCCTAACCTGTCACCTTCCTGATCAACGCGCGGCCAATAAATCTGGCTTTGTTGCCGATTGTGAAGCGTTCCAGGTTTGTCTTTACGATACCTTTTGTGAAGCGGGTGCGTTTTGAATAATCAATTTTTACGTCTACGATCACCGGTTTGTTCAAGGCAGCATATGAAAGGGCATTTTTAATGCCTTCGCCGATCGTATCATCATCCTTGATAATGATAAATTCACAGCCGGTCGCCTCGGCAACACCTTTGATTTTTGCTGGGTGTAAGACCGAACAGGTTTTACGATTGTAGGGGATTTCCTGTGCCTGGGAGATTTGAGACAGTTCACCATCGCTAAACACGAAGTAGATACCGCCGACCCCAAGTGAAGCGGCGGTTAGTGTTTCCATACAGGTCATTAAAAATGCACCATCGCCGACAATCCCCACGACCTGTTTGTCGGGGTTGACCAGCTTGCTGGCATTGACGGCAGGTACGCAATAGCCCATGCAGTTAAAATCAGTAGGGCAAATGAACCCCCGCGCAACATGGATGGGCATCAGCTCAGCGGTCAGGAAGGTATGATTGCCATCATCGGCTACCACGATGGCGTCATCATCCAGCTGCTTTCGCAGCTCAACAAAAAAGCGGGCCGGATTAACGCGACCCTTGCTGTCATGCTTGAACCATTCTTCCAGGTAAGCTCGTTTATCTTTTTCAATGGAGGCTATTAAAGACCCATTGTCAGGTTTTGGCCCACCCAGTGTTTCCAAAGCCTTGAAGAGTTCCTTCAGGACTTCCCTGGAATCGCCCTCAATGGTTACTTTGGCCGGGTAATTGGCATTAAAGACGGTCGGGTTAATATCGATATGGATCAGGTTTGCAGGTGGTTCGACGCCAAAGCTCCCGGTGGCGATCTCACTGAATCGGGTGCCGACTGCCAGCATACAATCACAGTCTTTGAACGCATTTTCAGCCGCCGGAACAGCAGCTTTAGCAAAACTCATTCCGGTGTGTAGCGGGTTGTTGGCCGGGAAAGCGCTTAATCCCTGTAACGTCGTTGCAACCGGTGCGTTGAGGAATTTGGCTATTTGTTCCGATTCTTCACTGGCGTGAACTGCACCCCAGCCTAAAAACAGTCCCGGCCTGTTGGCGGCATACAGTGTTTTTGCCGCTTTTTGGATCGCATCCAGATCTAGCACAGCATTTCTGCTGGCAGCTCTATAAGGTTGCAGCTCTGACACATCACCCGGAAATAGCTGCAGATTGACGGGCACTTCTACAAAAACGGGCCCTGGTTCACCTTCGGTGGCAATACGGTAGGCCTCGTAAATAGCAGGCACCAGTTCCTCGTGTGATTCAATCTTGTAGGTCTTTTTGGTGATCGGTGCCAGCAGAGAGTGTTGGTCAACTTCATGTAATTGATAGATTTTATCACTATCAGTGCGGATGCCACCGGAGATAACCAGCATGGCAATACCATCCAGAAACGCCTCTCCAATACCACTGGCCGCGTGAGTGACACCGGCTGCGGGAACAATCAGTATGGTGCCTATGCTGTCTGATGTACGACTGATCGAATCTGCCATAAATGCCGCGCCACCCTCATGGGTAACCAGAACAGGTTGGATATGTTCTGATTTGTTCAGCTCATCATATATTTCAGTGTTGTGAACACCGGGAATACCAAAAGTGTACTTAACGCCTATTTGTTCAAGGGCGTAACGTACTAACCATGCGCCTGTTTTTTTCATTTTTTCATTACCGTTGCACCGCGAATTGAAATTATTCATGTTACGGATCATTTTCACGGACGCTGGAATCGTCCATAATGAAGTTTCACCATACCGTAACGTATTGTAAGCAGGAATTGTATCTGATGAGTGACTACCGTTTCCCCTATAAAGACGCCGCATTTTTAATGAACGACGTGCTTGGTTTCGAGCAAATGTGTGAGGACGCCGGGCTTGAGGACGTAAACGCCGAACTGGCGACCGCCATTTTGGAGGAAGCAGGCCGCCTGGGCAGCGAGGTTTTTGCCCCTTTGAATGCCGTTGGCGACAATGAGGGAGCCACGCTTGGCGAAAATGGTGTGCAGGAGACTCCGGGATTTGCAGATGCTTATCGCCAATACGTGGACAATGGCTGGGCTTCGCTTGCAGGTGACGAGCAGTATGGTGGGCAAAATATGCCGAGGATGTTGGCAGCTGCGGTGGTGGAAGTCTGGGATTCTTCCAATCTCGGCTTGTCCCTGTGTCCCTTGCTGACCACCGGAGCGGTTGAGGCTATCAGGGCACACGCATCGGATGAGCTAAAAGATACTTATTTACCCGATATGGTGAGTGGTGAATGGGCCGGTTCGATGTGCCTGACGGAGCCGGGTGCCGGTTCCGACCTGGCGGCGGTGACCACCAAAGCCGTGCCGGAAGGAGATCATTACCTGGTGACCGGACAGAAAATATTTATTACCTGGGGCGACCACCAGATGACGGATAACATCATCCACCTGGTGCTGGCCCGTTTGCCGGACGCACCTGCGGGTGTCAAGGGTATATCCCTGCTCCTGGTGCCCAAGTTCCTGCTGGATGAAAACGGACAACCGGGTGAACGCAACGATGCGTATTGTGTGGGCATTGAACACAAACTGGGTATTCACGGCAGCCCGACTTGCACCATGAGTTTTGGTGATAACGGCGGTGCCGTCGGCTACCTGGTCGGCAAACCGCACAATGGTCTGATGGCCATGTTTACGATGATGAATGAAGCGCGCCAGGGTGTCGGCATTCAGAGCCTGGGTGTTTCGGAGCGTTCCTATCAACAGGCTTTGGCCTATGCCAAAGAGCGCCTGCAAGGTACCCGTAGTGACGGTAGCCGATATCCGATCATTGAATTCCCGGATGTGCGGCGCATGCTGATGATGATGAAGTCAGTGACCGAAGCAATGCGTGGTTTGATTTAT
>PVMS01165532.1_pt1 | contig 10322 bp, 9 predicted proteins | sample 1853461 | NCBI WGS metagenome assembly PVMS01 (sample SAMN08582032, study PRJNA380276) | Marine sediment metagenome, whole genome shotgun sequencing project. | isolation source: ocean sediment barecode stripped | collected 2017
TTCTATTGCACGGAATGTTTTCTATCGTGCATAGTTTGAGGCATACTTTTCAGCAATAGCCCCATGCATTTTCATGTGCCCAAATTCCGTATTCGGCATCTGGTATCCATCTATAAACAAGGAAGAGCCTATTCCGGTACCCAACGCCAGTACCAGGACTACTCCCTTAATGCCTATACCCGCTCCGAAATTTATTTCCGCCCTTCCGGCTGCATCCACATCATTTGAGACATGGGTGGGGCATCCAGTTTTGTTGGAGATCAACGCTGCAACATTTACCCCAACCCAGGACTTATCTATATTTGCCGCGGTTAAAGCCACCTCATTTTTAACCACTGCAGGAAATCCACATCCAGTAACTCCTTTCCAAGAAAAAGAATTCACTACTTCGGCAACAATAGTAGTTACGGCATCCGGAGTAGCCGGTTGGGGTGTGGGTATCCTATATCGTTCGGTTAACATATCACCGGTTACCACATTGACGATGGCGCCTTTGATTCCTGACCCGCCAATATCAATACCTAGTACTTCCATTTTAATGATTTATTTTTATGCCACTAAATCTATTCAATAACCATTTAACTTTGATAAATAAGCTCCATTTTCAGTCAATTTTTATAGCTTTATCTTTTCGTCAGACTTATATTACTATGATTTTAAGGCTTTCAGGACTTTTTATTGGTGTTTGCATGTTTGCCCAACTTCAAGCACAAGACAATCAGTATATCGTTAAATTTAATGGAGATACCATCAGGGGTAAATTACAACTAAACCTTAGTCGTGATAATAGCTTGTCCATGCTTTTTAAGGCTGAGGGTGAAAACAAAAAAAATATTATTCCCTTAAGGTTCAACTACGTTTACTATGATGAGGAACATAAATTTCGTTCAGTTGCATTTTTTAATCAACGGCTCTTCATGCAGATAATTAAAGAACATAAGCATATCAGCTATTATAACTACATCTACAAGCGAGACAACTCAATATTGAATACTATTGTGGTAAGCAAGCCAAGCGGGGACGCTTTTGAACTAAGTGGGTTGACCTTCCGCAAACAAGTAATTAAATTCATGAAGGATTGTCCGGAGATTGTGGCCAAACTAGAAATCAAAAAATATCGTTACAAGGATTATGTAAAACTCTTTGCGGACTACAATGACTGCATGGAGACACCGCCGCCGCCCGCTGTTCCAGTAGTAGTTACCACTGCGGCGGTTACCGGAACCTCGTTAGTGGCTCCTGCCTCCCCCTCCACCACTACCATGGACGATCGCCAACGAGAAAAGCTGGTTAACATTGATGAATTTAGCCAATACCTTTCTGGCCTTACGGATTATAAATACTCCAAGGATGTCTCAGAGTGGATCTCAGATGTAACTGCTAGAGTTACTCAAAACCGTGCAATCCCTAATTACCTGTGGAATTCATTAAATGCAATGACTGAAGAACACCCTGAATTACAGGATAAAGCCAAAAAGCTTAAAGAAGATCTCCAAGATTAATTGATAAGCCCTGGCGACTTAATATCCTATTCAAGCCGCTTGGTGATGCCTTTTATGAAGTAGTCGGGGTATTTGGCCTAATTATCCTGATGTGAAAAGAAATAGATCGTTTTCAAGCCTTGGGCAACCCAGAACCCCATGCAGTCAATCCAATCATTCATTCTTATACTATATAGGAATTATTCCGGATCCTCTAACATATCCTCTTGAAGTGTGCCCCATATCCTAAACAACAGGTATCCGCCTACAGCAACTACCACAGTTAAACCTATGGCCAAGTTATATTCCCCATAGATCCAATATCCGGTAGCAAACAAGGCACCAAATACTGTGATACAACCGATAACAGTAGCTAGTAATTCCAATGGAACCCTCCAGGCAGTCAAATCCTCAGTAGGGTTATCTTCATTTGGAGTCATTTGGCTAACCACTCGTTTCCAGCCCGGCCCACCTGGTTTAATCAATCGGCAAAAACTCATCAAGGTTTTGTTATCAGTCTGGGGTGTGAAATAAGTGGCAACAATCCAAAATGCAGTGGTTACCACCGATCCCAAAACGGTCTTTTCCCAAGCCATGAGTGGCAGAAAATCCATGTGGTCATGGATGAATGTTAAATAAATGGCTATCACCAAGGATGAAATCATGGCAATTATTTCAGTATATGCATTGATGCGCCACCAGAACCAACGAAGAATATAGATCAAGCCGGTGCCTGCACCCAGTAACAGCACCAAATCGAAAGCCTGACTGGCATCGGTTAACATTAACCCCAGTACTGTGCCCAGAACCATAGAAATCACAGTAAAGGCCCGACCAGCCCATACCAACTTCTGCTCCGTCGCATCAGGTGAAATAAAACGTTGGTAAAAATCATTGACCAAATAAGAAGCACCCAAATTTAATTGGGTAGAAATTGTGGACATGTAGGCAGCAATCAAGGAGGCTGCCACCAGACCCAATAATCCACTAGGCAACTTCGTGAGCATGGCAGGATAAGCCACGTCATGCCCAAGCTTATCCGTTGGTAAATCAGGGAAAGCCTGCTGCAAATCTGATATTTCAGGAAACACCACCAACGAAGCTAATGCGATCAAAATCCAGGGCCATGGCCTAAGTGCATAATGGGCAATATTATAAAGTAAAGTAGCACCTACTGCATGTTTTTCACTCTTTGCAGAAAACATGCGTTGAGCTATATAACCACCACCACCAGGCTCTGCACCAGGATAATAGGAAGCCCACCATTGGACTGCTAAGGGGACAACTAATATGGGTCCCCATACTTCTGGATCAGTAAGGTCAGGGAAAAATGAAAGTTTGGAACGAACAAGGTCATTCTCTAGTAAACTGGAAAGCCCTCCAACCTCATCCAAATTTACCAAATAAATACATGCCAGGACTGAACCCACCATAGCCAAAATAAATTGCACAAAGTCAGTAATAATTACCGCTTTAATACCTCCGAGTGCACTGTATATCAAGGTTATGGATCCTGCAATTAATAATGTTTGCCAACCGCGTAGATCAAACATTACTTCACCAAATTTGATGGCTGCCAACGACACCGCACCCATAATCAATACGTTAAAAATCAACCCTAAGTAAAGTGCACGGAATCCTCTTAAAAAAGCGGCTGCCTTACCGCTGTAGCGTAATTCATAAAACTCGACATCTGTCATCACCTTGGATCTTCTCCAAAGCTTGGCATAGATAAAAACCGTCAACATACCGGTAATTAGAAATGCCCACCAGCCCCAGTTACCGGACACACCATCCTCACGAACGAAATTAGTTACCAGATTTGGCGTATCAGCTGAAAAAGTTGTAGCCACCATCGATACTCCCAGCAACCACCATGGCATGTTTCTTCCGGATAGGAAGAATTCCGTAGTACTGGACCCCGCTCGTTTCGAAACAACCAGACCAATTACCAATGACATTAAAAAGAAGGCCCCGATCAAGGCCCAGTCCAAATTAGATAATACCATAGGTAAGCACCGTTAAATTAATCAATTGTCTTATATTTGCGCGAATTGAATTTTGAATATAGCTCTTTTTATTTATGAAGCCTACTTTATTGATTTTGGCAGCTGGCATGGGTAATCGATACGGTGGTCTGAAACAAATAGAGCCCATGGGACCCTCTGGGGAAACCTTGATGGAGTACGGAATTTATGATGCTATTAAAGCTGGTTTTGGGAAAGCTGTGTTTCTATTTAGGGATAACATTGTTACCTCATTTGAGAACAATTATAAGAAACTAGTGGACCATATATCGGTTGAATATGTTTTTCAGGATATCAACCCTGTAGTTACCCGTGGTGCCGAAACACTCAGTTATGAACCACGAAAAAAACCATGGGGTACTGCCCATGCAATATTAAGTGCGGCCTCTGCCATTAAAGAACCTTTTGCGGTGATCAATGCTGATGATTTTTATGGGCCAAGCGGTTACAAGGAATTAAGTGAATTTTTGCAAAATACAGATCCGGGCAAACAAGAGTATGCTGTGGTAGGATATCCCATTGAAAAAACTTTAAGCCCTCATGGTACCGTATCGCGTGCAATATTGGAACTAAACGGATCAAATGGTTTAAACAGAGTAGTGGAACGGACTAAAATTGCTATGTCCGATAATAGAATTCAGTATTATGACGACCAGGGATCTATAGATATTCCGGGAGGAACACTTGTTTCCACGAATTTCTGGGGGTTTACTCCGGCAGTTTTCAATGAATTACGGCAACAGTTTTCAGAATTTGTAGTGGAGCAGGGAAACAACCCAAAATCTGAATTTTTCATTCCTTATGCAATTAACAAGTTAGTCGAATCTGAAGCAGCTTCCGTAAGTGTACTCACTTGTCAGGATAATTGGATGGGCGTTACCTATAAAGAAGACAAGGAAACGGTAACAACTGAAATTCAGGCCTACATAAATCAAGGGGTCTATCCAAAAAGTTTGTGGGAATAAAACAATGAAGGAAGAGTTTGTATTTCTCGATCGGGAGTTTGAGTTTCCAGGGCCAGTAAAAGATATTTCTTCTTTGGGCTCCGGCCACATCCACGATACCTTTCTGGTTACCTGTGCAGATCAAGATTCATCAAAATTTGTACTTCAAAAATTCAACCAGAATGTATTTAAACAGCCATTGGAGGTAATGAGCAATATCTCTCTGGTTTTGGATCACTTAAACCAAACAAATCAGGATGCTGCCTTACAGCCTCTTTATATTATCAAAACAAGAAAAGGTGATTTAATTTATCAGGATTCATCGGGTACCTTTTGGAGGGTATACAACTTTATTGATCAGTCCGACTCATTTGATAGAGTTACTCAGCTTGACCAGGCACTGGGAGGGGCAAAGGCCTTCGGGCAATTTTTCAAACTTCTAAATGATGTAAACCCTTCGGATCTATACATAACCATTCCCAACTTTCATGATTTAGGTATTCGTTTTCAACAGCTGAAAGAGGCAATATCAAAGGACGTTGTAGGAAAAGTTGATCAGTATAAAAAAGAAGTAGCATTCGCTTTGGAGCGCGAACTACAGGTGGCTGAATACACGAAATTAATAGAAAATCATCTGATACCCACTCGGGTAACCCACAACGACACCAAAATCAACAACGTGCTCTTTAAAAAGGGAACCACCCAAGGCGTATGTGTGGTTGATCTGGATACCATCATGCCCGGACTACTCTTATATGATTTTGGTGACATGGGTCGTACATTCTGCAATAATGTACAGGAAGAGGGAAAAGCTGAAGATGCCATTTTTAATGTCGATGTATATCAATCATTGTGTGAAGGATTTTTTGGGACCATTGGCATCCCGTTAAGTAAACCCGAAATTGAAAGCCTTAAAAGTGGTCCGTGGTGGATGACCTTTATTATGGGTATCCGGTTCTTTACTGATTTCTTATCTGGTGACGTTTATTATAAAATTGGATATACCCAACAGAACCTGGATCGGGCTAGAAATCAGTTTAATTTGGTGGCGGATATTGAAAAAAAGCAAGCTGAATTAGATGACATCCTGGAGGCCAGCATTAAAAAGTACGCTCATTCATAGAGATCGTTGTTCTCCAGTGTTGCCAAATCAGTTATAAACCTGGCAATCTCAATCACAGTCTCTTCTAAATATTGCTTTCCTTTTTCTGCAGTTGATTTGGAGGGGTTGCCTACGCCGGTATCCCTGGTAACCTGAGTCCACGCTCTCTGAGCAGTAACCCATCCCTTTTTTAATCCGTCTAATCGAAACTTCCGTGCTGCACCGTCGCCAGCTTCAGAAAGATCCAATACCAGGTCAGGAGCTATATGCATAATACAACTAGTCTCCATTTCGCCTGCATGGTCACCTGGTTCATGAAATATTTTGCTTTGATCTGAGGCATGAAACCAATTAGCGCTGCACACAAACATCTCTGGATAATGTACAGACAGTTCCCGAATCATGGACTTAAAACTATTGCCCCCATGCCCATTTAAAATCATTAACTTATTGATATCATGATTGCTCAAAACTTCAACCAGGTCCATCAACAAGGCTAATTGCGTGGACGGGTTCATATTCAAGCACAATGGTATATCCATTTGGCCACTGTTTACTCCAAAGGGTACGGTTGGTAACACAATAACCTTGGCGCCGTTCTCCCATGCAATTTCTGCAGCTTTCCCCACAATGTAGTCACATTGGATATTGTCGGTTGCATAGGGTAAATGGTAGTTATGTGCCTCAGTTGCTCCCCATGGTAGTACTGCCAACTTGAACTGCTGGGATTTAACATGCTTCCAATTGGTCTCTGCTAATATATATGGTCGTCCTGCCACTTCTGGTTGATTTTAAGTTTTATGTATCAATGTTTGGCTTTTCAAGGTATAAGCAAACACCAAAAACTAACTATTAATAGTGGATAACTTCACATTGAGGAACAGCTGCCTTAAAATTAGCTACTTCCCGGGCATTAATTCTTGAATTATAACATTTTAATGACTTCAGCCCTCTTAGGCCCAATATGGGTTTCAGGCTTTTAACATCGGTATTGCTGCATTCTAACCTTCTCAAATTGACCATGCCCTTTAGGGGTTTGAGGTCTTTAACCGGTGTACCGGACAAAACAAGGTCTGTTAACCCGATTAAACTTAACAGCGGTTCCAAGTCATCCACCAATGTGCCTTCAAAATTCAACTTCTTCAATTTTCGAAGCTGCGTAATAGGCTCCAAACTTGTAATAGGGCTGCGTGAGCAGCTTAATGATTCCAGGGATACCATGCTTCTCAATGGCTCCAGGCTGTTGACCATGGTACCATTGAATCCCAATTCTTTCAATTTAATGAATTGCAGAACAGGGTTTAAGGTTCGAACAGGGTCATCGAAAATTAATTGCTCCAGATTGATAAATGTGTGTAACAATTCACTATCTGTCATATTCCCGCGATCCACCTTTGACATTAATACAGATCGCCAATTTTTAGATAGCCCACCATACCACTTTAATAGCTCCTCTGTCTTATACATCAATAAACTATTGGGGTGATTGGTTATAAATCGCTTTATTTCCTGTGGCCTTATTTGAGTATTGTCGATCTTGATCCTGTTTAGTTTTGGATGTTTTTCTAAACTATACAGTTCGTTAATCGCAGTATTACTGCCATCCACCCACTCTAATTCCAAGAGCCCCCTTAAAGGAGCTAAACTGCTTATTTCTGTGGAAGCGAATCTTAGTTCTTTTAGGTTTTTGAGGATCTTCACTGGCTCCAAACTAACAATACTATCTATACCAGAAATGTCTACAATTGTGATATTGGCTACTCTAGCCATCTCTTCTATGCTGGGGTTCAGTCTGGTTAAGCCTGCCTCTTTCATCAGTACAATTTTCCAGGATTTGCTTAAGCTGCTCCACCACCCTCTCAAACTTTCAGACCCGTAAATCACTAATATATGTGGATGTTGGGTAATAAACTCTTTAGCATCACTGCTTACCATAAGGGTATTGTCACTATAGACGGTCTCCAGATTAGGCAGAACTCCAAGTGGCATCAAAGAAGTAATCAGGGTACCGTTACATGATAGTACCCGAAGGTTATCCAGCGATCCCAATGGAGTCAGATCAGTAACTAAGGTATTGTCAATTTGCAAATAGCTGAGGTTAGTTAAGTCTTTAATCGGCTCAAGGCTCTTTATATGATTATCTAAACATAAGAGTACCTCCAGTTTTTTCATCGACTCCAGCCCCTCCAAGCTCCGTATGCGAGTTTTTGATAAATTTAGTTTTTTGATATTTTTTAGACCTGAAAACACCTTTAGAGAATTGATCAGGCTATAAGCAGCACTAAAATCTTGTAATTTCTCCATACTTCCTAGAACGGAAATATCATTTACTTTTGTACTATCAATTCGCAGTGCTTTTAGTCCCAGGGAGTATTTAAGAGGGCTTAAATCACTGATCTCTGTATTGCTTCCATCCAGTACCTCCAGGTTGGTTAGATTTTTCAAAGGAACAATATCTCGAATTTGAGTACCAGATATATCCACTCTTTTCAAAGAGGTCAATTTAGCTAATGGTTCAATATTCCGCAATCTCGGATATACTGACAGGTCTATCTTTTCCAATTTCATTAATTGGCGTACACCCGCTCCATCCATGCTGTCAACTATACCTATCTGGTTATAAAATATATCGGTCCAGGGATACGGTAAATTTTGCCACCAATTCATTAGCTCCTCTTCCTCACTCAATCGATTGGAGTATATACTGGCAATTTTAAGGTCTCGTTCTTCTTGGTTAAAATTTATCTCCAGGTATCGAATCATCATTGAGTTAACGCTATCATTTTCAATGGTAACACCCTTCAGATTGCGTGTCATGGATACCAGAAAGTATATTTCACCATTGTCATTGACGTAATGACTAATGTCCTCTATATTAAATATGAACTCGACATGCTTGAAGAAAAAATCTATGTCGCTTAAATAGGCCTGTATGTCTTTACGAGTGATCATGTCCCGGTTTTCATTCAGGTCATCTTCTATTTGAACATTTGGGTGCTCAAATATTTTTAAATAGCTCTGGCCAATAATGGTGTTCTTATCTCTGGTTGGGGTGCTGCTATCTCCTATAGTATTTAATGCAAATTGGAGGAACTCAACCAGATCCCTAATCCTCGACTTGTAGGATTCTATCTCATTCGGAGGCATCACTTCGACCAGGCTTTGTGCCTGACAGGGAGAAGCCACCAACAAAGAAAAGGTGAAAAATATAAGAAGTTTAAATACCTTCATAATAAAGAAACCTCCTTAGCTGATCTTTTTGATGGTCACTAACATTTAGCAGATTTGATATTAGCCAACCGGAATTCGACCCGGAACGATTAAACTCTGAAAGTTCAAAATACCATTGATCAAGCTGGAAAAAATGAAATTTTACCTGATTTACAGTTTTGAATTTCAGTTTGTCCTGTCTAATCTCATAAAGCATTAATGACAGATAATCCGGATGAAAGCCTTCGTTTGTATACGCCACTGTTATTTCCGGTTTATCAAATATTTTTCTCAGGTTCATGAAATCTAATTCATGACTCATGGGGTGAATAAATTTATCTCTGTCAGCAGTATCTATTGCAAAATATTCTTTATAAGGTTCGAAGTAGGCCTTATAAATCACCCATTTGCTGCCAACAGGCTCTTCCTGTAGGCGAAGAAAAAGTTTCAATTTTTCTTCCTTCCCCTCATAGGAAAATGTTGTAGATACCGCTGCAAACCAGCTTCCACCATGTAGATCAAGATATTTAGGGGATCCCTGATCATTCACATTTGCCAAAAATTGCTTTTTTAGGTCGCTGGGGATATCTTTTTGTTTGTTGTCAAAGAGTATTTTGATGTACTTGCTTCTCAGGGTTGGGTTACGATAGTTCTTATTATTTGGGAGGTATCGCCTGCCCCGGGAATCTTCTTCACCGTTAAAGCGCCGTAAAAATTGATTGACTTGCTTGGTAGCGGCATACAGATCCGTTTCGTCACCGAGATATTCACTTACTTGTCCAAAGCAAGTACCAGCAAACAAAAACATGCTAATTAAGCAAAGTTTGATCCTCATGAACTCGTTTCGGTGACTCTTATATCCCCAAGCAATACATCCCAAAAACCAATCAACCTACCTCCTATTTGTGTTTGCTTGCGTTCCACATACACGGTAATGTCCTTTTTGGTAGTATCCATGTATCTTAAGCCATCGTCATTCACTCCCTCGAATCTTTGATAAATAGTAATGACCCCTACATATCGACCATCGGGTTGCAGTTCCAGATCACTGATGTACTGTATATTAAACCATTTGATAGTCACCCTATCATAGTTTAAAGCCATTAGCCGTCTGAAATACTCCTTTATTAAATAGTAATTTATATCAGATCTATTGATAGAACTGACTCCAATTTCGCTGGCTTCGGCAAACAATTCTTCGGCTCGGTCAATCACTCGGTTTGCCTCTGAGAATGGTGTATCTTTATTCCCAATGATGCTGATGTATCGACTGAGATCCCTCACCTTCTCCAGTGCCAATGAATCAATTGATAGTTTTCTTTCAGGGCTAATAACATCCTGTCCATTTAAAACAGAAAAGCAACACAAAGCCATAAATGTAAAAATATACTTCCGCATAATGTGTATGGTAAATTTACCGCTTGGACTTCTTAATCAATTCTAACTCACTTATTTTTCCGTTACCATCTTTTACCAGGGCATAAACCTTGTTTGGAGATGCTTTCTGGTCTTTTAGATAGTGTAAATATCGTTCCACAGTAGTGGGTGCATCATAGTC
>PVMS01006522.1_pt1 | contig 10321 bp, 9 predicted proteins | sample 1853461 | NCBI WGS metagenome assembly PVMS01 (sample SAMN08582032, study PRJNA380276) | Marine sediment metagenome, whole genome shotgun sequencing project. | isolation source: ocean sediment barecode stripped | collected 2017
CAAAATATTTTTTAAATAAATGTGCATGGCATCATCTTCCTATCCAAGATGTTTCTGTACCAGATTCTTCATTCGAAGAGGAATGGGAAAATGTTAGAGAGCATATTCATGAAATAATTTATGCAGGCGATAAAGTAGTTTTGCATTGCAAAGGTGGACTAGGGAGGACTGGATTAGTAGCAGCAATGATACTTGTTGAAACAGGAATGGATACTGATGAAGCAATTAGAACAGTACGGTTTGCAAGGCAAAGCCAATAGAAACGGCGCAACAAGTATTCTATATAAAAAATTATGTTGAAAAACAATAAATACGAGAGTGACCTGAAACCATGTATAGAAAACTACGAATTCGCCAGGCACACGCATCGTGATGGCTTTTTCAAGCAAGTAATCTTCATACTCATCCAGCCCGCTTAAAAACATTTCTTCAAATTCACTAAAACTGTGTGATTTTTCAGATGCTAAATCGTATGATGCGAGCAACTGCATGGCTTTTCCATAACTTTCAGGATCGTCAAAATATTTTTTAAATAAATGATTCATAATTACGACTAAGAATCGTGCTAGCTTTAAAGCGTGATTACGATTGCGTGTCTTTAATGATTTGCGAAATAAAACTTTTTTAGTTGATATATGACAACGTATAGTGGTAGGAAGTTTTATTTGAAATAGATATATTCCAAGACGATTCTTGGTGATATAAGAAGGTGTATGAATTGCCATGAGTACGCACCTTGGTAACGCACCCATTGATTCATGCAGCAATCGGCTATATATAACCGCTTGTTTTTACATGGTAAGCTTCAAAAAGTGGTGCCGAGGAGAGGACTTGAACCTCCACGGGATTGCTCCCACTAGCACCTGAAGCTAGCGCGTCTACCAATTTCGCCACCTCGGCTTAGGGCTGCGAATTTACGGATCTGATCGATCAGAAGGAGTCGCACTCTAGCGAAGCACTCATTCGTTTGTCAACGTAGCAGCGGTACATTTTTCATAAAGTTAATAAAGTTTTCAGTTTCAGGGCTTAGAGAGTAAAGTGCGTTTCCCATGGCACGTAAGAATAAAAAAATACTCAGCGACCCCTACGCCAAGCGTGAAGCGGCTAAGTATGAAAATCCGATTGCGAGTCGAGAACTCATTCTCGAGATTTTAGAGAATGGCGAAGGTCCGCAATCACTCAATTCTTTATATCAAGCGTTAGGCGTAGATTCAGACCAGGTCGCGGATGCTATGGCACGACGTTTGGGTGCGATGGAGCGAGATGGGCAACTCATTCGTAACCGCCAAAATCATTATTTGCCGATCTCTAAAGTGGATTTGGTGCGTGGCAGAGTAATGGGTCATGCGGATGGGTTTGGATTTTTGATTCCCGATGGAGGTGGCGAGGACCTATTCTTATCCCCATTTGAAATGCGTACCTTATTGCATGGTGATCGTGCAGTGGTGCGGCCCGCAGGTAAATCTAAGCGCGGCAAATTACAAGGCAAGCTTGTTGAAATTATTGAGCGTCATAATAAACAAGTTGTAGGACGGTATTACAAAGAATCTGGTATTGGTTTTGTGGTGCCAGATAACAAACGTTTGAATCAAGATATTATGATTCCCGCTGAGAAAACGAATGGCGCTACGAATGGACAATTTGTGGTGGTGGCAATTGTTCAACAGCCAAATAGATCACGGCAGCCGATTGGTGAAATTAGTGAAGTGCTTGGTGACCATCTTGCTCCGGGGATGGAAATTGATGTTGCAATTCGTTCTTACGATCTTCCCTATAAATGGCCGCAAGAAGTTTTGCAGGAGGCGGATCAATTCGATGAGAATTCGATTCAGCAGCAACTTAAAAGTCGAAAAGATTTACGCGAATTGGCATTCGTTACGATTGATGGCAGTGATGCTAAAGACTTTGATGATGCGGTGTACTGCGAACCACGTAGAAGTGGCTGGCATCTATGGGTAGCTATTGCAGATGTCTCGCATTATGTGCAAATAGACTCTGCTTTAGATAGTGAGGCACGTACACGCAGCACATCAGTGTATTTTCCAGAGCGTGTTATTCCCATGTTACCTGAGCAACTATCTAATGGGCTTTGTTCCTTACGGCCTGATGTGGATCGTCTATGCATGGTTTGTGAAATGTTTGTCTCGGATGAGGGTGAGCTAAAGAGTAATAATTTTTATGATGCGGTAATACGTTCTTCTGCTAGGCTCACTTACGAGGAAGTGCAGCAAATACTTTATGTAAAAGATGCGGAGGCACGAGAAAAGCGCCAACATTTATTGCCTGATTTGGAAAATTTACAAGGCGTGTACAACGCTTTACGTAAACAACGTAAAAAACGTGGCGCAATTGATTTTGACTCAAAAGAAACGATCATTAAGTTTGATCAACAGAAAAAAATAGAAGCCATTCTGCCGCGCCAACGGTTCGAGGCGCATATGATTATTGAAGAGTGCATGATTAGTGCGAATGTTGCGGCGGCAAAGTTTATTACAAAACGAAAATTGCCTACATTATTCCGAGTGCATGATGGCCCGACTGCGGAAAAATTAAGAGATTTAAAAGAATTTCTGCAAACATTGGCGATAAGTTTTACCAAGGCCGACAAGCCAAAGCCAAGTGATTATATGGCGGTAATTAAAAAAATCTCGGGCCGTAAAGATAAGCACATTATTGAAATGGTATTGCTGCGCTCCATGTCGCAAGCCGTTTATAGCCCAGACAGTATCGGCCACTTTGGCTTAGCGCTGCCTTTGTATGCACATTTCACCTCGCCGATTCGCAGGTATCCAGATTTAGTTGTGCATAGAACGATTCGCCATTTAATCGAAGAAAAAAATAACAATTCATTCCCGCTTTCTCAAAATGATCTACTTCTTATGGGAGAGGAATGTTCGATGTGTGAGCGCAGAGCGGATGAAGCCACGCGCGATGTAGATGCATGGTTAAAGTGCGAGTTTATGCTGGATAAACTAGGGCAAACATTTTCCGGTGTGATTAATTCAGTTATGGGGTTTGGGTTTTTTGTTACGTTAAATGATGTATTTATAGAGGGCTTGGTTCACGTTACGGCTTTAAAGAATGATTATTATCATTACGATGAGCAATCGCATTGCTTGTATGGGGAGCGCAGTAAGAAGCGCTATTCTTTAGGCGATGAAATTACCGTAGTAGTTGCTCGTGTGGGTTTGGATGAGCGAAAAATAGATTTTGTGCTAGAAGAAATTCTGAGTCAGAAAGATGGGAAAACAAAAAACTCAAAAAACAAGAAACGTAAAAAGCGTAAAAAAAATAAAAGTAACTAACGAAATTTGCCTGTGAAAAATCTTACTTATGGATTACATAGCAGCTTTGCTGCAATTCAGCAGCGTCCCTTTCATATTCAAGAGGTTTGTCTGTTAGATGCGCGACATGATAAACGTATCCAAAAAATTCAAACTGAGATAATAGAAAAAAATATAGCGCATCGGTTGGTTGATAAAGATGAAATCGTGAGTATATGCGGGGATGTCAATCATCAAGGTGTGGTCGTTATATATAAAGAGCAACAAACGAATAATGAGGCGGATTTGCTTGAGTTTTGCGTACAAGCGCAACAGCCATTGTTATTGCTAGTGCTTGACCAAATTGTAGATCCACATAACCTGGGTGCTTGTTTACGCACTGCTGAAGCGGCTGGCACGAATGCGGTAATTTGCTCAGAGAGGAAATCGGCTTCCCTGACGCCCGCAGTTCGTAAAGTGGCATGCGGTGCGGCAGAACGTATACCACTTATCGTTCCAAAAAATCTGGTTCGGTATTTAAAGGAATTAAAGCAGCTAGGGGTTTGGGTTTACGGAACCTTGCCCAATACGGATAAACTATTATATGAGGCGGATTTCAGTCGTTCGGTAGCCTTGGTGATTGGAGCAGAGGGGACTGGCATGCGACGGCTTACCATAGAGGTCTGCGATGAATTATTACGCTTGCCGATGACGGGTGAGATGGCCAGTCTAAATGCCTCTGTAGCCACAGGTGTGGGCTTATTTGAGGCAGTTCGTCAGCGGCTCTCAAGCTAGAATTTGAATTATATAGTCCGTTGAGGTTGCCTGTGCTGGTGGCTTCACGTAGACTCCGCAGCTCTTAAAATACGATTAACTCCTCGCTTCACCAGTAATTCAACTTGGATTAATTGGGAGGCATTCATCCATAGGGAGACATAAATGCGTCACTATGAAATAATGTTTCTGGTGCATCCTGACCAGAGTGATCAAGTACCTGCAATGATTGAGCGGTATCGCACAATGATTGAAGAGCAGGGCAACGGCAAAATCCACAGACTTGAAGACTGGGGACGTTTGCAACTCTCATACCCAATTCAAAAAGTCCATAAAGCACACTATGTGTTGCTGAATATTGAATGTGGGCAAGAAGTGTTAAATGAAATGAATAGTGCCTTTCGTTTTAATGATGCGGTGATTCGCAATATGATCATTGCAACAAAAAAAGCCGTCACTGAATCTTCGCCAATGATGAAAGTCATTGAAAAAGAAAATGCGGAAAGTAAGCCGCAGAAAGTCACAGAAACTCCACAACCATCTGAACAAGCAAGCAGCGACGAAACTCCAAAAGAGTCGTCCTCGTCATCCGATGAAGATGTTGTAGAGGCAGTTGCAGAAAAATCTAGCGAAGAAGTATCAGCAGCGCCTGCTGACGACTAAAGCACGATAACAATTAGAGGATATTTAATATGGGACACTTTTTTCGTAGAAGAAGATATTGCCGTTTCACAGAAGAAGGCATTGAGCAGATTGATTATAAAGACGTTGAAGTGTTAAAGGACTTTATTACTGAGACTGGGAAAATTATTCCTAGCAGAGTTACGGGGACCAAAGCAAGATATCAACGGCAGTTATCCACGGCGATCAAGCGTGCACGTTATGTTTCGTTGTTACCGTATAGTGACCAACACTGAGTCTATTTAAATAGCGCACCATATTTGGTTTATGCATAGCCATGCGTTCTCTGGTCCGCTATATTTTAACTGGTCGATTCCAAGCCATCACGGTAGTGTTTGGTTTAGCAGTGCTATCTTATCCGTTTCCATTTTTACTTATATTTAGTGGGGGCGCGCTAGCTTTAATTACCTTGCAGTTAGGTCTTAAGCAGGGAGTTAGTGTATTAGTAATTTGTGTATTGTTGATTGTGGCCAGTACCTTTCTTGTTTTTGGCAAGATTTCGATAGGGCCTTTAATCACGTGGTTTTCGATAGTGATACTTGCGCTGGTGTATCGCAATACTCGATCACTGAATTTGACACTGCAAGCACTCACCATGTTTGGTCTGGTTGTTACGGTTTTGATTGCGATCATGATTCCGGATATGCAAATGCAATGGCTCAATCATTTGCAGAATTTGTTTGAGGCAGCAGCTAAAAATTCATCGCTGCAAACCATACTTGAAAATGCGAAGTTCGATACTGAGAAAGCGCAGCAATTGATGCCAATTGTGGCAGCCGTGATGACAGGTGGCTTAGTTAGTCTATATTTGCTGATTTTAGCTGTGATGCTGTTTTTAGGGCGCTGGTGGCAAGGATTACAAGATAATATCCTGGCTTTTCGTGCTGAGTTTACGGCTATAAGGTTGGGTAAAGTATTGGCTGGGCTCGCGATATTATTTTTGATCGGGGGATTGGTGCTTAAGTATGCAATTCTCTGGCAGTTAGCCATCGTATGCCTTAGCATGTTCTCAATACAGGGTATCGCAATCGCACATGCCATGCTTGGGCAGCTATCAAGTTCAATGCTTGGATTTGTGGCGCTATATGGGCTGCTTTTAATGGCTGCACCACAGATGCTGATGGCGTTGTCGGTATTAGGTTTGCTGGATGTATGGATAAATTTTCGAGTGCGTTTTGCAAAAACGAAAACGTAATATTTTCAACAATATATTAAAAGAGAAATACGATGGAAGTTATTTTACTTACAAAAATTGATAATCTTGGCGACCTTGGCGAAAAAGTTAAAGTGAGAGCAGGGCATGCGCGCAACTTTCTAATTCCAAGTGGCAAAGCAAAATTTGCGACTGCAGAAAATATTGCAGAATTTGAAGCGCGTCGTGCTGAACTTGAAAAAATTGCAGCTGAATCATTGTCTGCAGCAGAAGCGCGTAAAGCTGAAATTAATGAATTTAAACTCACTATCACTGCAAAGTTTTCTGGCGAAGGGAAGTTATTCGGTTCTGTAGGTACAGTGGATATTGCTAATGCGTTAAATGAAGCAGGCAAAATGGTTGAGAAGAAAGAAATACGATTACCTTCGGGCGTTTTTCGGCATGTCGGGGAATATCAGGTCGATGTTCATTTGCACACAGATGTAAATGCAACGATAAATTTAGAGATTATTGGAGAAGAGTAACTGCCCCGCTTCAATTAATTGTTAAATGCTCTAAATATGAGTTTGTGGAAATAAGTTTGTGGCTGAGCTAACAACAATGGGCACTAATTATGGTGCCACGAATACAGAAAACTTACGCACGCCTCCATATTCATTGGAAGCTGAACAAGCCGTACTTGGTGGTTTGATATTGGATAACTCGGCATGGGATCAAATCGCCGATAAGATTAACGAAAATGACTTCCATCTCTTTGACCATCGCCTTATTTTTCGCTCAATTGATGAGCTGGTTGAGAGGCGTCAGCCCTTTGATGTGCTCACGTTATCCGATCTGTTGCGTCAGAAAAGTGAAATCAAAGATACCAATGTGCTGGCATATTTAGGCACGCTTGCGAATGACATCCCAAGTGCTGCGAATATAAAAGCCTATGCCGGGATCGTCAGAGAAAAGTCCATCTTGCGGCAATTGGTGACTGTCGGCACTGAAATTGCCACCAGTGGATTTTCGCAGGAAGGCAGAGAAATTAATCAGCTTCTTGATGAGGCCGAAAAAAAGATTTTCCAAATTACGGATCGTGGTGTGCAAGCTGGGCAAGGTTTTGTCAGTATTAAATCATTATTGAAAACCACGGTTGAACAAATTGATGAGTTATTTGAGCGCGATGATCATATAACTGGCATTCCAAGTGGCTTTGATGAGTTTGATGAAAAAACAGCAGGCTTGCAAGATGGTGAGTTGATCATTGTTGCAGGGCGTCCCTCTATGGGTAAAACCAGCCTTGCCATGAACATTGTGGAATACGCGGCGCTACGCAAGCAAGCTTGTGTTGCGATTTTTAGTATGGAAATGCCTGCTCGTTCATTGACTATGAGGATGTTGTCTTCTATAGGACGTATTGATCAGCAGCGCGTGCGCACGGGTAAGTTAACCGATGATGATTGGCCGCGACTTACCAGTGCAGTATCGATGTTGTCAGAAGCCAATTTGTTTATTGATGACTCTCCATCACTTTCTCCAACCGAGTTGCGTGCACGTGCGCGTCGTTTAAAACGTGAACATGGGTTGTCTTTAATTATTGTGGATTATCTGCAATTGATGAGGGTTAGTGGCACATCTGAGAATCGTGCTACTGAAATTTCTGAGATTTCGCGTTCTTTGAAAGCTCTCTCGAAAGAATTAAGTCTACCGATTATTGCCTTATCTCAGTTGAATCGAAGTTTGGAGTCGCGTCAAGATAAACGGCCGGTGATGTCGGATTTACGTGAATCGGGCGCCATTGAGCAAGATGCAGATTTGATTGTGTTTATCTATCGCGATGAAGTCTATAACGAAGACTCTCCAGACCAAGGCACTGCAGAAATCATCGTAGCGAAGCAGCGCAATGGGCCAATTTTTAAAACACGCCTTACCTTTTTGGGACAGTACACGCGATTTGAAAATTATGTCCCAGAAGTTTATACCGGTGAGAACTTTGCATGAAGCGTGCGGCTTACGCACTGATCAATCTTTCCTCTCTAAAACATAATCTTGCTAGTGTAAAGAAGATCGCACACCGCTCCAAAATAATGGCGGTGGTTAAGGCTGATGCCTATGGGCATGGTGTGATGGAGGTGTGCAGGCAATTAACCGATGCGGACGCATTTTCTGTTGCTTGTGTAAACGAAGCATTGGAACTGCGCGCGAGTGGAATTGTAAAACCAATTTTAGCGTTACAAGGTTTCAGTAGCGTTGAAGAATTGCAATTAGCGAGTGCGCATAAGATTCAAGTCGTTATTCATCAAGAAGAGCAGTTAAAAATATTACAAAGCAATTCGTCCGCGCAGTCTTTGGATGTGTACGTGAAGCTTGATACGGGTATGCATCGACTTGGCTTTGAGCCATTGCAATTTAAGCGGGTCGTTGCCGCTATCAACTCTTATATATCGCCAGGGTCTAGCGTGAAGGTGATGACCCACTTAGCTTCTGCAGATGAGCTTAATTCTACCTCTATACAGCAGCAACTCGAATATTTTGATACGACTTTAGTAGGCCAGCATTATAGTCAAAGTATTGCTAATTCTGCGGGCATTCTGGCTTGTCCGCAATCCCATCGTGACTGGGTGCGTCCCGGTCTTTTGCTTTACGGCATAAACCCATTCAATGGTGATGCAAATAACACTACACAAATTGATTTGCATCCAGTGATGAGTCTACATGCTCCCATAATAGCCATTAAACTATGTAAAAAAGGCGAAAGAATTGGTTATGGTGGCGAATATTGTTGCCCTCATGATATGGTCATTGGTGTCGTAGCGGCGGGTTATGCAGATGGGTATCCTCGGCATTTATCCAGTGCGCCAATGGTCTCAGTTCGCAGCCTGCATGCGCCTATTGTCGGGCGTGTATCCATGGATATGATCACGGTGGATTTAAGCGCCGCAAATGCTCAAGTGGGTGACACGGTTGAGTTATGGGGCAATGATATCTCAGTCACTCAGGTTGCCAAGGCTGCTGAAACCATAAGTTACGAGTTGTTGTGCGCAGCAGGAAATGCCGTGCATAGAAAATATATCGATTAACAAACATATATCTGGGCGGTGTAGCATGGAAAAAGTTTGGTTAAAAAGTTACCCACAAGGTGTGCCTGAATGCATCGATCAGGATCGGTATAACTCTTTAGCACACATGTTCGATGAGTGTGCAGAACGCTATAGTCATCTGCCTGCTTTTGCAAACATGGGCGCGGGTCTAAGTTTTTCTGAGCTCAATATAGAAAGCTATAATTTCGCGGCGTATTTACAAGCAGAACTAGGTCTAGAGAAAGGCGAGCGAGTCGCCATCATGCTGCCTAATTTATTACAGTTTCCGATTGCGATGTATGGAGTCTTGCGTGCAGGCTTGGTCGTGGTTGATGTTAATCCTTTGTATACCTCGCGTGAACTTGAGCATTATCTAAAGGACTCTGGCGCAAAAGTAATTGTAATTCTAGAGAATTTTGCGGATGTGCTAGAAGAAGTTATTAAAGTTACCTCGATAGAGCATGTAATACTGGCACGTGTAGGAGATATGCTTGGGTTCCCAAGATCTATTATTGTTAATTTTATGCTGAAATATGTACATCATAAAATTCCAAAATATGCATTAGATAATGTTGTGCCGTTTAAAGAAGTTCTTGCAGTAGGTCAACAAAGGCAGCTTACAAAACCAGAGCTTACAAAAGATGATCTTGCTTTTTTTCAATTTACCGGGGGCACTACTGGCTTAGCGAAGGCTGCCATGCTAACGCATGGAAATATGCTGGCGAATACCTCTCAGGCAGAGGCATGGTTTAGGCCGTTTCTAGAAGAAGGCAAAGAAATTGTGATCACGTCTTTACCGCTTTACCATATCTTTTCTTTAACCGCGAATTGCTTTTTGTTTACCCGTGTCGGAGGTTTGAATTACTTAATCACAAACCCTCGTGATATGAAAGGTTTCGTTAAAGAATTAAGTAAAGTTAAATTTTCTGTAATTACAGGTGTCAATACTATGTTTAATGGTCTTTTAAATACGGATGGTTTTGCTGATTTAGATTTTTCTCACCTTAAAATTTCTCTCGGTGGTGGCATGGCGGTACAAGAGACGGTTGCGGAAGAATGGCATCAAGCTACTGGGTGTATATTAGCCGAAGCTTATGGTTTAACCGAGGCTTCGCCGGCAGTGACTGTCAATCCACTTGATTTAGAAAAATATAATGGCACGATTGGACTGCCTCTCCCTGATACAGAAATTTCTATTCAAGATGATGAAGGTAATCATCTTGGTGTCGAAGAGGCGGGCGAACTTTGTGTGCGTGGGCCACAAGTGATGAAAGGCTATTGGAATCGACCGAAAGAAACCAAAGCAGTACTCAGTAAAGATGGTTGGTTGCGAACGGGCGATATCGCCATGGTGGATGAGAAAGGCTTTGTGCGCATTGTTGACCGTA
>PVMS01049663.1_pt1 | contig 10321 bp, 9 predicted proteins | sample 1853461 | NCBI WGS metagenome assembly PVMS01 (sample SAMN08582032, study PRJNA380276) | Marine sediment metagenome, whole genome shotgun sequencing project. | isolation source: ocean sediment barecode stripped | collected 2017
GCCCAGGAGTCTCTTCAGTAACAGCTCACCATACCGAAGCACGAAACAAATCCGAATGACCAAAATTCAAATGACCAAAACATTACGAACCTCTTTAGAACATTAGAAAATTTGAATTTGGTGATTGTTTGCGGCTGACGCCTTGAACTGAAGCGGATTTCGAATTTCGTGCTTCGAATTTTACACGTTAATTACTCAACGTGCAGATCATGTGAGCTGTGACTTTTGTAAATAATTGCTGGGACACGACACTAGAGTGGTCAGAGGAATCTCGTCCTATCCTACGGATTCGTTCGACGCATCATAAGGGATAACACGAGAACAGCCAGGCCGTATGCAACGGCTGCAAGGCATAAGACCGTTGTGAACCCGTAGCTTAGAGCTATAAGAACGGCCAGGACCGAGCCTACCGCCGAACCACTCGCATTCACAGCCCATGCCCATGGAATTGCGCTCTCAAGGCGCCGGCTCAAGGCGCGCACACCTGAGGGAAAAAACGTCCCCATCACGAACCCTAAAGGCAGGATGACGAAAAAGGCGACGCCGCAGCGGATCCACAGAGGCCAGGCTGTGGTGGGTGTCAACAGCTTGTGCAGAAAGAAGGCGTATGCAAGGAGTAAGACCGGGGTTATGAGTAAAACCGGGATCCTGCCCAGGAGTCTCTTCAGTAACAGCTCACCATTACTCCCCTCTATAGTCACCTTCCTGGAATAATAGCTTCCTATGGCCGAGGCCACCAGGACAGAAAATAGTACTACAGAAAAGGCATACACCGGCCTTGTCAGGAACAGGATAAAGCGCTGGATCAGGCAAATTTCTGTAAGCATAAAGGCCATCCCGATAAGTCCGAAATAGGCCAGAAACCAGGACGAAGAGGGTCGCCCAGACTTTCTTAACGGAAGGGTAATCAGGACAAGGCTGATCACAGCCGCCTGAATGAAGATAAGATGGATCAGGTATCCTCCTTCCAGAAACAACTGCCACTTGTTCCCGACCGCACGATACAGTGGAATGACTTTGTCCATCCTGAAGTTGTGATAAAAGAAAGGCCTGTCATCTGTCACAGGGCGCACATCAAAGAGGTAAGTACTGTAGAAGGCCTCTCTTGTGAGCGGGTCCAGGACCCTTTGAATCATGTCATAATAGAGTGGGCTCGGGAAACGGTTGTATTTGTTGGCCTCTTCTCTTTGCATCTCCGGATAGCAGACAAGATCGAAACGAAGCCGGTCGCAAAACGATTTCATCCGGTCGATTTCCTGAGGTTCAAACGGGCTTCTCTTGATGAGGAGAGTAAAGGTGCCCCAGCTCCTGATTGCCCCAATATGTTGGGCGGGATACTTCACACCCATGGCCTCAAGGGCCTCACACGCCAGGGCTGCCAACCTTATTTCGTGTCGGGGTGGTGGCAACAGGTACTTGGTTACCGTCAGAACCCCTCCAGGTGTGAGTGCACTGATATAGGCCTTGAGGGCCTCCAGCGTAAGGCTATAATCCTCAGAAAGGCCATAAAGGCCGGAGGAAACAGCCCCAAGGCTGTCGGTCAGAGGCAGTTGGATCACATCAAAGGGCTCCGGAGCCCTGAGAAGAAAACTCCTTGCCTGTTGTTCAACGGCCATAGCCTCATTCTCATAGAGGTTACCGCTAAATTCTTTTAGCGAATCTTCCATAATCCTGAGCACAAGGGGATTGGCGTGAGTGGTCACGATGTCATTTGCGCCATGATAACGGGCTGTGAGAATGTCTAAGCCACCCAGGGGCTCCATGATCAGCACACGGTTGGGCTTTCCGATCACATAAGGAAGGGATGCCGGAAGAGACGCCGTAAATGACAGCTGATCCACATCTCCCGCAAAGCGGGTTATTGCATTAAGATGCCCTGCGTCCAGACAGAGGCCCAGCTGATCTGGCAGGCTACCCTGGAATTCCAGGCTAAGGCCGGGCGCAAAGCGTGCCGCTCCGCTTTCAATGACGTCAATCCTGGCTGCCGGGTGCCATCGGGTTTCCAGGGTGCGGGCTCCGGGATGTCTCAGGGCCACTCTCAGGGCTTTGTAAGGTGAAATGTTGAGGTCGAGAAATCCGGGCCTTGCAAGGAGAAGAAGGCCCAAAATCAGCAGCCAAGGGATGCGTGCAAGGTTGATCTTCCACCCGTTAGCGCTGAAAGCGAAAGAAGCTGACGCCGAAAGGAGACAGACAAGAAGGACTGCTCCTACCTCCCCGGCAAAGGAATAAACCAGGAACAAAGCTAGACAACCCAGGCCGGCACCCGCCAGGTCACACGCATATAGCCGGTTCACAGCTTCTGAGTGGCGTGTGTAGGCCAACGCCAGGATCAAGCCGGCAAAGAAGAAGGGGGTTGCCAGCACGCCGTAGTAGCCCAGAAGATAGATCCATTGATAGCGGTCCCATATAATGCGGGCCGGGTCAAAAGGAATTACGTTTGAACACCAGTAAGCAGCGAGCGTTGCCATGGAGAAGCCAAGCGCCAGACATGCAAGGGTCGGGCGTAGGGGAGGGGTTTTGATCCTCGGTACCATCATTAAGAGAGTACCGCTTGCACCGTAACCTAGGAAGGCGATGCTGACCACCATGAAAGCGAAATGGTGCCAGAGCGCCACGGAGAACAGGCGCGTCAAAGAGACCTGAAGCATGAGGGTGGCCAGGGAGGTCAGGCCTATGCCGGCAAAAAGACCAAATCCTAATAAATGTTTCTGGTTTCCATCCATCGTTGTCACGAACAGAGGATGCCTTATAGTAACTCTCACAAGTATGTTCTGTTTTGAACCATTATGAGGATTAGAAAGATTGCCGCAAACGGAACATATTTTTGAGAACCGCTCTATAGTGTTTTTCAAAAATATGTTCTGATTAGGAGAAGATGACAATTGAAAATATTATTTGGCTCACTTCCGTGTCCAATATAGCATGATACCACTTGATCCAATGAATTTGGAAAACAAAAATTTGAAATTAGCGGTCCAGTGTGTTAAATTACAATACTTTCGCTTCATTATTTCACATATTCGATGCTTGAGTACAGAGGACTAAGTTGTTAATATGTCAAAAGAATTGATTATAACCGCGGCGGAACACGAAACCCGGGTAGCGTTTGTGGAGGATGGCAACCCGCGGGAACTCTTTATTGAGAGACCCAAGGAGTCTGACATCACGGGCAACATATACAAGGGACGCGTGGTGCGTGTGCTACCCGGGATGCAGGCGGCTTTTGTTGATATAGGTCTTGAGCAGGCTGCTTTCATCTATGTAGCAGACGTCTTGAACCATAACCAGGAGTTTGAGTATCTCATGCAGTTACTCCCCGATGAAGGAAAAGACGATCTCGCCGACCCTGACGATGAGAAGCGACCTCCTTTGCTTGACCATGAGTTCGTGATTGAGGATCTACTCCATGAGGGACAGGAAATCATGGTCCAGGTGTCCAAGGCTCCCATCGGAAACAAAGGATCCAGAATTACAGGCAGGGTATCGCTTCCGGGTCGCTTCCTGGTCCTCATGCCGACCACGGACCACATTGGGATTTCTCGACGCATAGAAGATGAAGATGAGCGAACGCGGCTGAAGGAAACCTTGATGGACATACGCTCCGAACGCTACGGCCTCATTGCAAGGACAGTGAGTGAAGGGGTGAACAGGGAAAAACTTGCCAATGAAATGGACTTTCTAACGTCCTTGTGGCTGGACATTCAAAAAAAAAGTGATAGCGCACCGGTTCCAAGTCTGTTGCACAAAGAACTTAATGTGACCCTTCGGGCGGTCCGGGATCTCTTCACTCATGAAGTCGATAAGCTCGTCATTGATTCCCAGTCGGGATACGAGGAAATCCTGGAGTTTTTGGATACATTTATGCCAAAGCTTAAGACGTCCGTCGAGCTATACGAGGACAGCGAGCCGGTTTTTGATGCTTACAACCTCGAATCGGAAATATCCCGTGCCCTGAAGAAGAAGGTCTGGCTAAAATCCGGAGGATATATTGTTATTGAACATACGGAAGCCTTCGTGGCCATTGATGTCAACACTGGTAGGTATGTGGGAAGACAAAGCTTAGAGGAGACAATCCTCAAAACGAACCTCGAAGCGGTCAAGGAGATTGCCTATCAGATCAGACTCCGAGATATCGGTGGCCAGATCATTATTGATTTTATCGATATGGAGAAGAAATCGAATCGAGAAAGGGTTTGCAATGCGCTGAAGGAGGCCCTCAAGAAAGACCGGAGTAAGACCCATGTGCTTCCCATATCTGAGTTAGGGCTGATTGAAATGACACGTAAGCGGACCCGTGAAACCCTCAACCGCATGCTCTGTGAACCATGCTTTTACTGTGAGGGGGAAGGTTATCTTAAGTCGAGGCGCACGATTTGTTATAATATCGATCATGATATGCGTCGCGAGTCTGGTGAGATGATGGCTCCGAACATCACGCTGAAAGTGCACCCCGAGATTGCCGAGCTGCTGCTGGGAGAGGAGAGTCCTTTGATAGACTCGCTTGAATCGGCCCTGAACAAAAAGATTATCGTTCGGCCCGATGTACATTTCCACCTTGAACAGTATGAGATGTATGAAATGTACAAGAATTAGCTTGACACTGGCTAATGATCATTTATAATAGTAGTTTACCTTGATTTGGTGCATTCACGTTTGGTCGCCAAAGCCCATTTTGCCAGAATTCAGGCCACCATTTTCTTAGTATTTAGGAAGGTTATTCAAATGTACGCTATAATATTGACTGGGGGCAAACAATACAAAGTCTCAGAAGGGGAAACCATAAGGGTTGAAAAGATCCCCGGTGAGATAGGCGAATCCATCTCCTTTGACCGTGTACTCATGTTGTCGAACGGCAAGACGGTTCAGGTAGGCCAGCCGACGCTGGCTGATGTGGCTGTGACAGGTCATATTGTGGAACAAGGAAAGGCCAAGAAGATAATTGTTTTCAAGATGAAGCGGCGGAAGCGTTATCGGAAGAAGCAGGGCCATCGACAGCAGTACACGGCACTCAAGATCGATACCATTAACACAACATAGCTAGTGCTCATCGTAAAAAGGGCCATTTATGGAAGGAAACTAGCCATTAAGGAGCAACAGGGCCATGGCACATAAGAAAGCAGGAGGGAGTACACGAAACGGACGTGACAGCGCCGGTCAGAGGCGTGGTGTGAAGCGTTTCGGTGGACAGAAGGTTTCTGCGGGTAATATACTGGTCAGGCAGATTGGAACGAAGATACACCCCGGCATGAATGTGGGTATGGGGAGAGATTACACACTCTTTGCCAAAACCGATGGCGTAGTTACCTTTGAACGCATGGGATCATCCAGAAAGAAAGTCAGTATCTATCCAGTATCGGCCTGAGGTGCAGGTCGGTATCTGCGACGTTCATATTCCCATCGTACTCACTTCACAAAGGTCGGGAGGAGCGTCCCGTAGGCCAACGGGATATATGAGATTTCTTGATGAAGCCCTGATCAATGTCCAGTCCGGGGATGGCGGCAATGGCTGCGTAAGTTTTAGACGCGAAAAACACGTTGCCAAAGGGGGCCCGAACGGCGGAGACGGCGGCAAGGGCGGTGACGTACTGTTCCGAACCACATCCCGAATGCACACCCTTCATAACTTCCGCTTCAAAAGACATTTCAGGGCTGAACGAGGACAACACGGCCGAGGGAAAAACCAGTCAGGAAAGAGCGGCACGGACCTGATCATCTCCATCCCCATAGGTACCATAGTTCAGGAGGCCGAAACCGGCCACGTACTCAAAGAGTTTGTGAAGAACGATGAATTTTTTTTGGCGGTTCGTGGCGGAAGGGGTGGGCTTGGAAACCAACATTTTGCATCCTCAAGGAGGCGTGCACCCCGATATGCCCAGCAAGGAGAACCAGGCCAGACCCTTTCCTTGAAACTCGAGCTGAAACTCCTGGCGGATGTCGGCATTATAGGACTTCCCAATGCGGGGAAGTCTACCCTCGTGTCGAAACTCTCCTCTGCTCGCCCCAAGGTTGCTGACTACCCCTTTACGACGTTAACCCCCAGCCTCGGTGTGGTTGGCTCCCATGAAACCGACCCTTTTGTTATAGCAGATATTCCGGGACTCATTGAAGGTGCCCACCTAGGGGTGGGTCTTGGAACCAGGTTTCTCAGACACGTGGAAAGGAACCGGTTTTTGCTTCACCTTATCGATCTTTCCACCGTTCCACCAAAAGATCTTCTTGGTCCTTACGAGACGGTGAATGAGGAACTGCGGAAGTTCAGTACATCCCTTAGCGAGAAAGCCCAGGTGATTGTCTTGAACAAGGTAGACATATCAGGTACCCGTGCTGTGGCAGAAGAACTTCGCAAAGCCCTTGAGCCATTGAATCCCGATATATGGGTCATTTCAGCCATCAAGGGTGAGGGCGTAGACTTGCTCAAAGATCATTTGGCCGGGCTTGTAGAGAAGGTCAGAGAGGCTGAATACGATACCAACGATAATCCCCAGGACAGCATATGACTTCCAGGCAGAAGCGCCTTCAAATTCGCAAAGATCTCTTTAGCCGTGTGAGGCGAGTGGTTGTTAAGGTCGGCAGTGCGGTGCTCACCCATGATGATGGCCTCAATACCAGGGTGATAAAACGCCTGGCCCGAGAGATCTCTGCGCTCATTGACCAGGGACACCAGGTCATTCTTGTGAGTTCCGGGGCTGTTGCTTCAGGCATGAAGAAGATGGATATGGCCCAGAGGCCCGCTGACATCCCTCACAAGCAGGCGATTGCGGCTATTGGACAGCCCAAGCTGATGCTGGAGTACGAGAAGTCCTTTGCTCATTATCAGAAGAAAGCAGCCCAAATCTTGTTAACCAGAGACGATCTTTCCAACCGGAGGCGTTATCTGAATGCTCGCAATACCATAAACGTCCTGTTGGACTGGAGGATTGTCCCCATTATCAATGAAAATGACACAGTGGTCGTGGAGGAGCTTAAATTCGGAGACAATGACAACCTGTCGGCCATGATTACACATTTGATGGATGCGCAGATACTCATCAACCTGACCGATATTGACGGCTTTTATGACAAAGATCCGAGGAGCCACAAAGATGCTACGCTCATACCGCTGGTGTCAAGGATCGACCGCGCCATGGAAAAGGCTGCCCTCGACATTCCCGGGGCTTTCGGCATCGGTGGGATGTCGAGCAAGATCCAGACAGCAAAAAAGGTTACCACGAGCGGGATTCCTATGGTCGTTGCAAGTGGCCTAAAGGCCAACATACTGAAAAGACTCTTTGCGGGCCGGGACGTGGGCACCCTTTTTCTCCCGAGAAGCGAGAAGATGGGGAGCCGGAAGTGCTGGATTGGCTTCACTCTTAAAGCAAAGGGCACGATCAAGGTCGATAGGGGAGCAGCCAAAGCCATGTTCAAACAGGGCAGAAGCTTGTTACCGGTTGGTATTCTGGATGTTGAGGGTGACTTTGGCGTGGGCGCTGCGGTCAGCTGCATGGATCCGGATGGGGTGGCTTTTGCCAGGGGGCTCGTAAACTATACTGCTTCGGATATCAGGAAGCTCGTGGGCGTAAAGACACACCAGATTGAGCAGCGATTAGGCTATAAGCATTACGACGAAGTGATTCACAGAGACAACTTGGTGATCATAGTAGATGAAAAAGGGGGGCCCATATGTCAATAGAACAGACCATCACGGATATCGCCCGAAATGCAAAGGAAGCTGCAAAGACGGTAGCCCGTCTGGGTACCCAGAAGAAAGACGAGGCCTTGGAGCGGATTGCTCAAAAGCTCCTTGATGAGGCCTCCACCATCAAGGGAGAAAATGAGAAGGACCTGAAAGATGCAAGAGACAAAGGGCTTTCAGAGGCGATGATCGACCGGCTCACCGTCAGTGATGCGGTCATCGAGTCGATGGCTAATGGGCTGCGCGATGTGGTAAAACTCCCCGACCCTGTGGGCAGGGTTACCGGTATGTGGCAACGCCCCAATGGTCTTCAGGTGGGCCGGGTGCGGATTCCCCTTGGCGTTATCGGAATGATCTATGAGTCGAGACCGAATGCCACGATTGACGCTGCTGGGCTTTGCCTGAAGGCGGGTAATGCTGCAATCTTGCGTGGTGGGTCCGAGGCATTTCACTCAAATATGATTCTGGCTCAGATCATTCAGGGGGCGCTTCGAGAAGTCGGCATACCAGAAGCAGCAGCTCAGGTTATTCCTGTACCGGACAGGGCTGCCATCAACGTGCTCCTTGCCCAGGAAGAATATGTGGATCTTATCATCCCCAGAGGCGGTGAGGGACTGATTCGTTTTGTTGCCGAAAACTCCAAGATTCCTGTCCTCAAACATTATAAAGGCGTCTGCCATGTCTATGTGGATGAGGGTGCAGATCTTGGTATGGCTGAGAATGTCTCGTTCAATGCCAAGGCTCAGCGACCAGGTGTCTGCAATGCCATGGAGACACTTCTGGTCCACGAGGCCGTAGCCGAGTTATTCCTCCCAGAAATGGCCAAGCGCTTCACAGATGCGGACGTGGAGCTGCGAGGGTGTCCCAAGACATGTGACATCGTGTCCGCGGCCAAACCAGCTACTGATGAGGACTGGCCAATGGAGTATCTCGACCTGATCCTTGCAGTCAAGGTGGTCTCTTCTATGGAAGAGGCCATGGACCATATAGGGAAATACGGATCAGCCCACACCGAGGCGATTGTGACTTCAGACTATGCCCGGGCACGCCGTTTTCTGAGGGAGGTGGACGCCTCTGTGGTTCTGGTGAACGCCTCAACGCGGTTCAATGATGGAGGAGAACTCGGTCTGGGAGCTGAGATCGGGATCAGCACCTCCAAGCTACATGCTTACGGGCCGATGGGGCTGGAGGAGTTGACCACTACCAAGTTTGTTGTCTTTGGAGATGGGCAGATTCGAACGTAGTACGCAGGCTGTGAAATTCGTGTTTTTTCCGGCAGAGAGTCTTTGTCATATATAATTATGGCATTCTCAATAACATAAACTCGAAGCTCGAAATCCGAAATCCGAAACAAACTCAAAACTCGAATTTCCAAATGTTCAAAACATTACAGCGTTCCAGTGAGTATGGTCTCTTACGTTTTGGTCATTTGAGTTTCCAGAATTCCTCATTGTTTCGATATTCGATATTCGATATTTGAGTTTCCGGTTTATCCGGGTAAGGGTTTATTTGTGCGTTTAGGCCTTTTCGGCGGCACCTTCAATCCAATCCACTTTGGCCATCTCAGGGCGGCGATAGAGGTCCGGGAGGCATTTAACCTGGACAAGCTGTTGTTGATCCCGTCGGCCAATCCCCCTCACAAGATAGGTGACCAAGTGGCCGATGCTGAGGATCGTCTTGAAATGGTCCGCCTGGGGGTTGAGGGAGAACCATTTCTTGAGGCATCTGAAATAGAATTGGCTCGTCCCGGTCCGTCCTACACCATCCAGACCCTAAGACACTTCCAGGAGCGGTTCGGTCCGGAAAGTAACATCCATTTCATTGTGGGCCAGGATGCTTTTTCGGAAATCACTACATGGAAGTCATATAAAGAGCTTTTTGGCACGGCTCATTTCATTGTGATGACCCGTCCCGGCTCCAAGTTGGGTAGTATAGAGGACTTTATCCACACCAACATATCCGAAGCGTATCAATACGATCTCACGTCCAACGGGTATAGCCACCCAGAGTGGTGCGCGATCTTCTGTCTTGATATAACGCACCTGGATATTTCGGCCAGCGAGATTCGAGAGCGAATAAGACAGGGTCGCTCCATCCGTTTCCTCGTTCCTCACGCGGTGGAAGACTTTGTCGCAAAAAGGGAACTTTACCGATGACACGACCTCACGAGCCGGTGGTTCAGTATGTTAATGCGGTTTTGGACACGAAGGCCCTTGACGTGGTCGTGCTTGATCTGCATGGACTCACTTCCTTTGCTGACACGTTTGTTATATGCAGCGGTCGCTCACACCGACAGGTATCGGCCATTGCCGAATTGGTCGAGCAGAACCTCAAGGCAGGAGGGATCAAACCTCTCGGCATTGAAGGTATCCGGGAAGGCCACTGGGTTCTCATGGATTATGGGGATGTAGTCATTCACGTATTTCTTGAGCCGATACGAATCTTCTATGACCTCGAAGGCCTCTGGTCGGACGCCAGGAGAATTGAACAGAGCGATCTGAAATGAACATGAAACAGCCGCCAGAGAAGCAAACACTCCCGGTCGTCAGTCCAGAAGATCTGTTGCGGTGCTCCGGCAAGAAGGCCCTGGATCTGATTCTTGATTCACCTACGCCTGTCACGCTGGTTCAATCGCTGGCCGAGGAGGAC
>PVMS01055697.1_pt1 | contig 10321 bp, 7 predicted proteins | sample 1853461 | NCBI WGS metagenome assembly PVMS01 (sample SAMN08582032, study PRJNA380276) | Marine sediment metagenome, whole genome shotgun sequencing project. | isolation source: ocean sediment barecode stripped | collected 2017
CCACATCTCAATGATATTTTGTTGGGCAGCATCACAAGGATCCGTATAGCTGGGGGTTCGCACATCCAGGGGAATATTAAATTTGATTCCCCTCATCTTCATATATGGATCTCTCTTGATGGGTTTCACCCCCTCAAATCCATAGATCCTGATCTGTTCGGCCAGCTCAAGTCCGCCATACATGGCTCCCGCTTCGTCTCCACCTTTGATCAAAATGCCTTTCCCACCCTGTGACTCTTCTGTTCCTATGGAAAAACCTTCCTTTTCCAGGTTAACGGATAACGATAGAACGATCCTTGCCTCCTTGGAGTCGGGACTGGTATTCATATTAGAAGTAACCTCAACCTTTAAGCCTTTTAGTTGGAGTGCAGCCATAAGATCGTCCACGGCAAATTGTTGCTGTTTGCTATCCAGATTATAGTATATGGTCACCCAATCAGAAGAGCTTTGGCATGAGCCCAGGAACAATATTCCAGTTAATAGAATGTAAACAACTGAATTTGAAAGTCGGATAGTTTTCATTTTAAATGGTTTTAGTGGTGTTGAATACAAATTTAGTTTTTTACAGCAGACCCTGATACGGGGAAATGAGTAACCGTATTCTGGTATCTGACCAAACAGTTTGCAGATTGGAAATTGTAGGTTATATTCAGGGTTAGCAATCTATTTATACTTTTAGCACATGAAATATTTACTTCACTTGGGTTTGGTCCTCATTTTATTATGCAGGCCTTCCTTTGTCAATTCACAGGTGACTGCCGATCTGGTTGGAGACAGGATCGAGATCAGGATCAAAGGCGATCTGTTTACCAGTTACATCCTCTCTGAACATGAGAAGTACCCTTTCTTTTTCCCAGTCAACGGTCCATCGAAAGCCAATGTTACATCCATGAGAAATGCACTTTATCCACACCACAGCTCTCTCTTTTTTGGATGTGACAAGGTCAATGGTGGGAATTACTGGCAGGAAGGACTGGATCGGGGACAGATCATTCCTATTCGGGCCGACATCATTGAATCGGGTAAAGAGAGGGTTGTCATTGAGAATGAAAACATCTGGAAACGCCCTGGTGCCATGGCCCCCATTAAGGATCTGCGGACCATTACTGTCACCGCTCCTTCACCAGAGATCTATCAGATTGATTTTGTGATCACCATGGAGATGCTTTTGGATGTGATCATAGAGAAGACCAACCACTCACTCTTCAGCATCCGGATGGATCCCGACCTGGCTGTAGTCAATGGAGGCACCATGGTCAATGCAGAAGGTCAAACTGGAGAGAACGACACATTCGGACAACCGTCCCCCTGGATGGATTGCCATGGAAATCGAATGGGTAAAACAGAGGGCATGGCCATCCTGCAACATCCTTCAAATCCGTGGTATCCATCCCCCTGGTTTACACGAGATTATGGATTCTTCTCGCCCACACCAATGTACTGGCCTGAAAATGGGAACACAAGCAAGTTCAAAAATGGAGATAAAATCACCCTGAGATACAGGGTACTGGTTCACAGCGGTAGCCACCTGGAGGCAGATATTGCTACACAATTTGAGAAATACACTGCGGAATAAAAATGGAAAAAAAGCTATGAATTCACGTGAGAGGGTACAAGCGGTCATCAATTACCAGAAGCCCGACAGGGTACCTGTAGACTTCGGAGGGCACCGCTCTTCGGGCATTTCAGCAATTGCCTATGCAAAACTAAAAAAGGAGCTTGGAATAGATACAGGTGATATCTATGTCTACGACATGATACAGCAATTGGCCATTATAGAGGCGCCTGTGCTGGATGCCCTGGAGGTGGATGTAATTGAACTGGGACGCGCCTATTTACTACTACCGGAGGACTGGAAAGCATGGGAGTTGCCTGATGGTACCCCCTGCAAAATCCCTGCATATATTGATACTTTCAAAGAAGGTGATGACTGGTTCTTGCTGGATAAAGAAGGAAACCGGTCTGCGGTGCAAAAAAAAGGGTGCCTGTATTTTGAGCAGCTCTACTATCCCCTGGCTGAAAGGGGAATCGAAAATGATGATTTCTCCGATCTGGAAGAGATTCTGCCGCTGAATATGTGGAGTGCAGGTCCGTCGCCCGGAGGGCATTTTGACTTGAAGAATCCTAAGGACTTTAAAGCCTTTGCTGATGGTGCAGCGTCATTAAGGGCATCCACCGATAGAGCGATCATCGGACTTTTTGGCGGGAACCTGTTTGAAACACCACAGTTTCTCTATAACGCTGAGAATTATTTATTCTACCTGGCCGCTTTTCCTGAGAAGGTCATGGAGCTCACGGCAAAGCTCACTGAAATTTACCTTGCAAATCTGGAGCGTTTCCTGGCAGCCGTTGGAAATCATATCGACATCATCCTCTTTGGTGACGATCTGGGCAGCAACCAGGGCCCCTTGATCGACCCAGAAATGTATCGCACTTTTTACAAACCATTTCATAAGATGATGTGGTCAAAAGTGAAGGAGCTGGCCCCTCATCTAAAGATCCAGCTTCATTGTTGCGGAGGAATAGAACCATTCCTGGAGGATTTAATTGATGCCGGCCTGGATATGGTCAATCCGGTTCAAATCAATGCCCGCACCATGGAACCTGCTTCTCTCAGAAGCACTTACGGTGGCCGGTTCTGCTTTTGGGGAGGCGGATGCAATACACAGGAGGTCCTGAACAGGCAGGATCCAGATGCAGTAGAAGCCCATGTGAAAGAACAGCTGGACATCTGGAGACCTTATGAGGGCTTTGTGTTTCAGCAGGTGCATAACATACTGGGTGATGTTCCTGTGGAAAATATCATCCGAATGTTTGAGACCATTCATAAAGATTATAAAACCGGGTAAATATGAAACAGGAGTTTCAACCTGATTACAGGAATATCTCCTTAGCCCTAATTGAATACCTTTGAAGTTCAAACCAGGAAATGAAACTAAATTTCACATTTACCTTCCTTATAATTGTATCGATATCTTGTGTTGATAACCATAATGTTACAGACTGGAAAGGATTTACAAGGTATAACTTTACGCTCGACCAGAGAGAGGCCAGACTGGTGGTTCCCGACCATCCCCTTCCGGGCAATCCATGGCTCTGGCATGCCCGTTTTCCCGACTATCATTCTGAAATTGACAGCATGCTCGCTGCGGAAGGATTTCACATTGCATATATCAACACAGACAATCAATTTGGAAGCCCTGATGCCATGGTCACCTGGGATCACTTCTACACTCACCTGACCAGTACATATAAACTTCAGCAAAAGGTGGCTCTATCAGGTCATAGCCGGGGTGGACTCTTCATTTATAACTGGGCAAAAAGAAATCCGGAGAAAGTGGCAGTCATCTATGCAGAGGCTCCTGTGTGCGATATTAAAAGCTGGCCGGCTGGTTTTGGTTCAGGCGAGGGAAGCGCAGAAGCGTGGAGTAGTTTAAAAGAGGAGTATGGTTTTGCTTCGGATAAGGAAGCCAGGGCTTACGCAGATAATCCATTGGATAATCTGGAAGGATTGGTAAAGGCTAAAATACCCATTCTACATACCATTGGATTAAATGACAAAATAGTACCGCCCGACGAGAATACCTTCCTTCTTGTGGACACCTATATCAGGCTTGGAGGAATTGCCACAGTGATCCCCTGCACAGAGGGTGTCCAAAACCTGGAAGGTCACCATTTCCCCATTGACAATCCACGCAGGATTGTAGACCTTATCAAATACCACTCAACTGAAGACGGCCCGCTTGATGCATCTCTATACCATCAGATGCGGGGAGGCCTGCATAATTGCCAGACAATATTTGAACAGACCGGGAAAGGGCGAGTGGCTTTCCTGGGTGGATCTATCACCTATGGCTCAGGGTGGCGTGACAGTATTTGCAAATACCTGGTTCATCGTTTCCCCGATACCAAGTTTGAATTTATCCCTGCTGGCATTCCATCTATGGGATCTACTCCTGCAGCCTTTCGATTGGAAAGGGATGTGCTCCAGGGAGGGCCCATTGATCTATTGTTCGAAGAGGCGGCAGTAAACGATGCAACTAATGGAAGGACAAACACAGAGCAGATCAGAGCCATGGAAGGCATTGTGAGGCATTTGCGAAGATCAAATCCCAATGCTGATATAGTGATGATGCATTTTGTGGATCCCGAAAAAATGGAGAACTACAAGTCGGGAAGAGAACCTGAAGTAATTACAAATCACAACCTGGTAGCTGAACATTATCAGATTCCTATAATCAATCTGGCCAAAGAGGTAACGGACAGGATAGACCATGGGGAGTTTAACTGGGAAGATGATTTTAAAGATTTGCACCCCTCCCCTTTTGGCCAGGGAGTCTATGCCCATTCAATAATTCAACTCCTGGGTGATGCCTTTGATGGTCCTGGGGCCCATGACAATCAAGTAGCGCCTCATCTTTTGCCAGATCCTTTAGATGCCAACTGTTATGAAAATGGGTACCTGAGGGATATCTCCTCGGCCACCTATTCAAGTGGATGGCAGGTGGATTCCCTCTGGAATCCCGGAAAGGGCAAACGAGTGCGCCCAAATTATGTGGATGTACCCATGTTAATTGGAAATGAACCAGGCAGCGCTCTGAAACTGACCTTTGATGGAAATGCTGTGGGTATTGCTGTAGCCGCTGGTTCCGATGCAGGCATGATCGACTATCGGATTGATAAGGGAGACTGGCAGCGAATGAATCTGTTTACAGATTGGAGTATGCATTTGCATCTTCCATGGTACTATACTCTTGCCGGAGATCTGGCCCATGAAAATCATTTGTTGGAGATAAAAATCTCCAGGTCCAAAGATGAAAGAAGTGAGGGCCATGCCTGCAGGATCAGGTATTTCTATGTGAACGGATTAGTGAAATAATCTGAATTATTGAGAAAAGCTTACAGGGTAAAAAAGAGGGAATGACTCCCTCTTTTAATCTCTGTATTTTTCAGCAAATATTTACCTACGCCAACAAACTATACGTCGATTCTGGCATATTTAGCATGCTTTTCGATAAACTCACGGCGTGGTGGCACCTCATCGCCCATCAACATGGAGAAAATGCGATCGGCTTCAGCCGCACTGTCTATGGTCACCTGTCTGAGGGTTCTGAATTCAGGATTCATGGTGGTATCCCATAGTTGTTCTGCGTTCATCTCACCAAGACCCTTGTATCTCTGAACATGTATGCCGGAGTCTTTTCCTCCTCCAACTTCTTCAACAAAAGCTTCACGCTCCTCTTCCGACCAGCAATACCTTTCTTTCTTTCCTTTTCTCACCAGGTAAAGTGGTGGAGTAGCTATGTATAGATATCCGTTAGTGATCAGCTCATTCATATATCTGAAAAAGAAAGTCATGATCAGGGTGGCAATGTGGGATCCGTCCACATCCGCATCCGTCATGATAATGATCTTGTGATAGCGCAATTTGGAAAGATCCAGCGCTTTGCTGTCCTCCTCAGTCCCCATCTTTACACCAAGTGCTATGAAAATATTCTTGATCTCTTCATTTTCATAGATCTTGTGAACCATGGCCTTCTCCACATTCAGGATCTTTCCCCTTAAGGGCATAATGGCCTGAAATGCCCTGTCTCTTCCCTGTTTTGCAGTTCCACCTGCAGAATCACCCTCCACCAGGTAAATTTCAGTTAATGCAGGGTCCTTTTCAGAACAATCGGCCAGCTTTCCGGGTAAACCTGCACCAGACAACACATTTTTACGTTGAACCAGCTCCCTGGCCTTCCTGGCAGCATGCCTTGCTGTGGCAGCCAGAATCACTTTAGAGACAATCTGCTTGGCATCCTTGGGATGCTCCTCCAGGTAGTGGGCCAGTTCAGAACTAACCGCCTGATCAACCACCCCCATAATATCGGAGTTACCCAGTTTGGTTTTGGTCTGCCCTTCAAACTGCGGCTCCTGAACCTTCACTGAAATGATCGCAGTGAGACCTTCTCTGAAGTCATCTCCGCTGATATCAAATTTCAGTTTGGCCAGCATTCCCGATTTTTCGGCATAGCTCTTTAATGTTCGGGTCAGACCACGCCGAAATCCGGAAAGGTGGGTACCGCCCTCTATGGTATTGATGTTATTTACATAGGAGTGTACATTCTCGGAGAATGAAGTATTATACTGTAGCGCAATCTCCACAGGCACACCATTTTTTTCAGTTACAATGTGTACGGAATCCTCAATAAGCTTCTCCCGGGTTCCATCCAGAAACGCAATAAACTCCTTCAATCCCTCTTCAGAATAGAAATTATCATGCCGATATCCATTGCCATTGCCATTCTCTTCACCATTGTCGTCTCCATTGCCATTTTCCTCCTTTTCCCGAAGGTCCGTAATATTCAGGCGAATTCCTTTATTCAGAAAAGCCAGTTCCCGAAGACGGGAAGCCAGAATTTCATACTTGAACTCATGTACATTAAAGATGGTATTGTCAGGCTTGAATGTAATGATGGTACCAGTCTTGTCAGTTACACCCACTTCTTCAACTGGCTTAACCGGAATACCCTTTTTGTAATTCTGAACATAGATCTTTCCATCCCTGTGAACCTCAGCTTTAAGATCTTCAGAAAGTGCGTTTACGCAGGATACACCCACCCCGTGTAATCCACCGGATACCTTGTAGGAGTCCTTATCAAATTTACCACCGGCGTGTAGCACAGTCATAACAACTTCAAGGGCAGAGCGACCTTCCTTCTCATGAATATCGACAGGAATTCCCCGGCCATCATCCACCACGGTGATGGAGTTATCCTCGTTAATGGTTAGATCAATATTTTCACAATGCCCAACCAGAGCCTCATCAATGGAATTATCCACCACTTCGTAAACCAGGTGGTGCAATCCCTTCTCGCTCACATCTCCAATAAACATGGCCGGACGTTTACGTACCGCTTCCAGTCCTTCAAGAACCTGTATGTTCTCCGCAGAATATTCCTGGTTCATACCCGGCTTACCTGTATCCTTTTTTAACTCTTCACTCATTATCTGTAGCTTTAATTCCTGTTCTAAATTTTGACCAAAAAATACAACACATGACCGCTAAAATCAGTCATAAAAGTTGCTCTTATTTTTTTGTGAATCTGTTCCCCTCGAAAAACCTGTAAAAGGTTATCTCCCCTTCTAAAATTGAAATTACTAACTTATTAATTATCAGTTGTTTAAAAATCAACTCCGTCCTCCTTAATAGTTCTGGTAAAAATAGCAAAAAAATCCATTATTCCATCCTCTAAACCTCCTGAATATCAGCGAAGTTATTAACAGAAACGGCGTGGAAAACCACACTAGTTCTTTGTGCCGAAATCAAGCTTATGGCTTACCTCTCTGACCACTCTTTTTGCCAGCCGGTTCTCATACTTGCTCATGAATTCAATCACCGATTCCTTGTCTCTTTTAGAAAGCTCCCTTAAGGCCCAGGAGAGTGCCTTCTGAATCATATCGTGACGCTCATCCACTACCCGTTCACACACTCCAATTGTTCGGGGTGTATCGCCTTTTCCTCCACGTGACTTCAGATTTAGGGCCACAGTAGAGACCACTGCCACCCTGCGGTCCCAGAAATTATCAGAACCAAGTAGATTATCAATGTGCACATCCTTAACAACACCTTTTCCCCAAAGGACCCCATAAACACCAACCGTGAAATGGTCTACCGAAGCCCAGTTGTCCAGGTTCTTCCAGAGATCCTCCAGATCACTATAGGTGAGCGCATCCAGCAGCTTTCTGTTTCTGCCGAGAATTTCGTAGGACATAAACTGGCATTCCAGAATCTCGCAGTCTACCAGGGCCTTACATAGTTCGATCCATTCTCCGGGCACCCAGGCCGTATGAAGTTGCTTTAATTCGGTTGTCACTGTCTTGATCTGAGGATTGGTCACCCCAAGTACTTTCTGAGAGGTTGGGAAGTAGGTAAGAGACTTCTCTACCCGTTTGGGATCGGTGAATTCCCCTAAAGCAGCAATAACCTCTCCGACTATGGATTGTTTATTCCTCATAACGTTCTATAATTCTTCCTTAAAAAACATTTCAAGTCCATCTATAAATTTCCCCAGACTCTCCATCCTCTCTGCCAGACCATGGGTGAAATGATGGAAATCCAGCTTGTTGACCACCGCACTGAGCCTGTCTCTCTTCTTTGTATAATCATGCCCTACCAGCTGGTATATGGCCTTCATATCCTGGGAGGGATGCTCCCTCTCCTCCATATTTTCGCTTTGGGGATTAAATCCCATTTGATGTTCAATAAATGTAGGAGAAAGCTGTTTGGAAACCTTCTTAAGGTGCCGGTACTCTCCCAGGAACCAGGCCTCCGTCTCCATTACGGCCAGGAAGATCCGTGTAAATGCTCTTTTTTGTGGAAGTCTGTGATTTAATCCCTTTTGTAATTTAGGAACTTCGGCTCGATCAAAATTCGGATAAACATCCCTTAGGCCCAATATCATAGAGTAACCATTGGAAACCAGCTTGTTTCGACGGGCCATCATGTAGCTCTTTACATTGGTCTCTCCTCCGCAGTCGTAGACCAGCACATAATATTCGGTGCGGTTGTCCACGTGCGCTGCCCTCATCACCGTAAAGGACATTTTTACACTTTGTCCTCCGGTGATTTTCACCGTTTGAATGGCCACCCTGTTTCGGTCCAGCACAGCTTGCAACATCTTCCTGACCAGGATCTGTTCAGTAAGGCCCTCTACAAAAATGGCAAGCTTTTTCATTCCTCAGACCCCTCCGAAAGCTCTTCTTCGTTGAAGCCCGATCTGAAAAACTCACTGGCATAAAAATCAAAATTATTGAGTCCGGTGAATTTAAACTCTTCGAAAATCTCTTTTGAATTCTCGTAATTGAAAAGACTGATCTTATTTCCTTCCCGCACAAGTACAGCCCAATTCTGAATATCCACTGCGTTCATAATAAAGGAATCATTGGTGGACATAATCAACTGTATGCCTGACTCTTCAGCTTTCGTAATTAATACCTGAACCAGATGTTTTGCCCTGGAAAAATCGAGCCCCTCCCCTATGTCATCGATAATGATCATACCGGTATGCCCGCAATAGATATAGTAATTGAGTTGAGCCAGCACTGAAAATGCCCTGAACATCCCCTGTGACATATCCCTCTGGGTTACTTGCTTTTCAAGGCCGGCTTCTGTGGTGAAGACGGCAAATCGATCCTGTGCTGCACTCCCAAACCGTTCGGTGAAATGTATGACCCCAAAGTCTTCCAAATCATAGCCTATCCCTTGCATATCGGTTATTACCTGGTCATGAAACCTGGGATAGTGGTCAAAAGCCACAGTCACTACAGGAACCAGGGAATTGTTTGTAATGCTCCAGTCCACCTCCTTGGATTCAAAAGCAGATTTTAAGGCATACCTGCTCTTGCCCAGGTCTCCGCTGAAATCAAATCTTCGCAAAGTAATAGCCCACTCATATATGTCCTCTATAAAGGGATGCTGTAACCTGTCGCGCTTTGCAAAACAGGCCAGCTGATCGTGAGGAATTTCAAAATCCAGGAAAATAGAACCAGGTGTCGACTCATACTTTATTTTTCCAGCTCCCTCTTCACCCCGCTCAAGCAGCAGCTCATCCTCAACGGTCAGTCGCTCCATTTGAATGGTCTCCGGATCGTATGCCAGCTCGTACTTCATCACACCCTTGTTATTCCTGAACAGCAGCTCATAAGTAACCGGTCCGGTGGCAGTGCTTCCCTTTCCACGGAGCATACTCACCAGATCCGACAGCGCATTCAGCGTGCGGGTTTTTCCACTGGAGTTTTTCCCTACGATCAGGTTGATCTTTGAAAGAGTCACCTTATCAATCAGCCACTCAATCTTCTGGCCGGCATTTTCGCGAAAAGAAAATTTAATCAGGTACATAGGTAAGGTTAATGGGTTAATGGGTTAATGGGTTAATGGGTTAATGGGTTAATAGGTTAATAGGTTAATGGGTTAATAGGTTATTGGGTTAATGGGTTAATGTTGGTGGCTTCGCCACGTTAATGGGTTAATGCTGGTGGCTTTGCCACGTTATTGGGTTAATGCTGGTGGCTTCGCCACGATAATGGGTTAATAGGTTAATGGGTTAATAGGTTATTGGGTTAATAGGTTATTGGGTTAATGTTGGTGGCTTCGCCACGTTAATGGGTTAATAAGTTAGTGGGTTAGTACGATTTTTTGATGTTGAACACATTAAAGGTATAAAACTTTGGACTTACGGAAGTTTAAAATAATTGATCAGGCCAATCAAATTGGGGATTCTATCTGGGAAGAGGTAATTCTATGGAATTATTTTAACAAAGACACCATTGGCAAGCG